>ERZ1504360.705-NODE-705-length-7335-cov-24.614286_pt1 | contig 7335 bp, 9 predicted proteins | sample MGYA00574855_ERZ1504360 | MGnify/ENA primary metagenome ERZ1504360 (study PRJEB39906, sample SAMEA3182045) | gut metagenome | biome: human; feature: gut; material: Stool; isolation source: human stools | place: Canada | collected 2011-11-01 ... | reverse complement strand
CTCTCTATACTTTCTTATATATTTTGCACAAAAAAGCTTGTATTTTAGCCATCTGTGCAATGGTTAATTAAGTTGCAAACAATGACAAGCTCTTAATAATGGGCGAAAACCGTGTCATTTCTGTTTCAATGCACTTCGTTTTCCAGTCAGAAAGGTACACGAAATAAAACGTCATCCTTTTTTTATGAAGGCGAATCTGTGTCCCATTCTTCCCTATGGCTGCCAACCTCTCATGTCTAACAGGATCATCTTATTTGAAAGAGTCCTAAATTCCTTCGTCCAGCCTACCCATAGTGGGGTGCCGCCTTTGCTCCTTTCCAGGGTCATGCCCTATAAAATATGTCTTAGCGGCTTCGCTCTGCTTTGTCATTGCCTAGAGAGCACTCCTGTAATCCAGCACCAATTGAATCCCTGGCGGACGTTATCTGCTACAGTATGTGCTTTTTTGTTTTATGCTGCTTCTGGTCTGATGATGTCCTTTCGGAACTTTTCTTCATCAAAGTCACAGCCTGTTTGTAATACTACATAGAAGATCCGTATCGCTTTACATGCAACTGCTATCTTTGCCTGCATCCCTCCAAGCGGGTTCTTGGTCCGGTTTCTATAATAAAGAAACACATCCTGAAATGCGGGACTCCAGGTCATCAGTGCACGTACTGACTCATACATTGTTCTTCGCAGTTTTCGTCTGCCCCTCTTACTGATTCTTGGCTGACCTTTCTTTTTACCGGAGCTTTTCTTGACTATTTCCAGCCCTGCAAGCTTCTGTATCTGCTTCGGATCAGTGAAACGTCCGATATCACCAACCTCTGCTATAAAGCCAATCACAGTACTCATCCCTACTCCTTTAATGGCGAGCATTTTCTCCACATTTGGTACTTCTTTTACTTTTTCTTCCAGATATTCATCTAATCTTTTTAGCTGTTCTGCTTTAAGGATGTAGTCATTTACAAGAACCCATATCTCGAGTCTTGCAGCTTCACCGGCTTCCAATCCTACACTATTCTGTGCAGCTTCTACCAGGGTCTGAGCCCTCTTTATTCCTGCCGCACGCACCTTTGCATTTCGCCATATCTGATTGATTCCACCTGCACCGATTTTAAGGATATCCTGCGGAAGTGGAGCTTCTCTAAGAAGCATCAGTCCACTGGTTGAATCCCAATCAGCATAACACTCAAAATACTCCGGGAAGAACTTCTGAATCCATCCCTGTATCTGATTTGACAGACGTACATGCTGCTTCATGATCTGGTCCCTGCAAACAGATGCTTCTCTGATCTCCGCATATACTCCACTTGGAAGATAAGAAGTTGAAAATCTTCCATCTTTCACAAGCAACGCTATTGTTTTGGGATCCTTCAAATCACTCTTTTCCGGACTATTATCATCTAATTCCATACTTCTGTTTACGGTAAACGGATTTACTGTTACAAGCTGAATATCATGGTCTTGTAAAAACTTCTGAAAAGTAAGCCAGTAGCAACCGGTAGGCTCGCAGCCGACAATAACCTTTTTCATTTCAGTTTTATTCATGAGTTCCTCTGTCCATCGAAGGAAAGTAAGAAATCCCATTCCGGTGTTGCTAAACTTAAATACTCTTCTTGAAAGCTCAAACCCTCTCCAGTCAAACGCCCTGCAGAAGTGAGTTTTTGATCCAACGTCCACTCCAACAATTAAAGTGTCACTTGTTACTTGCTTTAGTCTGTCATTCTGTGTTAAATTCATTTTGAACCTCCGGTGTTTTGATTGTTTTGTTTACATCCGCCAAGATGCAACTCAATCATACCTTGAGGTTCTTTTTTATTCAATTGGCATTATTTCTGAATTACAGGAATGCTCCTTTCTATTTACAGCTCTAATGTGTCAATTATATTCTTTAATGCGTCTGCTGATTCTTTTAGCTTCAATGCTTCTTCTCCACTAAGATTAATCGGTATATCAGATTCAATTCCGTCTGCACCAACAATGACAGGCATACTTAAGACAACATCATCAATCTCATATACTCCATGTATCATGTGCGATACAGGAAGTATTGATTTTTCGTCACGCATAATTACTTCACAGATACGTTTTACTGACATTGCAATTCCATAATATGTCGCATGCTTCTTATTGATAATCTCATAGGCACTGTTTTTGACAGCATCTGCGATTTCCTTCGTATTTTCCTTATGGTTATAATGTCCTCTCATCTCACACATGTCACTAAGCGGAACACCGGATACATTGGCAGATGACCATGCCACAACTTCACTGTCTCCATGCTCTCCTACTATAAATGCATGCACGCTTCGGCTGTCCACTGATAAATGCTGTCCAAGCCTGCTTCTAAGTCTTGCACTGTCAAGAACTGTTCCTGAGCCGATAACTCTCTCCTCCGGAAGTCCTGACAGTTTGATTGCAACCTGTGTCAGAATATCCACAGGATTTGTTACAACCAGAAGGATTCCTCCAAAATCTCTTTTGGCAATTTCCGGAATAATGGACTTAAATATTGCCACATTCTTATTTACCAGATCAAGTCTTGTTTCTCCTGGCTTTTGCCCTGCACCTGCTGATATAATTACAATCGCAGCATCTGCCACATCATCATAATCACCAGCATATATTTTCATAGGGCTGGCAAATGGTATTCCATGACTGATATCCATAGCCTCTCCCTCTGCCTTATTCTTATCCGCATCTATCAAGGCAATTTCAGTGAATAATCCACTCTGCATAAGCGCAAATACAGATGCTGAGCCTACGAATCCGCAACCTATCATAACTGCCTTTTTTGAATTTGATTTTTTCTTATTCATGCAATCATCCCTTCCTTTTGTTATTCTACAATTCTTTCAAATATGTATTCATTACCCGACGAAATTTTGTCTCTGAATACATAACCAAGTCTGTTAAAACTTCTGATATCCTCTGGTTTTTCTATATGATTCTCTGCCATATATCTTACCATTTCACCACGAGCCATCTTAGCATATGTGCCTTTTGTGATAAGCTTATCACCAGACTTTTCGCAAAAAGTAATAGTAATATGTCTGTCTGCTGGAGTCAGATATTTTTCAATACATTTAGAGTATTCCTTTGAAGCCAGATCAATGATAATTCTGCTGTCATCCATTACTTCCCTGTAAAGCTTCTCACCCCAGAACTCATACAAATTTTTATAATGCCCTATTGCAGCCCTTGCCTGCATTTCGAGTCGATATGGTGTAATACCATCCATCGGTTTTAATACCCCATAAAACGCTGACATTATTCTCAAATGTTCCTGCACATAATCAAAATGAGCATTTTCAAAAACTACAGGAGCCATATACTGATAGGCAATGCCCTCGTAAGCTAAAACAGCAGGTGTAAGTTGTTTATACAGATTCATAGAATTAATTCTCGCTATATTCTGTGCCGCAATATTGTCATTGCACTTCCACATTTTTTGAAGTTCTTCTTCGGTTCTTCCTTTCAGCCAGCTAAGTATCTCTTCTGTTTTTTCAACGAATACCGGACATGTTAATATGTCTATGCTGTCAGTGTCTGTTTTCATTTTTTTAGCGGGTGATAATATAATCTTCATCAGCTTAATTCCTGCAGCATTTTTTCAGGATCATCAGCTGCTTTTACTTTATCATTAGCTTTTACTATTATCCCATGTTCATCAATAAGGTATGTTGTTCTGACCACACCCATGGACACTTTTCCGTAGTTTCTCTTTTCCTTCCATACATCATATGCTTCAATAACCTTGCGCTCTGTATCTGATAAAAGTGTAAATGCCAGTCCATGTTTTTCCTCAAATTTCTTATGTGATGCAACTGAATCCTTGCTTACGCCAAGTACAACCGCACCTTTCTCAACAAACTGTGGGTATCTATCTGAAAATCCACAAGCCTGCTTTGTACATCCAGGTGTATTATCCCTTGGATAAAAATATAGGATTACTTTCTTTCCAAGATATTCGCTTAATTTATGTAATTCTCCATTCTGATCCGGTAATTCAAAATCCGGTGCTTTTGTTCCTACTTCTAACATTTTTATTCTCCAATCTATGCATCTTTCATTTCTTTCTTCTGACATTCCTGGCAGATGCCCTTAAAAAAAATGTCATGGCTTATATACTTCATTCCATGTGTGTCTTTTATTCTCTTCTCCAGCTCTGATATAACATCCATATCAACATCAAATATCTCTCCACACTTTACACATTCCACATGGTAGTGATTTTCGAGTGTAAAGTCAAAGCGGTCTGAACCATCCGGAACTTCCACTTTTCTAACCTTGCCTTCTTCTACAAGAATGCCAAGATTTCTATATACTGTCCCTCTCCCGATAGATGGATATTTTTCTTTTACAAATGTATATATCTGGTCTGCTGTTACATGACGGTGCATTTCATTTACTGCATCAAGTACCATATCCCTTTGAATTGTATTTCTAATTGTTTTCAGCCTCCTTAATAGGATTTATTCTTAATTAAGATTTTATATCATTCTATTTATTCTGTCAAGCATATGCTCATTTCCATCAAAACATCTAAAATTCTTTATTTGCAACAATGAAAGATACGTATTCCTTAACTATCCTTTCTTTTGTTATCCGATTACACCTTATCTTCGTTTTATAGTTTTACAACACTTACAATACTTTCCAGTATCCTGCCTTTTTTGAACCAACCCGCTCTATATACCCATTTTCTCTTAAAAATGATATATTGTTTTCTACTGCTGTTTCACTCACACCTAATATGTTATGAAGTTCTGCAGTTGTAATGTTCGGGTTGTCCCTCATTTCTGAAATAATTTTTTGCCTTCTGGAATTTAATGGTTTCTTATTCCCAACCTTTTTCCCAACTTTATTCCCAACCTTATTTATTCTCTCAAATGGAATCGTTACAACGATCGAATTCTCTCTAAATGAAAATGCATCTTTCCCGTACATTTCCGTAATCTTAGGGACTCCTCGTCCGGATTTCTCACTTATATGCAGTTGAAGAAATATCTCGGATAATTTTTCATTTACAGGGATTGATTCTCCTAAGAAAAATCCCTCCATGGTCTGTGCCGGAGCAAGTGTTCCCCTTGATAGTATCTCTATTCTGTCGGAAAATACCGAAATCATAGGTTCATTTCCTTCCACCCATTTATTGTGCAGGACGGCATTTATGACAGCCTCACGAAATGCCTTGTTATCAAATAACGGAACCTCCTTTCGTTCAACGACCCTGTCTGTCTCATCCGCCTGAATCAGGTTCAATACATCTCCATAACGCAACAACTCATCCAAACTGTATAATAAACAGTCATTTCCAAATTCACGTTTTATACTTGTTCTTCACACCTTCGGTAGAGACTTGAAGTGGAATCCTCACATTCATTGTCTTCTTTCAGAAGGTGGCATTGGTCACTCTGGCCTTTGGCGTGCGAAAACTCACTTTAACTACACTTATCTTCGCAATGCCTTTCGTACTGCTCTCTTAAATCTCATGGAGAAAAAACTTGGTTCTCCCTTCAAAAAAGTTAAAGCGAAATGTTATCGCGAACATAAAGACGGTTTCTATGTCTACGCCAAGCCTAACAAATGTGACCCTAAAATCGTTGCAAAATACATCGGCAGATACCTTGGCAGACCTGTTATTGCTACCTCACGCATTGATGCCTATGATGGCGAAAATGTTACTTTTCATTACAACAGGCATGAAGATGATAAACTCATCATCGAGACCATTCCGGCTATGGAATTCATTGCTCGCCTGATCCAACACATCCCGGAAAAACATTTCAAACAAATCCGATACTATGGACTTTATGCAAGGCATCGCGAATCTGACAAAAAGATACGTCTGGCAATCGCAAAGGAAAAAAGAAGAGTTTTTCTTTCCTTTAATCGCTGGAGAGATCTTACCCTTGCCTCTTTTGGCTATGATCCTCTTGCATGCCCTTGTTGCGGCCAGACAATGCTTTTTCTTGATCTCTACCATAATCATCAGCATCTTTCTCTGAACGAAATGTATGAAAGAGCAATGGGGAAACTTTCCCTTCATTCCTCAGCCTGATTTCTATACAAAGCGCCTCCGACTATGATAGAATGATTCAAACGGAGGAAAACACTATGTTAAAACGTTCAGATGAAATCAGAGACAAGTACATAAAAAATCCACCTGAAGGCATGACTGCTGATGACATCCGCCACATGAGTGAGGATGATTTGCTTGATATGGATTACTTCTTAAACGAAGATGATGATTTTGGAGAAGATTTTCCCGGAGCCGAAGGCTTCTATATCTTCTAAAATTTATCATCTACTTGTCATGCCCGCCTCCGCGCGGGCTCTTTTCATATCAAGAGTTCTCCGAACGGAGAACTTTCCTATAAAGCAAAAAAGCGCCGTATTGCTACGACGCTTTTGTCTTGCTCGGAAGATGGAGCAAGGGAACGCTATTCAATTATCTGTTGTACTTTTTCTTTCTGCTGACAACCGTTGTACCGATGGCTGCACCGCCGCTGACAAGCAGCAGAGAGAGCCACAAGGCAAGATTGAAATTATCACCGGTCTGGGGAGATTTGGAATCGTCTTTCAGCTTCACCGTTACGGTGTCGGCTTTTTTGATTTCCTTTGTGCCGTCCTTGTCGCTGAAATACTTGCCACAGCCTTCGCAGTACCAGTACTCGATATTGCCCTCGGTGGTCTTGGTCGCCGCCTTTGCCGGGAAGTGCTTTAAGTTGGTGTGGTTCTTCGGATCAAGCTCACCGTATTCCGCACCGCAGACCGTGCAGACAGCCTTGGCGGTGCAGGTCGCCGTGCCGTCATGGCAATTCTCGGTTTCCGTATGGCTGGTGTCACACTTACAGATTCGGGTGTGGGTCTTTTCATCGCTGTTCTGCGTCCAATCGCCCCAGTCGTGGTCCAGCGCATTGCTGGAGAAGAAGGTCGCCTCATCCGCCGTGCCCTCGGAGCTCAGACCGCAGACTGCGCAGGACTTGTAGTAGACCGCCTTTTCGGTACAGGTTGCAGCAGACTTCAAATACTGCGTCTCTGCTTTTTCAGCCGTGAAGCTGTGTGCCGCCATCTCGCCGTATTCGCCGCCGCAGACCGTGCAGACAGCCTTGGTGGTTCAGGTCGCCGTGCCGCCGTGGCAATTCTCGGTTTCCGTATGGCTGGTGTCACGCTTACAGATTCGTGTGTGGGTCTTTTCATCGCTGTTCTGCGTCCAAGCGCCCCAGTCGTGATCCAGCGCATTGCCGGAGAAGAAGGTCGCCTCATCCGCCGTGCCCTCGGAGCTCAGGCCGCAGACTGCGCAGGACTTGTAGTAGACCGCCTTTTCGGTACAGGTTGCAGCAG
>ERZ1504360.674-NODE-674-length-7711-cov-4.233150_pt1 | contig 7711 bp, 8 predicted proteins | sample MGYA00574855_ERZ1504360 | MGnify/ENA primary metagenome ERZ1504360 (study PRJEB39906, sample SAMEA3182045) | gut metagenome | biome: human; feature: gut; material: Stool; isolation source: human stools | place: Canada | collected 2011-11-01 ... | reverse complement strand
GACGCGGACATGATCCTTGTGCTGGACGACGGCCACATCGTGGGACAGGGCACCCACGCGCAGCTGATGGAGCGCTGCGATATTTACCGCGAGGTCTATGAATCCCAGCAGGAAGGGGTGAGCATCGATGGCTGACAACAAAACGAGAGCGCCCCGGGGCGGACACGGCCCCAATGCCCACGGCTTCCAGCGGCCCAAGGACATGAAGGGCACCTTCCAAAAGCTGATGGGCTACGTGGGGAAATACAAGGCGTCGCTGGTGCTGGTGGCCGTGTGCCTGATCGTCAGCTCCGCCGCCAGCGTGGCCTCCAGCTATCTGCTGAAGCCCCTTTTGAACAACTATATCCTCCCCGGAGACTTCCCCGGCCTGCTGAAAATGCTGGTGGTGCTGGGCGGGCTGTTCGCCCTCAGCGCCGGGTGTTCCTACGCTTACGCCCGCATTATGGTGCATGTGGCCCAGCGGACAGTGGCCGCCATCCGGCAGGATCTGTTCGACCGCCTGCAGGAGCTGCCCATCCGCTACTATGACCAGCACCAGTCCGGCGACCTGATGAGCCGCTTCACCAACGATATCGACACCGTGTCGGAGATGCTGAACAGCAGCTTCGCCAGCATCATCTCCAATGTGCTGACCTTTGTGGGCACGGTGCTGATGATGATCGTCCTGAACCCGTGGCTGACGCTGATCACCTTCGGCTTTCTGGCGCTGATGGGCGGCGTGGTGAAGGTCATCGGCGGCCGCAGCCGCGTGAATTTCCAGCGGCAGCAGGCGGCGCTGGGCGCGGTGAACGGCTATATCGAGGAGATGATCGAGGGTCAGAAGGTCATCAAGGTCTTTAACCACGAGGACGAGGCCATCACACGCTTCACCGGGCTCAACGGCAGCTACCGGGACGCGGCCACTGCGGCCCAAGCCTACGCCGGTATGATGATGCCCGCCATGGGCAACCTCAGCAAGATCAACTACGCCGTCACCTGCTGCGTCGGCGGCCTGCTGGCCATCGGCGGCGTGTTCGATGTGGGCTCGCTGGGCGCGTACCTGCTGTACGTCAAGCAGGTCAGTCAGCCCGTGGGGCAGATCAGCCAGCAGATCAATACACTGCTTGCGGCTGCTGCCGGCGCCGAGCGCATTTTTGCCGTCATGGAGGAGCAGCCGGAGGCGGACGATGGCAAGACCGTCATCGTCCGGGTGGAAAAAAACGGGGATACTCTGACAGAGACGGCGGAGCGCACCGGCCACTGGGCGTGGAAAAAGCCGGATGGCACACTGGTGGAGCTGCGGGGCGACGTGCGGTTCGACCATGTGACCTTCTCCTACGACGGGGAAAAGACCGTGCTGAGCGACGTGTCCCTGTTTGCCAAGCCCGGCCAGAAGATCGCCTTCGTCGGCTCCACCGGCGCGGGCAAGACCACCATCACCAACCTCATCAACCGCTTTTACGATGTGCAGCAGGGCACCATCACCTATGACGGCATCGACGTGAAGGACATCGCCAAGGATTCCCTCCGCCGCTCGCTGGGCATCGTATTGCAGGACACCCACCTGTTCACCGGCACCGTGGCGGACAATATCCGCTACGGTAAGCTGGACGCCACGGACGAGGAGGTGCGCGCCGCTGCCAAGCTGGCCAATGCCGACGCCTTCATCCGCCACCTGCCCCAGGGCTACGATACCGTTATCACCGGGGACGGAGGCAGCCTCAGTCAGGGTGAGCGGCAGCTGCTGGCCATTGCACGGGCCGCCGTGTCCGACCCGCCGGTGCTGATTCTGGACGAGGCCACCAGCTCCATCGACACCCGCACCGAGACGCTGATCGAGCGGGGCATGGACTCCCTGATGGAGGGCCGTACGGTGTTCGTCATCGCCCATCGCCTGTCCACCGTCCGTAACAGCCAGGCCATTCTGGTGCTGGAGCAGGGCCGCATCATTGAGCGCGGCGACCACGCCGAGTTGCTGGCCCAGCACGGCAAGTACTACCAGCTCTATACCGGTCAGGCGGAGCTGAGCTGAATCGTTTTCCCAAAATCGAACATACTAAGGAGGAGCTACCCATGACCGAACAGACGCTTTGCCAAAAAGCCATTGCCATGCTGGACATGGCCTACGTCCCCTACTCCCACTTTCCCGTGGGCGCGGCCCTGCTGTGCAAGGACGGCACGGTATTCACCGGCTGCAATGTGGAGAATGCCGCCTACGGCGCCACCATCTGCGCCGAGCGCACCGCCATCTTCAAGGCCGTCAGCGAGGGGCACCGGGACTTCGAGACGCTGGTCATCGCCGGGCGCAGCGACGACTACTGCGTCCCCTGCGGAACCTGCCGTCAGGTGATGATGGAGTTCGCGCCCGAGCTCACCGTCATCTGCCTGAACAAAAACGGCGAGAGCAAAAAGTTTGCCCTGAAGGAGCTGCTGCCTTACGGGTTCGACCAGTCCTGGTTATAAGGGCCGGCGGTTATTTTCCGCCAACTCGTCGTTGCGGGCGCTTGCAATAAACCCATTATTCCTGCGCTTCCGCGCCTCGATTTGACGGAAAATCCCGCGCCGGCGGCGTTTGGCAGGAGTTTCCAAGGAACAAAATACAGCGCGGCTGCGTCCTATCCACAGCCGCGCTTTTTCCCCTGCGCGGGACATTCAAAATTTTGGAGGACATTTCCATGAAAAAGATCGTATCCCTTGTGCTGGCAGCCCTGCTGGTGCTGAGTCTGGCCGCCTGCGGCAGCAAGGACAATGCCAGTGACGGCAACCCCGTATGGCCCACCAGCGCCCTGAACATACTGGAGACGGTATGGAACACCTACGGCGAGGACGAGAAGTTTGCCGTTGCCGGCGGCGATTTCTCCGAGGCCAACGCCCGTGAGGACGCTCCCGGCGTCTTCGACCTGAAGGACCGTGCGCTGGCGGACAGCGAGCTGGGCCTGCCGGAAACCGCTGAGGTGGACGAGGCCGCGTCCCTTGTCCACATGATGAACGCCAACACCTTCACCGCCGCTGCCTACCACGCCACCGGCGACACCGCCGAGCTGGCACAGCAGCTGCGGGACAACATCATGCAGCGCCAGTGGATGTGCGGCTTCCCCGACAAGTTGGTCGTGGCCGAGGTGGGCGACGAGTATGTGGTCACCGTCTTTGGTGCGGATGAGCTGGTGGACACCTTTATGACCCACCTGAACGGCATCTACGGCGTCAGCGCCGTCCACACCGCTTACGACGAGGCCATTCTGTGACACGGAGGCTGGTGCAGCGGGGCGCGTTCCTGCTGATGGCGGCGGCGCTGGTGCTGGGGATATCCCGTATCCCCGCGCCTGCGCCGGAGCCGGAGACGCCCACGCCGGAGGATGTGGTGTACATCTACAACGGCTACGCCGCCAAGACGGACGCTCCTTTCGATGCAGATTCGCTGGATCGCGCCGCCTATCGCTTCCGGCACCTGTACGACCTGTACTTCGCCGGACGCACCGTCTATCTGGCGGTGGTACCGGATAAGGCGCAGTTCACCGTGCCGCCGGAGGGCTACGCCCCCGGCGGCGCGGCGGAGACGACGGACTATCTATGCGGCGCGCTGGACTTTTTGACGCCGGTGGATATTGCCGCCGGTCTGACGCTGGCGGACTACTACCGCACCGATCCCCACTGGCGGCAGGAGCGGCTGCGTCCCACGGCGGACACCCTGCTGACCGCCATGGGCGCGCCGGTATCCGCCACGCGAGACGAGACGCTGTGCGCGCTGGAGGGGGATTTCCACGGCAGCTACTGGGGAAAGACCGTGGCGCCGCTGGAGCCGGACACGCTGTCCTATCTGACCTCCCCGGCGCTGGAGAGCTGCACCGTCCATAACTACGAGACGGACACCGACGGCGGCGTGTACGACTTCGCCGCCGCGCAGGACGCGCCCTACGACCTGTTTCTGTCCGGCAGCCGCTCCCTGCTGCGCATCGACAACCCCAACGCCCTGTCCGGCGGGACGCTGGTGGTGTTCCGGGACTCCTTCGGCAGCAGCATCATCCCGCTGCTGTCGGAGAGCTACCGCACGGTGTACGCCGTGGACATCCGATATCTGGCCTCCGACCGGCTGGGGCGCGTCGTGGACTTTCCCGATGACGCAGACGTGCTGCTTTTATACAGCACCACCGTTCTGCACAACAGCATCACCCTGAAGTGACCGGCGGCATAGACTGGTATGGACACCTTATGAGGAGGCCGTGCCGCATGACGCAAACACTGGCGCAGCTGTCGCCCGGAGAGAGCGGCCGCGTGGCCGCGCTGGACTTTCCGTCCAAGAAAGCCCGCCGCATGGAGGATCTGGGATTTCTCCCCGGCCAGCGGGTCACCGCGCTGCACACCGCACCCTTCGGCGGGATCACCGCCTATCAGGTGCTGGACACCGTGATCGCTCTGCGGGACACCGACGCCCGCCGCATCACATTACAGTAAAAAGATGACGCTCCGCACAGGCGGAGCGTCATCTTTTTACTGTTGCTGCCGGGCGATGTCAGAAGGACACCATCTCATTGGCGGGCTTGGTGGTGGCGGCCACGCTGCTGACATACAGCACGGGGCCTTCGCCCTGATAGGCATCGCACTTCTCCTTCTTCACGGTGGCGTGGATCTTCACCCACTCCTTGTCCCGGAAGTTCTCCAGTCCCTCGCCCCGGCAGACCAGCGCCAGAAACTGCATATCCTTGTCACAGCAGACCATGGCGAAGCGGCCCGGGCAGTGGACGCCCTTGAACTTCTTGGAGTGGCACATGATGGCCTTGAAGGACACCTCCACCCCCTCGTAGCGGCCGGGGTTGTCCATCATGTCCACATACCAGATGCCGTAGTCGTCGTCGGGCACCTCCAGCTTGCCGCCGGACAGGTCGAAGGGGGACATCTCCGGCGTCACATACTCCTCGCTGGTGCCGTCGGTGTTTTCCAGATAGATGTCGGCGCGGCGGTTCACCATTCGCAGATTGCGGCTGCGCAGCTGGGTGCGGAGCTGCTCGTTGCAGCGGTTGAAGATCAGCAGGTCGGCGTTGGAGATCTTTTCCATCATCAGCTGGCCCATGTTGCGGACGTAGGGCTCAAAGGTGTTGGCGTCCACAAGGCACATGATCTGATAGAGGATCCAGTTGGCGGGCAGGCCCTCCCGGTACAGCGGTTCGATGGCCCACATGCCGTTGTACTCGATGATGACCTGCTTGGGGCGGTACTGCTTTTCCAGCTTCTTGAAAAGCTCCGGCGTCAGCTGCTCCGGCTCGTCAATGGTGTAGGTGAACACGTTGCCCAGCACCTTGGGATCGTAGGCCGTCTCGCCCTCCTCACAGCACAGCAGCAGCGTCCGATCCTCGGCGGCGAAGCCGTCCTGCAGGATGCCGTTGATGAAGCTGGTCTTGCCGGAATCCAGAAAACCGGCGATGAGATAAACAGGAATATCCATACGGTGTACCTCGTGTCTTACAGGCCGAACAGCGCGGCCAGCTTGTCCTCCTTCAGCTGGGAGCCGATGACGCACAGGCGGCCGGTGTAGTCGGCGGCGCCGAAGCGCACCTGATGCTCCTCCGGCACGAAGTCGAAGTGCAGCCACTTGCCGTCCTCGCTGTGGACGATGCCCTTGGCCCGGAGAATGGCGCCGTAGTCGCCGCTGTCCAGCGCGGTGAGGATACGATCCAGCCCGGCCTCGGTGAAGGCCTTCACCGTCTCCACGCCCCAGCTGGTGAACACCTCGTCGGCGTGATGATGGTGATGGTGGCAGCCGCAATGGGGATCGTCGCACGCCTCACCGTCGTGGTGATGGTGCTCGTGCTCCTCGTGGTCGTGATGATGCTCGTGCTCCTCGTCGTGGTCGTGGTGGCGGCAGCAGTGCTCGTGGTCGTGGTCATCGTCATCATGGTCATGATGATGATGGTGGTGCTCCGCCTCGTCTGCCTCGTGCTCCGCCCGCATCCGGGCCAGCAGCTCGTCAGCCAGCGACACCTTTTCAATGGCGCTGAGGATGGTCCTGCCGTCCAGCTCGTCCCACGGCGTGGTGAGGATGGCGGCGTTGGGATTCTTCTCCCGCAGCAGGGCCACGGCAGCCTCCAGCTTCTCCTGATTCAGCTTCTGGGTGCGGGAGAGGATGATGGTGCCGGCAGACTCGATCTGGTTGTTGTAGAACTCGCCGAAGTTCTTCATGTAGACCTTCACCTTGGTAGCGTCGGCCACGGTGACGAAGCTGTTGAGCCGCATGTCCGGCACGTCCTTGACGGTGTTCTCCACCGCCACGATCACATCGCTGAGCTTGCCCACGCCGGAGGGCTCGATGAGGATGCGGTCGGGGGCGAACTGCTGATGTACGTCCTTCAGGGCCTTGTTGAAGTCGCCCACCAGCGAGCAGCAGATGCAGCCGGAGGACATCTCACTGATCTGGACGCCGGACTCCTTCAGGAAGCCGCCGTCAATGCTGATCTCACCGAACTCGTTTTCGATGAGCACCAGCTTCTCGCCCTGAAACGCCTCGACCAGCAGCTTCTTGATGAGCGTGGTCTTGCCCGCGCCCAGGAAACCCGATACGATGTCGATCTTTGTCATAGTAAAACCTTCTTTTCTCTGCCGCCTGCGGCGGCACATATTTTTTCTCTCATATCATAGCCTATTTTTCTGAAAATGCAAGTGGGCACGAGGAAAAACCTGTCCCGCCGCAGGTGTTTTGACAGCAGAAGGGCGCAGGGAGGTGCTTTTTCCCTGCGCCCCGCGCCGTTACCAGCTGGTGTTCTCCCCGTCGTTGAGGAAGCCGTCGCTGTCGTGGACATAGCCGTTCTCCAGCATCTGACGGAAGGTGGCAGTGCTCTCCGCGCCACGCCGCAGGGCGCTGCGGCCCATACGGGCGTTGTCCCGCGTGTTCTCCTGTGAGCCGGCGGCGCCGTCTACGCTGGCGCCGGGCTGGGCGGGCGTGTCAGTGCCGTTCTGCCAGCTGCCGCCGGCGCCGTCGTCCCGTTGGGCGTTCTGGCTCTGGTTGGTGCCGGGCCTGTCCTGATCGGCGGTACCCGTGTTGTTCGGGTTTTCCGCGCCGCAGGCCGTCAGTGCCGCAGCCAGCACCAGCACGGCCAGCATCGTAAAAATCTGCTTCATGTTGAAGTGACCTCCTTTTGCTCATTGTGCGCGTTGCGCCGCAGTTAGTATCTGCCCGCGGCGGTGTTTGTAGACCCGTGGAATACTGGCGGAGCTTGCATTTTCTGGCTTTTCTCCAGGTTTCGCAAAAAACTGTTGACAAAGGGCGTCAGCATGTGGTATAGTAACTCGTGCCTGTCGAGGACGACATGGCGGCGTAGCTCAGTTGGCTAGAGCATGCGGTTCATACCCGCAGTGTCACCGGTTCAAATCCAGTCGCCGCTACCAGACCGGAGAGATGCGCAGGCATCTCTCCGGTATCCCTCGACTTACAAACACGGCCCGTTGGTCAAGTGGTTAAGACACGGCCCTTTCACGGCTGTAACATGGGTTCGAGTCCCGTACGGGTCACCACTTCGGCAATCCGTTTCGGGCTGCCGAATATGGAGGCTTAGCTCAGCTGGTTAGAGCGCCTGCTTCACACGCAGGAGGTCACTGGTTCGAGTCCAGCAGTCTCCACCAAGAAAAACCTCGTAACCATGCGGATTACGAGGTTTTTTCATTTTCTGACTTTTTGGCATTTGTTAGTAACGTGTTAGTAACCGCGTTTATCAGCGTTTCCGGGTCAAGGTGTGTGTAGACA
>ERZ1504360.667-NODE-667-length-7778-cov-6.112651_pt1 | contig 7778 bp, 6 predicted proteins | sample MGYA00574855_ERZ1504360 | MGnify/ENA primary metagenome ERZ1504360 (study PRJEB39906, sample SAMEA3182045) | gut metagenome | biome: human; feature: gut; material: Stool; isolation source: human stools | place: Canada | collected 2011-11-01 ... | reverse complement strand
AGCGTCAGATGTGTATAAGAGACAGCGGCATCAATGGGCAACGTCAGCATGGAATATATGCCACCCGCCAGCAAAAGCAGTGTGGTCAGCGCCACAAACAGCTTCTTTCTGATTGAAAAATGTACGATTTTTGTAAACATAAAATAAGCGACACTAAATTTATAATGATTACAAAGTTAGTACTTATACAATCTGTATTCTCCACCTCACCGTTGAAACGCCCAAAATGCAGGTTGAAATACACAATACGGGAAATGACCTTACCACAACATTCGTTCACAGTTCCCATCCCCAAACGTTTCGGAAGTGTTCAATGTCCGGAACATCGCCAGTAAACTCCATTTTTTATTACCGCCTCCTTGCATATCCCAAGAAAAAGCACGAATTTTGACGGACTAATCTATTAAATTGCAAAAACAGACATGCTCAGCAAGTTCAAACTAAACCAGCTGTACTTCAAGGACACACAGTTTGCCAACCTGATGACCAGACGTATCTTCAACGTTCTGCTGATAGCCAATCCTTACGACGCTTTCATGTTGGAAGATGACGGGCGCATCGACGAAAAGATATTCAATGAATACACCTCGCTCTCGTTGCGCTATCCGCCACGCTTCACACAGGTCAGTACGTGCGAAGAAGCCCTGAAGCAACTGTCGTCCATAACCTACGACCTTATTATCAGTATGCCAGGAACAGGCGACAACGAAGGTTTCGACGTGGCACGCAATATCAAAGGACAATATCCCAACATCCCGATGGTGATACTGACCCCCTTCAGTCATGGCATCACCAAACGCATAGCCAACGAAGACCTCAGCCCGTTCGAATACATTTTCTGCTGGCTGGGAAATACCGACTTGCTGGTATCCATCATCAAGCTGATAGAAGACAAGATGAACCTGGAGCATGACGTCAACGAGGTAGGCGTCCAGACCATTCTGCTGGTAGAAGACGGCATCCGCTTCTACTCGTCCATACTGCCTAATCTCTATAAATTCGTGCTGAAGCAGAGTCAGGAATTCTCGACCGAAGCCCTGAATGCACACCAGCGTACCCTGCGTATGCGCGGACGGCCCAAAATAGTGCTGGCACGTACTTACGAAGAAGCTATTCACATTTACGAAAAATATAAGAACAACATATTGGGTGTCATTACCGATGTCCGTTTTCCCCGCGTAGAGCGTGGCGAAAAAGACGGGCTGGCCGGCATCAAGCTTTGCGCAGCCATCCGCAAGGAAGATCCGTTTGTGCCGCTCATCATCCAATCGTCCGAATCGGAGAACGTTTCGTATGCAGCCAAATACGGTGCAGCTTTCATCGACAAGAACTCCAAAAAGATGGATGTTGACCTGCGCCGCATCGTATCGGAGAACTTCGGTTTTGGCGACTTCATCTTCCGCAATCCCGACACACACGAAGAAATTGCCCGCGTAAAGAACCTGAAAGAACTGCAAAACATCATCTTTGCCGTACCTGCCGAATCGTTTCTTTACCACATCAGCCGCAACCACATCAGCCGTTGGCTCTATTCGCGTGCCATGTTCCCCATTGCCGAATTCCTGAAGCCTATCACCTGGAACAGTCTACAAGACGTGGACGCTCACCGCAAAATCATCTTCGAGGCCATTGTAAAATACCGCAAGATGAAAAACCAGGGTGTGGTAGCCATCTTCAAGCGCGACCGCTTCGACCGCTACTCCAACTTTGCCCGCATCGGCGACGGCTCGTTAGGAGGCAAAGGTCGTGGATTGGCTTTCATCGACAACCTGGTGAAACGGCATCCCGAATTTGAAGAGTTTGACAATGCACGAGTAGCCATTCCCAAGACTGTCGTTCTGTGTACCGACGTCTTCGACGAATTTATGGAGACCAATAATCTGTATCAGGTAGCCCTGTCGGATACAGACGATGCCACCATACTGCGCTACTTCCTGAAAGCCAAACTGCCCGACCGACTGGTAGAGGACTTCTTCACCTTCTTCGATGTGGTGAAGTCACCCATTGCCATCCGCTCGTCCTCGTTGCTCGAAGACTCACACTACCAGCCCTTTGCCGGTATCTACAATACGTACATGATTCCCTACCTGGACGATAAGTACGAAATGCTGCGTATGCTCAGCGATGCCATCAAGGGCGTATATGCGTCGGTCTACTTCCGCGACTCCAAGGCCTACATGCAGGCCACAAGCAACGTCATCGACCAGGAAAAAATGGCTGTCATCCTGCAAGAAGTTGTGGGTAACCAGTATGCTGACCGCTACTATCCTTCGATGTCGGGTGTAGCCCGCTCGCTGAACTACTACCCCATCGGCGACGAGAAGGCTGAAGAAGGCATCGTAAACCTGGCTCTCGGATTGGGCAAGTACATCGTGGACGGAGGATTAACCCTACGCTTCTCGCCCTATCACCCCAACCAGGTGCTGCAGACCAGTGAAATGGAGATTGCCCTGCGCGAGACACAGACTCGGTTCTATGCCCTCGACCTGAGCAATGCCGGACACAACTTCTCCATTGACGACGGCTTCAACCTGCTGAAACTACACGTCAAGGAGGCCGAGAAAGACGGTGCACTGAACTACATTGCTTCGACCTACGATCCGTATGACCAAATCATACGCGACGGGCTGTATCCGGGCGGACGCAAAGTCATCACCTTTGCCAACATCCTGCAGCACGATGTTTTCCCGCTGGCACGTATTCTGCAACTGGCTTTGAAATACGGACAGGAAGAAATGCGCCGTCCCGTCGAAATAGAGTTTGCCGCCACCATGAGCCGCGAAAAGGATAAGACAGGTACCTTCTACCTGCTACAGATACGCCCCATTGTAGACAGCAAGGAGATGCTCGACGAAGACTTGGCCGCCATCCCTGACGACCAACTGTTGTTACGCTCGAACAACTCGCTGGGACATGGCATCATGAACGAACTGTACGATGTGGTCTACGTCAAAACAGATCACTACAGCGCCTCGCACAATCCTGAAATAGCACGCGAGATAGAAAAGCTGAACCAACAATTCCTGAACGAACAGAAGAACTACATCCTTATCGGACCGGGACGCTGGGGAAGCAGCGACTCCTGGCTCGGCATCCCCGTGAAGTGGCCACACATCAGCGCAGCCCGCATCATTGTGGAAGCCGGACTGACCAATTACCGTGTAGATCCCAGTCAGGGTACGCACTTCTTCCAGAACCTGACCTCGTTCGGTGTGGGCTACTTCACCATCAACGCCTTTATGAACGACGGCGTCTATAATCAGGACTTTCTGAACGTACAGCCTGCCGTATACGAAACGCAATACCTGAGGCACGTACGTTTCAGCCAGCCGGTTATTGCTAAAATGGATGGAAAGAGGAAACAGGGAGTCGTATTGTTGCCGTCCGATTAAAAATACAACCGCCGTCCGTCTTTTCACCGAAGCCTGTGCAGGGTAATCATCACCACCTCGGCTGGAGCGAACAGACGGATGGCGTGTTGGGAAGTACCGATGCCGTTGGTCACAATCATCGGAATGTGAGCCGAATTGTATTTCAGCCCAGTCAGGAAACGTTGGCCATAGCGCGAAGGAACCACCGGTGCATAGCCGAAAAGGGTGACTTGTCCGCCATGGGTATGTCCGGCCAATATCAGGTCGGCATGGGTTACAGGCACATCCTCAGCATAGTCAGGCGTATGGGTTAGCAATATCACAAAGTCTTCGGACGACAGAGCAAGTGTAGGCGATTGCCCGTTCTGCTTCAGGTCGAACGGATTGCGCACACCGGCTACCAGTATGCGATCCTTACCCCGCTTCAACGTATCGGCCTTATGCTCCAATAAACGGATACCGCGACGTTTCATCTCGTTCACCACTTCGCTGTAACAGGCTTCGTAATCGTTGTTTCCTAATACGGCATAAGTCCCCAACGGAGTTTTGACCTGCGCCAGGGCAGCCATCAGCGGAGCCACATATTGGCAACCTTCGTGATAGTCGCCGCCCATCAGCAAGACATCAGCATGCAGGGACGAAAGTAACCGTACCAGATCGGCCAACCCCTCCTCTTTCAGCAGACTCTTGTAGTGCAAATCGGAAATAAAGGCAATCCGGCAACTGTCGAAAGCCTCTGGAACATCGCGATGAGTGAAATCGTACATCCGAACACGCTTCACCCCTTTGTACGACGACGAGACATCAACCGTGGTAAACGTAATCTGTGTGCCCCGTTTCACGATCTCCTTCTTCCTGATCTTCAGCTTAGCCAACGAACGCGACGAACGGGCAGAACGCCCCGACATGCAGCGAATGTCCCGCAAATCGGACTGATCGAACGTCAGTACTTCCACAAGCGAGACCGGTAATCCTACCGTATCGGCCCGCAATGCACTGTCAGGAACCACTTCGAGTGACGGTAAGGACGACACCAGATTCCGCTTCGACTTACACGAAGAAAGAAGCATCAACAGCAAAAGAAAGGATATATAAAAGAACTTCTTATTCATAACTGGGTGCAAAAATAGGCTTTTTTGCTATCTTTGCCTATAACCATTCATACTTATTAGAAAGCCATGAAAGAGATAAAGCAAAATTCACTACGGGCATGGGTGCTTGCCGCCCGCCCCAAGACTTTGACCGCTGCCCTCATCCCCGTGCTATTAGGTAGCGCACTTGCTTTCAGCGACGGGTGTTTTCAGGAAATACCGGCCCTGCTGTGTGCCTTCTTTGCCTGCTTCATGCAAATTGCCGCCAACTTCATCAACGACCTGTTCGACTTCCGCAAAGGCAGCGACCGCGAAGACCGGCTCGGTCCCGAACGCGCCTGTGCCCAAGGCTGGATTACGCCGTCGGCCATGAAGACCGGAATCGGCCTGACACTGCTGATTGCCTCGCTGACCGGCTTGAGCCTGCTGTTCTACCTCTGGGGAAAACTGCCACATGGTGGCTGGGAACTGATTCTGCTGGGTGTGCTGTGCATACTGTTCGCTTTCCTGTACACCACCTACCTTTCTTATCGGGGCTGGGGCGACCTGCTGGTGCTGATCTTTTTCGGTTTTGTTCCCGTAGGAGGTACTTACTACGTACAAAGCGGCACACTGAATGCCGATGTGGTGGTACTCTCCATCGTCTGCGGACTGGTGGTTGATACCCTGCTCATACTGAACAACTACCGCGACCGCGAACAAGATGCACGTAGCGGAAAGCGCACACTGGTAGTCCGCTTCGGCGAAAAGTTCGGCAGCCAGTTGTATCTGGGTTGCGGCATCCTGGCCGTATTGCTCTGTCTGTGGTTCCTCTACACCGGTCGCCTGACATTACTCGAATTTATCTGGGCTCCCTGCGTTTACTTCTACCTGCATGCACTGACGTGGCGGAAGATGGTTGCCATACACAGCGGCAAAAAGCTGAACAGCATACTGGGAGAAACTTCGCGCAACATGTTGTTTATGGGGTTGCTGCTGAGCGTAGCGCTCTGTCAATGACAGATGCAACTTTCATAACCTCCTGAACCGCATCAAAGTATACTAAATCTCAAACTTAAACGTATTGTATAAACTGTATAAAACCTAAAATGAACAAACTGAACGGATTTCTTTACGGAATCATCTCGTCGGCATCATTCGGTCTGATCCCGCTTTTCGCCATTCCGGCCATGCAACACGGCATGGACTTTATGAACGTGATAACTTACAGATTCCTTTTCGCCACCATCGCTTTAGCCATCCTTCTCAAAGTGAGGAAAGTATCTTTCGCCATTGAAAAGTCCGACTTGCCTACCCTGCTGCTACTTTCGGTCTTCTACATCGTTTCGTCAGTCTTTCTACTTTGGGGCTACAAGTTCATGCCGTCGGGAATAGCTACCACCATCCACTTCATGTATCCTGTCATCACAACCCTGGTTATGATGCTTCTCTTCCACGAAAAAAACTCGCTGAGCCGCACTCTGGCCATCCTTATGGCAATAGCCGGAGTATATGCTTTATCGTATACCGACTCGCAAGGCGAAACCAATCTTGTCGGAATCATCATCGTATTATTGTCGGCCGTAGGCTATGCACTTTATCTGGTGACCGTCGGACAACGGAAAAACAAAGAACTGAAAGGCCTGCGACTTACCTTCTACGTATTCTTTTTCAGCACGTTGATGCTTATAACCGGAATGCTTTCCACAGGCAGCCTGCATTCGATACCCGACATCCCGACCTTCGGCAATCTGCTGCTTCTAGCCATTATTCCTACCATCGTATCCAACCTGACGCTTATCGAAGCCATCAAATACATTGGAGCAACACAAACTTCGGTGCTGGGAGCTATGGAACCTGTAACGGCTGTCATTGTTGGCATCACAGTATTTGGAGAGGCTTTCACACTTCCCATTGCCATTGGAATCGTACTTATTATTGCAGCTGTCACCATCATCATCCTAAAAAGATGACAGTAACCGAAACGGATGTGTATCGTACCCGTTTCTTCCACACTTGCACCGCTCAAAACAAACACTTGCACGGTTCATGAGCCACACTTGTACGGCTCGCGAGCCGTGCAAGTGTGGAAGAAAGGTACTTTTTGGCAGGAACAACGCTTGCACGGTTGGCACATACGGATGCACATCTCCTTACGCTATATGCTCAGCGCTTACCGTACATCCGTTCGTAGTAATTCTGATAGTCGCCGCTGGTTACTTCTTCAACCCAAGCCTGATTGTTCAGATACCATTCGATGGTCTTCACAATGCCAACTTCGAACTTCGTTTCAGGATACCAGCCCAAAGCGTTGGTAATCTTGGTGGGGTCGATGGCGTAACGCTGGTCGTGCCCCAGACGGTCCTTGACAAAAGTAATCAAGTCTTCGTTGATCCAGCTGATATCAATCTGACCGTCGGCGCCTTTCACCTGTTTCTTCAATACCTGGCGGTATTCGGGCTTCTCGGTCATCAGGCGATGAATGGTGGCGATGGTCAGCTTCACAATCTCCAGATTGGTCTTCTCGTTATGACCGCCTACGTTGTAAACTTCGCCTTCTGCACCTTCGCGCACCACAAGGTCGATGGCCTTGCAATGGTCTTCCACGTAGAGCCAGTCGCGTACGTTGCTTCCGTCACCATAGACAGGCAGCTTCTTGCCTTCAAGGATATTCTTGATAATCAGCGGAATCAGTTTCTCGGGGAAGTGATACGGACCGTAGTTATTGGAGCAGCGAGTGATAGTCACCGGCATCTTATAAGTATCGTGATAAGCCATTACCACCATATCGGCACTGGTCTTGCTGGCACTGTACGGGCTGTGCGGACAGAGCGGGGTAGTCTCGGTGAAATAACCTTCGGCACCCAACGAACCATATACCTCGTCAGTCGATACCTGATGATAGCGCACACCTTTGCGCCAGGTAGGATAGCCAAACTCGTCCTTGCCAGTCACCCAGGCACGGCGGGCAGCATCCAACAGGTTCTGCGTACCCAGAATGTTGGTTTGCAGGAACAACTGCGGATTTTCGATGCTACGATCCACGTGGCTCTCGGCAGCGAAGTTCACTACATAGTCGAATTTGTATTCGGCAAACAGACGGTCGGCCAACTGGCGGTCGCAAATGTCGCCTTTCACAAAGAAGCAGCGTTCGTTGTCGATGTCAGCTGCAATGGTACCTAAGTTTCCAGCATAAGTCAACGCATCCAGAATGACAACTTTGATGTCGTTGTGCTTAGCCAGAATATATTTAATGTAATTTGCTCCGATAAACCCGGCAGCACCGGTTACAAGATATGTCTTCATTTGATGAATGAAAAATTAATAATGAATATTA
>ERZ1504360.663-NODE-663-length-7802-cov-2.973151_pt1 | contig 7802 bp, 10 predicted proteins | sample MGYA00574855_ERZ1504360 | MGnify/ENA primary metagenome ERZ1504360 (study PRJEB39906, sample SAMEA3182045) | gut metagenome | biome: human; feature: gut; material: Stool; isolation source: human stools | place: Canada | collected 2011-11-01 ... | reverse complement strand
GGCATAAGCCGACCTGACCAAGGCAGAGGCCGCGCTGCCGCAGGCTTACGACGCAGACGCCGTCTGGTGCATGTCGAAGAAGACCTTCTTCGAGCAGATCGTCGGCATGGTCGACGACAAGAAGCAGCCCGTCGCCCGCGTCAACTATGGACTCAGCGGCAAGCCGGTCTACTCGCTCTTTGGCCGCGAGGTCGTCCTCGTCGGCGACTATCTGCCGTCCTTCACGGCGAGCGTGACCGCGGACACAATCTTTGCGTTCATTTTCAATTTCAAGGACTACCTCTGGAACGAAAATCTGGGCATGACCTTCCGCAAGTACACCGACAACGCGACCGACGACGAGGTCACCGTCGCGCTGGCGCTTGTCGACGGTAAGGTCGTCGACAAGAACAGCCTCGTCACGCTGACCAAGAAGAAGGCCTGACGGCGCGCGGCCAACAGGGAGGGATAACCAATGGCTTTGATCAACGTTGCAAAAACCGCCCTGCGGCTGACCACCAACGCCCTTGACGACGAGCTCGCCGACGAGATCGACGCCTGCCTCCTGCGCCTGCACCTTGCGGGCGCGGAGGGGGCGGACGAAGACCCGCTGGTCAAAGACGCCGTCCGGGCCTTTGTCCGCTGGCAGCATGACTTCTGCGGCCGCGGCGACGAATGGAAGACGTGCTTTGCAGATATCCGCGACGCCATGGGACTCTCGGACGATTACCGGGCAGTCCAAGCCAGCGGCGGAGCAGGAGGTGCTTGCTGTGATCTTTGACACGCAGATCACGCTGCGCCTGTTCTCCTACCCCATCGTAAACGGCCAGACGACGGAAAAGCTCGAACGAGAAACCGCCGTCTGGGCTGCCCGCAAGTCCGTAAACCGCGCCGAGTATTACCAGGCCGCGCAAGCCGGCAAGCGCACGGACGCAATTTTCCGCATGCACAGCGCGGAGTACGGCGGAGAGCAGCAGCTCACCTGCGGCTCGGACGTCTTTGACGTCGTCCGCAGTTACGGCGCGGAGACGGAAGAGGTAGAGCTGACCTGCAAACGGAGGGACGGCGCATGATGATCTATGAGGCGCTGGAAGACCTGGGCGTACCGGTTTGCCACCCGCCATACAAGGGCGGAGAAGAAACCTACATCACCTATCAGCTACTCGGCCAGTCCGGGCAGCTCTACGCCGAGGGCGGCGAGGCCGAGACCGGCGTGCAGTACGCCGTTTCCATCTTCGCCGAGGGCTTTGCCGCCGGGCTTTTAAAGCGCGTAAAAGCCGCGCTGGAGGCCGCAGGCTACATCGCGACCGTCGACATGGAAACCTACGACAAGGAGACGGGCCGCACGCAGATCGCGCTCATCGCCGAGACGGAGGGCGCGGAGTATGGCTAAATTCCAGACGTCGGGCGTCGACGAGATGGTTGCAAAGCTGCAAAAGGCGGGCGGACTGGACGACAAGCTGGTAACGGAGATCATGAACGCCGCGGGCGAGATCATGGTGGCCGAGATCAAGAAGCGCGTGGCGCAGAGCGGCTTTGCGACAGAGGAATACGTGAAGAGCATCAAGCCCACGAAGATACGAAGAAACAAATTCGGCGAGCCGTATATCCAGGTGACGGCGGTCGGAAACAACAAGCATGGGGAGCGCAGGGCTGCCGTGCTTTTTGTTTTGAATTACGGACGCGGGCCGCAGTACGGACGGATTACCGGGACGTATTACTGGACGAGGGGCTCACAGGAAGCGGCGAAGCAGGTCGAAAAGGAGCTGGACGCGCTGCTCACACAGAAACTAAAAGAAAGGGGACTTTTATAATGCCTCAGTTTGACTTACGCGGCATGAAAGTCGCAAAATACAAGAATACCAACGGCGTGATCTCGTATGAGACGCCCGTCGCACTCGGCGACGCGATGAACGTAGACCTCAATCTGACCTTCGCGGAGGGCCGCATGTATGCCGAGTCCGTCCTTGCGGAGTACGTCCGCGAGCCGACCGGCGGCACAATCTCCGTCGGCACGAAGTACATCAAGAAGGACGCAGAAGTGATCATGTACGGCTGCGCCGCCGAGACGGATAAAGACGAAGTGACATACACCGGCAAGGATAACGCCAACTACGTCGGCTACGGGGCCTACGCGCCAGACAAGGTCGACGGCGTGACGAAATTCACGGCTTTTTTTGCCTATAAGGCAATGTTCGGCCCTCCGGGCTACAGCCTCAAGACAAAGGGCCAGAATATCCAATTTGCCACGCCGACGACCTCGGGTGAATTTCTCCCGGAGGACTCATCGGAGAGGAGAATCCTGTCCCGCGCGACGCTCGCGACCGAAGCCGAGGCTATCGCGTGGATCAATACGAAGTTGGGGGTGACGGGCTCGTGACGGATGTGCGGCAGAAAACGGCAGAATACGAGTACGAGGGAAAAATCTACAACCTGACGTGCAACATGAACGTCCTCGCGGACGTGCAGGAAGCCTACGACGGCAAACTGATGCGCGCCTTAAAGCGCGTAACGAGCCTCAAGGTGACGCTGATCTTCCTCGCGGCGATGCTCAACGACGCCGCCGAGACGCAGGACTTGCGAGACGAGGACGGCAAGCTCCTGCACGTTACCAAGCACGAGCTTGGCTGCAAGCTGACGCTGGAGCAGACGACGGAGGCGGCGCAGATGATCGCCGGTCTGATCGTCGCGGCCATGCCAGAGGCCGAAAAGGACAAAGAAGCCTCAAAAAACTGACACAGCCGGGGGAACCAGAGCAGACGGGCTTTGATTTCCCCGGCTATCTGGCCCTCTGGCTATATCAGCTGCATATGCCAGAGCGGGATTTTTGGAAAACGATGACGCCGCGCCGTCTGCTCGCGACGCTCTGCCGCCCGGAAAGGGCGCGGCCAGAGCCAGCGCCAGAGCAGCGGCACGCGGTATCGCTGTCCGAGTATCTGGGGGGCACGTAATATGCCAAATATCAATACGAGATTTACACTTTCGGGTGAAAAAGAATATACGGCGGCGATTGCAAAGATCGGCGACAGTATGCGCATCCTCAACTCCGAGATGCGCAAGGTGGAGAACGCATACGCGCGCCACGCAGACAGCGCGGAGGCGCTGACGGAAAAGAACGCCGTACTGGAAAAGGAGATCGACAAGCAAAAGGAAAAAATCGACGTGCTGCGTGCGGCGCTCAAAAAGGCGACCGAAGCGCAGGAAAATGCAACCGCGAAATTCGAGGCGGCCAAGGACTCACTGGATGAAAACAGCGACGAATATGTGCGCTTGGCGGGCTGCGTAGAGACGGCGCAGAAAAAGGTATCGAAATGGCAAGTAGATCTCAATAACGCTGAAGCTGCGCTAAATAAGCTCAACAACGAGCTCGACGACAATAACGAGAAGCTGGAGGAAAACAGCGAAAAGGCCGACGGCACGGAGAAGGAGCACGTAAAGCTGGGCGACGCGATCAACACAGTCGCCGGGAAACTCGGGATCAATTTACCGGAGGGGGCGGATAAGGCGCTGGAAGCGCTGAATGGCATCGACGCCGGGACGGCGGCGACCGTCGGCGGCTTTGCGGCGCTTGCCGCAGCGATTGTAAAAGTAGAAAAGGAACTCATCGAGCTGACAAAGGAAGCCGCGGAGAACGCAAAGGAGATCGAAACGTTTGCCAGCATGACGGGCCAGTCGGCGCAGGACGTGCAGCGGATGGAATACGCCGCCGGGAAGCTCGGCGTATCGTATGACCGCATCCGGGACTCCCTGAAAGAAGTCACCAACAAGATGCAGGAGGCGCAGAACGGCTCGGAGGATACGGCGAAAGCGTTTGATACGCTGGACGTGAAGATCGAGGACGGGAGCGGTCACCTGCGGAATGCAAATGACGTCTTTTTGGATATCATCGACTCGCTCGGCAACATCGAGAATCAGTCTGAGCGAGACGCGCTGGCCATGGATCTCATGTCCGAGTCCGCGCAGGAGCTGAACCCCATCATCGACGCCGGCAGCGAGACGCTGCGCGGCTACATGCAGGCGGCGGAGGACATGGGCGTCGCGCTGGAAGACGATGAGCTCGGCGCGCTCGTAAAGGTAAAAGACGCTTTTTACGATCTGGAGGCGCAGCAGAAAGCGACGAAGAACCAGATCGCCGTGGAGTTTGCACCGTACCTTGCATCGTTTTACGAGGATGTAACGGGCGGCATCGGAGAGCTCGGGGATATGATGGAGGAATCCGGGATCGTGCAGGCGTTCGGCTCCATTCTGGAGTCGGTCGGCGAGCTGCTGAACCCGTCGGAAGAGCTGGCGGACAACATCATCCCGGACCTTACGCTTGCGCTCCGCCCGCTGGCGCTGGTGCTGTCAATCGTGGCGGACTATATCCAGATCATCAACAGCGCGATCAAGGGTCTCAACTCCGGCGACTGGAGCAAGTTTAAAGACGCGATCAATTTTAATCACACGGACGACCTGCTCAACAAGTGGGACACGCAGGACGCGCGGACGGCCAGCAGCGCCTCCAGCGGGCGAAGCGGCTTCGGGGGCGGCGTGGCCACGCAGAGCGTGGTCAACAACTACTACGAGGTCAGCGGCGCGAACGTCCGGGCCGTCAACCAGATCGCCGACGCCGCAGAAAGCTCCCGGCAGCAAAACCGCAAATTTGGAGGGTAAAGCATGGGCTATATCAACACACGGGCGCAGGAGCTGTACGCGAAGAACGCGACCTATACGGACGCGGCAAACCCGGATCTGCGCCACGCGGTGACGACGGGCGAAGACGTGAACGTTGCGGAGCCGGTCGAAAAGACGTGGGCGCTGATCCAGGGGAAGGTCCGGGAGCACGCGGAAAAGATCACGTTTATGCAGTTCGACGCCAGCGACCTCGCGGCGCTGGCAAAGAAAGCCCTCTGGTTCTCAAACGATCTCGACGACTACATCAGCGTCGGGATGAATCAGGACTATATCTCGACGGTGGCCGGCGGCGGCACAATGGCGCTGCAGGCCTGCGCGGCAAGCTTCGACCTGTCGACCGTGACATACAACACGCAGCCTTCTCGGGCGTCGCTGGTGCAGTTCAGCGGCGTTTTTTACTTTGACCACTACGCACCGCGCGGGCTGTTTTCGTGGGGCGAGCAGCCCTACGTGACGGCAGAGAGCCTGCGGCAAACACTGACCTACGGGCTGGCCTGCGCATGGGTGGACAGCGACCCGCTGCCGTCGGACGGCTCGACGCAGTATGGCGTGTTTTTGTCCGTGCTGCCGCGGAAGACCGTTGTGCGCGTGCATGTGGCGGATATCCAGCTGGAGGCGGAGAACCTGTCCCCGGCATACGGGGCCTACGTGCAGCCGGGCGTGGCGTGCGACGTATCGTGGACGGTAAAGGACGAGCCGAACTACTTCACGCAGAAGCCGAGCAGATGGCAGAATTGCACCTGCGTCAACCAGTCGGGCAAGGCGACGGCTCTAAGCCCGGACGGCGCGAACGTCACGGAGGGCGAGACCGTCGTCTTCCTCTGGGAACACAGCTCCATTTCCGGCCGGCCGCAGGCGGGCGTGCAGATCCAGATGCAGCCCGCAGATGCGGAGGCATACACGGATATCTATACCGGCTCGACCACGGCGAGGCGGGCGGCGGTGACGCTGCCTGCGAGCGTGACGGGAACGGCCGGGCAGGCGGCGTGGCGCGTGCGGACGAGGGACGATCTCGGCACATGGTCGCAGTGGTCGGATCCGCTGTACGTGTATATCGTGGCGGCGGCGGCCGCGCCGGTCGTGTCGTCGGTCAGCGCGGGGACGGCGCGGCCCGTCGTGGCGTGGCAGAGCGCAAACCAGACGGGCTACCGCGTGCGCGTGCGCGACGCGGCGGGAAACACGGTCTACGACTCCGGCGTTCTGCCCGGCTCCGGGCAGAGCCACAAGGTGGCGGACTATCTGCCGGACGGCGATTACATCGCCGCTGTCACGATTTGGAACCAATACGCCATCGAGAGCGCAGAGGGCACAAAGAGTTTTACCGTTGCGGCCCCGGAGCTGGCGGCTGCGCAGATCTGCGCGGGAGCCGTGCGCGGCGGCGTGCGGGTGCGCGTGACCTACTGCCCGGCGGCGGAGCGGGTGCTGCTGCTGCGGGACGGCGTGGCCGTCCTCGCGGCGCTGCCGACGGACGCGATCCTCTACGACTGGGGCGCGGGCGCGGGCACGCACGAATACCGGCTGCGGGCGGAGACGGCGGAGAGCTTTTCCGAGAGCGAGACCGTCTGGGCGGCCTCGGCGCTGGAATGCGGCTATCTCGCCCCGGCAAAGTCGCCCGGCGAGTGGCTCGAGCTGCGCGTCAACCGCGACACGCCGCCGACGCACGCCGACGATCTGGCCATGGAGGTCACACAGCGCCTGTTTGACGGCCGCGAACTGCCCGTGACGGAGTTCACAGGCCGCCGCGAGCACAAGCACCGCCACACGTTCGCCATGCCGGAAAACGGCGGCATCCTGCAGCTGGTCCGGATGATCCAGGCGCAGCAGACGCTTTTGTACCGCGACCAGTTCGGGCGGCGGTATTTCTGTTCGTGCAGCACATTGCCGGTCAGCTATGACCGGTTCTCGGCGAGCTTTACACTGGAGCTCGACGAGGTGGACTATCAGGAGGCGCTGGTATGATCGATCTTGCAACAGGCAATTACACCGCAGAGGCCGTGCAGCGCGCGCTGCACGCGGCCCTCGGCACGCGGCGGATCTGGTACCGCTATGAGCGCCTCAACCAATACAAAATCCCCATCGCCCCGATGAGCGGGGAGGAAGGGTCCATCGATCTTGCGTACAACGCGCAGATCATGCGCACGGGCCGCTTCGTCTTCCCGGATGACGAAGCCGTCAACTGGCAGGGGGAGCTGCTGCGCCCGTGGTTCTGCCTCGCAATGCCGGACGGCGGCACGGCGGAGTGGCCGCTCGGCGTGTTTTACATGCCGACGGTGACAAAGACCGGCAGCCGCCACGTGTACCGCGAGGTCGAGGCCTACGACACCACGACGATCCTCTGGGATGACCAGGTGACGGACCGCTACCGTGTGCCGCGCGGGTCCAAGTACACGGCGGCGCTGAGCGCGATCTTTGCAAGCGTAGGCGTATTTGACGCGATCATCGAGCCGTCGGAGTCTGTGACACAGACGGCGCTCGAGTGGGAGGCCGGGACGGCCAAGGGCGAGATCGTGCAGCAGCTTCTGACGGCGGACAACTATGAGCCGCTGATGGCGGACGCATGGGGCCGCTGGATGTGCCGCAAGTACAAGGACCCGCGCGCCCGGCGCGCAGAATACAGCTACACGGCGGACGCGCTGAGCGTGATGCTGCCGGGGCAGACGGTCGACGACGATCTGTTCCGGCTGCCGAATGTCTTTGTCGGCGTGGTCTCGCGGCCGGACCGGCCCGCGATGAGCTTTGCGTATGAGATCACGGACCCCAAAAGCCCGCTGGCGGCAGTCAACCGCGGCGGGCGGCACGTGACGGAGACAAAGATCTACGAGGACGCAGCCTCGGCGCTTGCACTGGAGGCCGATGTGCGCCGCCGCGCGAGCCAGGCGTCGAGCTATTTTTCCGGCCTCAAATTTTCGACCGCGCCCATGCCGCACCACGCGGCGGGCGACGTGCTGTGGATCGAGGACGGCGGCGTGCGGGGCAAGTATCAGGAGACGCGCTGGTCGCTCGACCTGCGGGCGGGCGGCGAGATGACGCATGAGGCACAAAAGGAGGGCGTTTTATGATCCCACAGAATTTATTTCAGAAGGAAAAGCAGGAGCCGGTACGGGCGCAGCTGGCGACCGTGACGCAGGTCACGGAGGACGGCGTGATGC
>ERZ1504360.658-NODE-658-length-7855-cov-4.679231_pt1 | contig 7855 bp, 7 predicted proteins | sample MGYA00574855_ERZ1504360 | MGnify/ENA primary metagenome ERZ1504360 (study PRJEB39906, sample SAMEA3182045) | gut metagenome | biome: human; feature: gut; material: Stool; isolation source: human stools | place: Canada | collected 2011-11-01 ... | reverse complement strand
ACAGGGGTATCGGATGCGTACAGTCGCAGGACAGGGAAGCGCAACGCAAGCGTCGCTTTTCCATCGACGAACTGGAACAGAAACTGAATGAGAGTCTGAACTAATTAATTCTAAAAACAATATTTATCAAGTTATGAAGAGATTGAACTATCTGATGAACGGTTTGGTAGCTCTTGCACTGATCGTTTTGTTTTCTCAATGTACCGGCAAAACAGAAACTCAAACAGCAGGTGCTCCTGCACAGGCTGCAGCCGGATTGTCGGGCATGAAGATTGCTTATGTGGAAATTGATACCCTTTTGGCTAAATACAACTTCTGCATCGATTTGAACGAAGCCATGGTGAAGAAGAGCGAGAATGTTCGTCTGACGCTGAACCAGAAAGCCAAGGAACTGGATAAGCAGAAACAGGAATTCCAGACTAAATATCAGAATAATGCCTATCTCTCACAGGAAAGAGCACAGCAGGAATACAACCGCATTGCTAAGTTGGAACAGGACCTGCAGGCTTTGAGCAATAAACTTCAGTCAGAGTTGATGAGCGAAAACGACAAGAACAGCCTTCAACTGCGCGATTCTATCAATGCATTCCTGAAGGAATACAACAAGACAAAAGGTTATAGCCTGATTATCAGCAATACCGGTTTCGACAACCTGCTTTATGCTGATAGCGTTTACAACATCACGAAGGAAATTCTGGATGGTTTGAATGCCAGATATTCTTCTCCGAAGAAATAATATTTAGCAGATAAGTTTTCCTCTCCCGTCAAAAGGAAAGGGAAAACAAAAGGATATAAAAAACAAAGATTGCAAGCTCTGTATCGTCAGGACTTGCAATCTTTTTTTGTGCTCCTATACATTATTATATATGTATGTACAGCCGTCGAAGACTCTTCTTTGCATAGGGTGGGGCTGGGAAATGCCTTCCGGCTACTGACTACTATCTATGATTGGGCTGGCTAATCTTTCTCTTCTTCCTCCTCGTGTTTGATGACCAGCAATTTGTCTACACGTCCACGGTCCATGTCTACTACTTCGAAGTCCAGATCCTGATAACTGAACAAGTCACCCGCCTTGGGTACTCGTCCGATAAGGAACATGGCCAGTCCGCTCAGTGTGGTAAAGTCTTCTTCGCGCAGGTCATCGTAGTTCATGATGCCCATAGCCTCCATAAAGTCGTCCAGGTTCATCGAGGCCTCTACCAGCATGGAACCATCCTGACGCACGGTGATGTCTTCTTCTTCCGTTTCGTTCTCTTCGAGGATGTCACCGAAAATACTTTCTGTCAGGTCGTGCAGGGTGATGATGCCTTCTGTATTTCCATATTCGTCTACTACAACGCCAAACTTGTTCTTGTTCTTTTTGAACAGTTCGAGCACCTTCTTCGCATACAGGCTTTCGGGAATGAATAGAGGTGGACGTGCAATGCTGCGCAAGTCGAACGGCTGACTGCTGTTGCCCTGCATCAGGATGATGTCTTTCACTGATACCACTCCGATTACTTCATCCTTGCTTTTATCTACCAGCAGGTATTTACTGAAATGCTGTTCGCGGATGATGCGCAATACTTCTTCCTGTGTGTTCGAAGGGTGCAGCACAATGACGTCGCGCCGATGAGTCATCAGGTCATTAGCCCGTTTGTCCGAGAAGCGGAATACGTCTTTCAGCATTTCGGTTTCGTCTTTGTCGATGACGCCCTGTTCCGAACTCTGGTGCAGAATCATTTTCAGTTCGTCCTGTGTCATCTGGCGTTCCTCGTTGTTTTCCATACCGATCATTTTATTCACCAGCTTGGTTGATGCGCTCAGCAGGCAGACGAAGGGATACGATATCTTGGTCAAAGCTATCATAAAAGGACTGAGCAAAGTTGCCCATTTCTCAGGATTGTTCAGAGCCACGGTTTTGGGAACCAGTTCGCCAATGATAAGCGACAGATAGGTAATGACGGCTACAATCGTGACCATGGCAAGCGTGTCGGCATAGGCTGCAAGGCCGGGAATAACGCTAAACAGCGGTCGTACATCGTCGGCAAGTGTGGCGCCACCGTATGCACCCGAAACAATTCCGATGAGTGTGATGCCTATTTGGATGGTCGAAAGAAATCTTTCCGGTTCTTCCAGTTGTTTCAGTACGCCTTTGGCTCTTTTGTTTCCTTTGCCTACCAGCGTTTCCAGACGGGCTTTACTGGAGGAAACCAAAGCTATTTCGTACATGGCAAATACGCCGTTAAGAACCAATAAGATAAGAATGATGACAAATTCCATATAATGTTTTGAGTGTTTATGCTGCAAACTTACTAATTTTGGCGCATAAAAATAATGAAATAGATGTAAAACGATGAAAAATGTAAGAAAGAGAACAAGTTTGTCCGCTGTTTTGCTACTGTTGCTGTCTGTTTCGGTGCAGGGTGCACGTGTCGATACAACGTGGGTGGACAGTCCTTCGATGAAGAAGAAGGTAGAGGTGATTTATGTAGTACCCGACAAGGCTTTGGGAGAGAATCCTCAGGCATGTCCGGTGGTTTATCTGCTGCACGGCTGTCTCTTATACACATCTCCGAGCCCACGGCGGGAATGCCGGAACCTGGATTGGCATCAAGCCGGAGTTGGGGAAGATTGCTGATGAGAAGGGATTGATTTTTGCTTGTCCCGACGGTGAGAACAGTTGGTATTGGGATAGTCCGAAGTATGAAGATGTACGTTACGAGACTTTTATCTCTTCGGAACTGATAAAGTACACGGATGCCCATTATGCTACGCGTGCCGACCGGAAAGGTCGTGCCATTACTGGCCTGAGCATGGGCGGACATGGAGCCATGTGGAATGCTTTACGCCATAAAGACGTGTTTGGTGCAGCTGGCAGTACGAGTGGAGGAGTGGATATTCGTCCTTTCCCCAAGAACTGGGAAATGGCAGTACAGCTTGGCGACTATGAATCGAACAAAGCGTTGTGGGATGCACATACCGTTGTCAACCAGCTCGACAGCATAGCCAACGGCGATTTGGCACTGATCATTGATTGCGGTGAGAAAGATTTCTTCCTTGAAGTGAATAAAGACCTGCACAAGCGTTTGTTGGAACGTGGTATCGATCACGACTTTATTACCCGTCCTGGTGTTCACGACGGACGGTATTGGAACAATTCAATCGATTATCAGATACTTTTCTTCGAGAAATATTTCAAGCGCTAAGCTATTTTTCCGTACCTTTCTGCCTGGTTATCGGACGATGATACCTCGTGGGAAGGTACGTTTCATTTTTACTTCTTTTACGTTGGCGGCATTTGTTGCGCGGGTTGTTTCTGAACCGTCCAGGCTGATGCTGCCGTCAATGATTCCCAGAGCGGCGCTTAACAGTGCTTCTTTCGGGTCACCCAAAGGCAATACGGTAGCAGGGTCGCTCAGCGGGCTGACCGAATAGCTGGGAGTGAATCCGTTGGTATAATTGGCTGTACCTCGTGCATTGAATATCTCGCAGACTGCCAGTCGCAGTGACCACATGAATTGCGTGTTCTCAAAGCGTTCGGTACCGATGTATTCGCCCTTCGTCGTCTCGCCTACTACAATAACTTTCATGTAGGGAGTCAGGCAGTTGATCAACATTTCAGCCGCTCCGGCCGTGGTACCGCTTGTCAGTATGTATACGGTAGACAGATTTAGATTGGAACCTCCTACCAGCAGCTGTGCGTCGAATATCAGGTCATGGTTCTTTCCGCTTTTCTTTTGGTTGTATTGCAATGTGGCCAGCGTACCGCCCAGTTTGTCGGATGGGGCAAGGATACAGGCCAGTCTTTGTACGCTTTCCATATCGCCTCCGGCATTGTATCGCAGGTCCAGCACGAAATCTTTTACATTGTTCGTTGCGCAAGTCTTCGAGAACTCCAGCAGTTGTGTATCGCTTTCGGTGTCGAAGCTGTTGTAGGCCAGATAGCCGATGTTACTATTGTTGTGCTGTACGATGGTGCTGGCCGGTATGACGGCATCTGTTACCGGTCGTGTGGCCGGCAATACGCTTTCTCGGTCTTTCACAACTTCGGCAGTTTCGGTTTCCGTTCCGTCTTCTCCAGTCTCGGTGTGTACGGTATATTTCCCGATGACGATGTCTTTGCTCTCGCCTTCGGTCAGTATGGTTTCATTTTTCTTGGTGATATAGTCGTTGTTCACCATCATTATCCATTCGCCGCGTTTCAGGCCAGCTTCGGCTGCCGGCGATTCGGGAACAACGTAGGTCACCATGGCGTAGTAGGCCGTGTCGTTGTCCGGCACCTGGCTCAGCGAATAGTCAAACCCGTAACTGGGAGTGGAGGTAGTCAGTAGGGTGTCTACCGAAGAGATTCCGTTATCCTTCTCCGACTTTGCTGCGTCGAGGAAGGATTGCGGTTCAAGGAAATAGTTCAGGTCGTCGAACGAAGGAATTTCTTCATACCACAGGTAGTCTTCCCGCATGACGCTGTCTATCCACAGGTCACGTCCCGTCCACGGATAGTACTCCGGCCAGCGGTCTACGCCGCACGAGAAGAGGCTTGTCAGTGCAAGAAGTCCTCCTAACAAATAAAACAGTGTATTCCTTGTTCTTATCTGCATTTCCTTGTTCTTTTTATTTTCTGCCTGCAAATGTAGCGAATAGTTCGTTTATCTGCTTACAAACGTGATATAATAATTGATAACGTCCGATGTTTATGCATTGTCGTCTTCCTTCTTTTTATAAATTCTGTAACCGATGGCTGCTATGCATATACTCATAAGCGGACTGATGATATTGAAGAAACAGTATGGCAGGTAGACCAGTGTTGGCACACTCAGAATGGTGGCCTGCGTCATGCCGCACGTGTTCCAAGGTATCAGTGGCGAAGTGACGGTGACGGCATCTTCGGTTGTGCGGCTCAGCAGGCGACTTTCGTATCCCCGCTTCTTGTAAATGTTGCCAAACATGTTGCCTGTCAGGATGATGCTGATGTACTGGTCGGCCGTAGCCAGATTCAAGAAGAGTCCGGAAGCAACGGTCGATGTCACCATACTGAAGGTATTCTTCATGAAGCGTACAAAGACCGACGTGATACTGCCCAGCATGCCGCTGGCCGTCATGGCACCGCCGAAACACATGGCGCAAAGGATGAGCCATACGGTGTTCATCATGCCTCCCATACCACGTGTGGCTACCAGTTCGGTCAGCATGGCGTTATCGGTTTGCAGACTGGTACTGCCGTAAAAGGTCATCATGCAACCTTTGAACAGGCTGCCGTTGCCGGCAATCTCTCTCAGCAGATCGGGCTGGAAGATAAGGGCAAACAGGCCTGCCAGTAGGGTTGATGCAAACAGGGTAATGATGGATGGTACCTTGCGGGCAATCAGGATGCCTGTCACTATCGGTACGATCAACAGCCAGGGGGTGATGTTGAACTTGCTGTCCAGTGCTGCCGAAATCTCACTGATCTGTTCCGTTCCGCCCGTATCGTGAGTCAGTCCCATGACGGTGAACAGTATCAGGCTGATGACCAGCGAAGGAATGGTAGTAATCATCATGTATTTGATGTGTCGGAACAGCGGTGTTTCGGTGACCGACGCCGCCAGAATGGTGGTCTCGGACAAAGGCGAAACTTTGTCGCCGAAGTAAGCGCCCGAGATAATGGCACCTGCTATCCAGCCTTCGTTGAATCCCTGTGCTTTGCCGATACCCAGCAGGGCTATGCCGATGGTGGCAATGGTAGTCCACGAGCTGCCTGTCATGACGGAGATGATGACACAAATCAGGCAGGTGGAGGCTAGAAAGAAGTCGGGATGCAGAATCTGCATGCCGTAATATATCAGGGCGGGCACTACGCCGCTAATCATCCAGGCACCACTTAGTGCACCTATTATCAGCAGGATGATGATGGCGGTAGCTACACCGCTGATGTTGTTGGTGATTGCTATTTCGTAGTCTCTCCATGGGATGCGGTAGAAAGCCACTCCGATGAATGCGCAGGCAGCCGTCGTGACGAGCAGGGATATCTGGCTTCCACCGCTCAGCGCATCGCTGCCGAAAGTATGAATGGTGGCGAACAGCATTCCCACCAGCAGCAGTATCGGCAGGAGGGAGACAAATGGGGAGGGTATTCTCTTTTCTCTATTCATGTGAAGTTTATGATTGCTAAGTTATTTCTTGGTACAAAGTGTCAGTAGGGCTGCCAGTAAGGTGAGTGTTACACTGGCCAGGGCCACGCCTGCCCAGCCCCACATTTCCCAGCAGCTTCCGGCCAGGAAAGTGCCTAAGGAACCGCCAATGAAATAGGTGGTCATGAAAATCGTGTTCACGCGGTTAGAGGCTGAAGGACAAAGTTCGAAGATGCTGGCCTGGTTGCTCAGCTGTACGCATTGCATGCCGATGTCGATGAGGATGATACCGGCTACGATGCCCACATAGCTGTTGCCGCCATAATAGAGCAATGCCCATGCGCACAGGTTCAGTGTGAAGCCGATGTAATTGAATCGTCGGATGCCTACTTTCCTGATGCTTCCGCCGACGAATGAGGCTGTCAATGCGCCTGCAATGCCGCATAAGCCAAGTATACCTACAACGTCGCTTCCGGCATAGAAAGGAACTCCGGCCATCTTGAACGCCAGGCACGACCACATGGCCAGAAACGATCCGAATACCAGACCTGAACGTACCGAGTAGATGCGCAGAGCCGGATAATCGCGTATCAGCTGGAACAGCGATTTCATCAGGTCGCTGTATTTGCCTTCGAAAGTCGGCCGGATGTCGGGCAAGACTTTCAGCACAACGATGGCGCATATCACCATCAGTCCTGCCGCAATCAGATACATTTCGCGCCAGCCCAGTACGTCGCCTACGTATCCGCTAATCACACGCGAGGCCAATATGCCTGTCAGCAGTCCCGAAATGACCATACCTACGTTGCGGCCTTTGTTCTCGGGACGCGAGAATTGGGAAGCTATCGGGACGAAAATCTGTGGTATCATCGAACCGATGCCCGTCAGCAGAGAGGCAGCCCAAACGATGTAGATGTTGGGAGCCCATGCAATGGCCAGCAACGAGAATATCAATAACGTAAAGTTGGTCAGGATGATGTTCTTGCGATGATACAAGTCACCCAGTGGTACGATGAACAGCAATCCTAAAGCATAACCCACCTGAGTGATGACAGTTATCAGGTTGGCTTGAAACTCAGATACGTCCAGATCATGTCTGATCAGGTTTAGCAAGGGCTGGTTGTAATAAATGTTGGCTACCGATACTCCTGCTACGATGGCGAGCGTCCATAAAATGGAGGCGGGAAGTCCGCCGTTTTCTTTCAATTCTTGTTTCATGCCGCAAAGATACGGCTTTTCTTTGAATGCTCGGCTATTTTGTGTGGAAGCTTGCCAGATTCTCTGTTGTCTGTCGGGGAGTTGGCTGTGTAAAATTGCCTAGTTAGGAAAAAATATTTTCCTAACTGGAGAAAAATTTTTTCCTAACTAGGGAAAAATAAAGGGAGAATTCTTGTTTAACTAACGTGTTTCATTCATAACTTAATAAAGTGGTTACTTCATTTCTTAGTTTCGGCAGGTGATTGATTACCATGCTCCAAAGAATATCTGCCGATAAACTGTCATAGCCATGAATAATATAGTTTCTTGCATCCACAATTTTACGTGAATTGGTGATGGCGATATTTTTGTCCGTTTTTAATATTCTGTTCATTGCTTCGCCAATAATCTCTATATTTCGTTCAATAGCACGCCTAAGGCAAAGATTGCTGTAGAAGTCATCAAACAATTTGGGTTTGTCGCCAAAGAAACTTTCTATTTCTTCGATGGCAGTCAGAATATCTTGCAGGTGTTTCTTCTGTCTCTTATACACATCTCCGAGCCCACGA
>ERZ1504360.625-NODE-625-length-8308-cov-4.751363_pt1 | contig 8308 bp, 8 predicted proteins | sample MGYA00574855_ERZ1504360 | MGnify/ENA primary metagenome ERZ1504360 (study PRJEB39906, sample SAMEA3182045) | gut metagenome | biome: human; feature: gut; material: Stool; isolation source: human stools | place: Canada | collected 2011-11-01 ... | reverse complement strand
CCAAAGAAAAGAAACCTTAACGGATAAAGAAAACAGGAGCGGGCTAAAGGGCGGCCGCCGTTGTTTCCGGGGCGGCTAAAACAGCGAACGGATGATCAGCAACAGGCCGAAGAGGATCATCGGCACGCCGGCAAACGCGCCGACGAGCGTGCAGGCCAGCAGCACGCCGGCGACGACCAGCAACAGCCCGATCAACAGCGTGAGCAGCTTGCCCGCGGCGAGGAAAATGACGCCGATCAGGCTCCACAGCATACGGAGCGGCCATGTCAGGACGCGGAACATGCGGGGGTCCTCCTTCAGACGGTTTTCCAGCAGTATACCACAGTTTACGCCTCCGGGGCGGTTTTTCACACAAATTTTATCCAATCCCAATCAAAACTTAATCCCCGGTTGCATCTGCCGGCAAAATCCGGTACAATGGTGCGCGCCCCTTGAGGGGGCGGGAGGAGACCATGAACCGCAATTCGGTAGCCGGGATCGGCCTGTTGGGAAAATCGTTCTGGCGCACGCTGCTGCCGCTGGCGCTGCCGATCGCGCTGCAAAACCTGCTGATGACGTCGTTCCGGCTGGTGGATACGCTGATGATCGGCACGCTGGGGGATGTTTCCATCGCGGCGGTCGGGCTGGCGGGGCAGGCGTCCTTCCTCGTGGAACTGGTGGCGTTCGGCATGGCGTCGGGCAGCGCGGTGTTCATCGCCCAGTTTCATGGCGCGGGGGATATCGACGGCATTCATCGCGCGTTCGGCGCGACGCTATTGTTCGGCCTGCCGTTCGGGCTTGTGGCGGCGGTGGTGTGCTTCGCGTTCCCGGATCGCGTCATGGCGCTTCTCACCGATGACCCGGCGCTCATCGCGGAGGGCGCGCGCTACCTGACCTATGCGTGCTGGTCGTACCTGTCGCTTGCGGTCTTCCAGTCCATGTGTACGACGCTGCGCAGCACCGAGCAGGTGCGCCTGCCGGTCTCCAGCAGCGCCATCTGCGCCGTGGCGAACGCGGCGTTCAACTATGTGTTCATCTTCGGCTTTGCCGGCCTTGCGCCGATGGGCGTGGCGGGCGCCGGGCTGGCCACGGCCATCACCTCGGCGCTCAACCCGCTGATCATCTATCTGGCGTCCCGTGCGCAGCGCAACATCCTCATCGCGCCCTGGAAAAAACTGTTCGACCTGCGCGGGTTTCTTGGGACCTACTGGCGGCGCGTGCTGCCCGTGCTGTGCAACGAGCTGCTCTGGTCGCTGTCCATCGTGGGGCTGAACATGGTGCTCGGCCGCATGGGTACGGAAAACTATGCGGCGCTTACGGTCGTGCGCACGGTGGAAAACATCGTGTTCGTGTTCTTCGTGGGGATCTGCAACGCCTGCAACATCCTTGTGGGCAAGCGCATCGGCGAGGGCGACATCGAGGGGGCAAAGCTGGCGTCGCGCCAGTTCCTGTGGCTTGTGCCGGTGTTCGGCGTGGTGCTCGGGGCGCTCGTGGTGGCCCTGCGAAGCCCGGTGCTCAGCCTGTTTGAGATGTCCGACGCGGCGCGCGAGGCGGCGATGGTCATGCTGTTGGTCTATGCGGCGGACGTGAGCATCCGCAACGTGCCGTACCTGTGCGTGGTGGGCATCTTCCGGGCGGGCGGGGATACGCGGTTCGGGCTCATCGGCGACGTGGCGGTGAACTATGGCCTCGTGCTGCCGGCGGTGCTGCTGTGCGGGCGCGTGCTTGACGTATCGTTTCTGCTGACGTACGTGGTCATGCTTGCGGTGGACGACGCCGGCAAGCTCATCCTGTATCTGCCGCGGTTTCGCTCGATGAAATGGATTCAGCCCGTGGCCGACGGCGCGCGCGGGCAGGCCGGCCTGGCAGACGGCGCGGCATAGGGCGGCTTTTCCGGCCGCGCTTTGTTTGGCCCACGGGGTTCCCCGGCGGGCCAATTTGTGATATGCTCAAAAAAACGGCGCCCGGCGGGCGGCGGAACCTACCGAAAGGGGCGGATCGCATGCGGATCAAATGGTACGGACATTCCTGTTTTTTGTTGAGCACGGACGGCGGCACGCGCGTGCTGACCGATCCCTGCGCGCCCGAGACGGGCTACCGGCTCGCGGACATCGAGGCGGATGTGGTGACGTGCAGCCACGGCCATTACGACCATAATTACATCGCCGCCGTGCGCGACGCCCCGCAGGTCGTGGATACGGCGGGCGGGCATGTGCTCGGCGCGGGCGGGGGAAGCATCACGGGCGTCCCCACATGGCACGACGGCGACGGCGGCGCCAAGCGCGGGCCAAACCTCGTGTTCATCCTTGAGGTGGACGGCCTGCGCGTGGTGCATCTGGGCGATCTCGGGCACGTGCCGGACGCGGCGCAGGCCGCCGCCATCGGCCGGCCGGACGTGCTGTTCCTCCCCGTTGGCGGCACGTATACGATTGATGCGGCGGGCGCGGCGCAGACGACGGCGCTGCTGCGGCCGCGGCGCATCGTGCCCATGCATTACCGCACGGAGCGGCTGACCTTCCCGCTGGACGGGCCGGAGCCGTTTCTTGCGGCGCTGGCGGCGCGCGGCGTGCCGGTGCGGCGGCTTGAAGGAAGCGAATGCGAGTTGGCCGCCCCCGTGTCGGAGGGGCCGGAGGCGCTGTTGTTTGCCTGCCCGACGGAATGAGGGAAGGCGCGGGACGAGGCGCGGGAAGCGCTGCGCTTCGGGGACAGGCGTTGAAAGCGCGCCCTGCCATGATCGGCGGGGCGCGCTTTATTTCTGTAGCGCGGGAGAAGGGACGCGCGGCGATGGCGCGACGAGGAAAGCGCCGCTGCACGAGCGGAGAGCGGAAACAGGCGAAAAATTTCAGGGGAAGGAAAAACAGCTCACCAGCGGAGAGAAAAGAGAAAAAACAATCTGCACAAAGAATGACGCTTCGTGACACCTTCCATAATAAAACAGATGGGAGAATTTGCACGCCGGCTTTTGTAATGGCCAACCGGATCGATTGGATTCAAAGGGGCACGGAGTCGTGTACCATACAGGCGCCGTCGCCGTTATGAAAGCCAGCGAACCGGCCGTTCGGGAGGGGTCGCAAAAGGCAAACGGGGGGAAGGGGGAGGAAGCAGAGCCGCAGCCGCTTTGCACGGGGGATTCCTGCAGCGGAAAAGAGCGTTGGGAAAGCGCGATGCGGCAACGGGCGCCTCTTGATCGACAACCGGCAGGGCCAAGGTTTTCCCGCTCATCCTTCTGCGCCGCTCTGCGGCGCTTTTTCCGCCGGCCCCCGCGCGCAATTCCCTTTCGCCGCTTTGTCCGGGAAAAAAGCGGCGGCGGGCGGACAAAAAGGGCTTGCCCGCGCCGCCGCGCGGGGGTACAATGATATTGTGGCTGGATAGGGCCATCCCGGCGGACAGGCCGCCCGCGGATGCGCCCGAAACGGCAGCCCGCCCAAGCGGGAACCCGGAGCGGAAATCCAGGGAGGCGCCGCGGGAACGGCAACCCAAAGCGACAGCCCAGGGCGGAACGCTCGGAGCGACCGTTCCGGAGAGGGAAAATCCCCCGGAGGCGGGGGCAATCTTGAGAAAGGAGCACCGATATGGACGCCAGTCCCAGTCCCAGACGAACCCAGTCGACCCCAAAACGGGCGGCGTCCGCCGGTCCTGGCGCGCGCCGTCCCTGAACAACAGGAGGCATAGCCATGATCGATCGCGTGCTGCAGCTGCTTGAGCAGCGGCATTACGGCGAGCTTCGGGAACTGCTGGAAACGCTGCACGTTGCCGATATCGCCGATCTGTTTTCCGAAATCGAGGAGCGGGAGCTGCGGCTCCGCCTGTTCCGCCTGCTGCCAAAGGACAGCGCCGCGGAGACCTTTTCGTACATGGACCCGGACATCCAGCAGGATATCATCGAGTCCATCACCGATGTGGAACTCAAGCGAATACTGGACGACATGTTCCTCGACGACTGCGTGGACCTCATCGAGGAGATGCCGGCCAACGTCGTGCAGCGCGTGATGCGCAACTCTTCTGCGGAAAACCGCAAGCTGATCAACCAATACCTGCAATACCCGGAGGACAGCGCGGGGAGCCTGATGACCAACGAATACGTCTGCCTCAAGCAGGGCATGACGGTCGCCGACGCGCTCGCCGCCATCCGGCGGGACGGCGTGGACAAGGAGACGATCGACAACTGTTATGTTGTCTCGCCCGACCGCCGGCTCGAAGGGGAGGTCACGTTGCGCCAGCTCGTGCTGTCGGACCCGGCTGCGCCCATCACCGAGCTGATGGATGACAACGTGCACTCGTGCCACACGCACGACGACGAGGAACAGATCGCGCAGGCATTCACGCATTACGACCTGCTGGCCATGCCGGTGGTGGACAACGAAAACCGGCTCGTCGGCATCATCACGATCGACGACGCGGTGGACGTCATCCAGGAGGAGAACACGGAGGACTTTGAAATCATGGCCGGCATGGCGCCGTCGGAGGACACGTACCTCAAGACACCCGTGCTCACGCTGGCCAAAAACCGCATCGTTTGGTTGCTGGTGCTCATGCTGTCAGCCATGGTGACCGGCGCGCTGCTCCAGCACTACGAGGCGGCCATCTCTGCGCTGCCGCTGCTGGTTTCGTTCATTCCCATGCTGATGGACACCGGCGGCAACGGCGGGTCGCAGGCCTCGACCATGGTCATCCGCGGTCTTGCGCTCGACGAGATCCGCCCGGCCGATCTGCTCACCGTGTGGTGGAAGGAGGCGCGGGTGGCGCTGCTATGCGGCGGCGTACTTGCGGCGGTCAACTTTCTGCGCATCTGGGTCCAGTATGGGGATGTGGGGATTGCGGCGGTCGTGGCGCTGACGCTCATCTGCACGATCTTCATTGCCAAGTCGCTCGGCTGCCTGCTGCCCATGGCGGCGAAGAAGCTCCGGCTTGACCCGGCACTGATGGCCTCGCCCCTGATCACGACGATCACGGACGCCTGCTCGATCCTCGTGTTCTTCCAGTTTTCCACGCTCATCCTCGCCGACCGGCTGTAGGGAAAGGAAGGCTTCGGCATGGAACTGTTTGAGACGCACATGCATCTGCTCGATGAGCGGTTCGACGACGACCGCGACGCGGTGGCGGCGGCGCTGCCGGCGGCGGGCGTCACGCGCGCGCTGGAGGCCTGCTGTACGGCGGCCGATCTCGACCGGGTGATCGCGCTTTGTGAGGCGTGGCCGCATATCTGGGGCAGCGCCGGGGTTCACCCGCACAGTGCGGCGGCGTGGGATGCGACGGCGGCGGACGCCGTCGTGCGCGCGCTCGCGCATCCGCGCATCGTGGCCGTGGGCGAGATCGGGCTCGATTATCATTATGATTTTGCGCCGCGCGCCGCGCAGCAAAACGCTTTTGCCGATCAGCTGGACATCGCCGCCGCGCACGGCGTGCCCGTGCTCATCCACGACCGTGAGGCGCACGGCGACTGCCTGGCGCTGCTGCGCGCCCGGCGGGGCCGGGTCGCCGGCGTGATGCACTGCTTTTCCGGCAGCTACGAGACGGCGCGGGAGTGCGTCGATCTCGGGCTGTACGTCGCCTTCGGCGGGGCGTTGACGTTCAAAAACGCGGCCACCCGGCGGGACATCGCCGCGAGGCTGCCGCTGGAGCGCCTGCTCATCGAGACGGATTGCCCGTATATGACGCCGGAACCGTTGCGCGGCCAGCGCAACGATCCCCGTCTCGTGCGCCTGGTTGTGGAGGCGCTTGCCGCTGCGCGCGGCGAGGAGGTCGAGCGCGTTGCCGCCGCTACAACGTGCAACGCGCGCGCGCTGTTCGCCCTCTGACCGGGCGGGTCATCCCGCAATCAGGCCGTACGCCAGATTGGCTGCGCCGCAGAGCGCCATAACCAGGATCGGGTTCCAACGCAAGCGCCGCAGCACAATCAACGCCGCCGCAAACAGCACGAGGGCGGGCGCGCACAGCGCCGGGAGCGAGAACGCCTGCCCGTCAAACGCCACCTGGCCGAGAATGGACAGCCCGGCCGCCGCGATCAGCGCGACGACCGCCGGGCGCAGGCTGGACAGCACTTCCTGCAGCACCGGCAGCCCCCGATAGCGGTAATAGATCCGCGCAAGAACGGAAACGATCACACAGGAGGGCAGGATGCAGCCGAACGTGGCCGCCAGCGCGCCGCCGATGCCCGCGATGCGGATGCCGACGAACGTGGCGGCGTTGACGGCGATCGGTCCGGGCGTCATCTCCGCGATGGTCACCAGATCGGCAAACTCCCCCATCGTCAGCCAGGCATACCGCTCTACGACCTGGCTTTGGATCAGCGGCATGGCCGCATAGCCGCCGCCGATGCTGAACAGCCCCACCTGCAAAAAGCTCACGAACAACTGGAACAGCGTCACGGCTGCGCCTCCCCCCTGCGCCGCCGCCGCAGCGCCTGCCCGACGCCTACGAGCGCGGCGGCGAGAATGATGAACACCACGTTGACGTTAAAGAAAAAGCTGGCCACGAACGCCGCCGCCATTACGGCGAGGGAAAGCGGCGACCGCTGCCGCAGGATCGGGCCGCCAAGGTTGCAAACCACATCCAGGATTACGGCGGCCACGCCCGCCTGCATGCCTTTGAGCGCCAGCGCGACATAGCGGTTGGCGGCGAACGCATGATAGAACAGCGAGACGGCCGAAAGGATGAGCATTGGCGGCAGGATCGTGCCGAGGGTGGCGACCAGCATCCCGGCAAAGCCCGCCACGCGCCAGCCGACGAGGATGGCGGCGTTGACGGCGATCGCGCCGGGCGAGGACTGCGCCAGCGCCGTGAGATCGAGCATCTCCTGTTCGTCGATCCAGTGCAGCCGGTCCACGAACCGGCGCTTCATGAACGTCACGATGACAAAACCGCCGCCGAACGTGCAGGCGCTGATGTAGAGCGTGGCGAAGAAAAGCTGCGCGAGCGTGCGCCGTCGGCCCGCTCTGCCCGCGGCCGGGCCGCCGGGAATGTCCCGGCGCTCGCCCGTCCCGGCGGGAGCCGCCGTATCGCCGGCCTGCAGAGCCGCTTGCGGCGCGCCGCATCGCACGTCCTTCCCGCCGCCGGGCGTGTCGTTCCGATCCGCGCCGGCCCGCAGAGCCGCTTCCGGCGCGCCGCATCGCTCGCCCTTCCCGCCGCCGGGCGTGCCGTTCCGATCCGCGCCGGCCTGCAGAGCCGCTTCCGGCGCGCCGCATCGCACGTCCTTCCCGCCGGCGGGCGTGTCGTTCCGAACCGCGCCGGCCTGCAGAGCCGCTTCCGGCGCGCCGCATCGCACGTCCTTCCCGCCGGCGGGCGTGTCGTTCCGATCCGCGCCGGCCTGCAGAGCCGCTTCCGGCGCGCCGCATCGCTCGCCTTTCCCGCCGCCGGGCGTGTCGTTCCGATCCGCGCCGGCCTGCAGAGCCGCTTCCGGCGCGCCGCATCGCTCATCCTTCCCGCCGGCGGGCGTGTCGTTCCGAACCGCGCCGGCCCGCAGGCGTGCGGCTGCATCCGGTTTCTTCTCCATAATTGTTCACCCCATCCCATTCTATCGCTTGCGCGGTGGGATGTAAAATGCTATTGTTATATTGATTTGATAACCAAAACGGTATACAAGGAGGAGAGAGGCTTGACGATCCGCCACCTGAGGGTTTTTGTCGCCGTCTGCCAGGCCCGGAACGTCACGCGGGCGGCGGAGGCGCTGCACATGACGCAGCCGGCCGTCACGCGCGCGGTGCAGGAGCTGGAGCGATACTATGGCGTGCGCCTGTTCGAGCGCATCAACCGCCGCCTTTCGCCCACAGCCTGCGGGGAGCGGTTTTATGCGCAGGCGCTGCACATCGTGGATTCGTTCGACGGCATGGAACGGGGATTGCGCAACTGGGAGGAGCACGGCGTCCTGCGCGTAGGCGCGACGATCACGCTCGGCACCGTGCTGCTGCCGGAGGCGGTTGCCGCATTTCAGCGACAGCACCCGGGCATGCGCGTGGAGGCGCGCGTGGCCAGGGGGGAGGAGATCCAGCGCGCGCTGCACGACAACCGGATCGACCTTGCGCTGATTGAGGGCGGGGCGGCCGATGACGATCTGGTGCAGGAGCCGCTTTCGCAGGATCGGCTCGTGCTCATTACGCCGCCGGACGACCCGTTGCTTAAGCGCGAACGGTTGCTGCTTGCGGACCTGCGGGACTGCCGCCTGCTGCTGCGCGAAACCGGCAGCGCCGGGCGCGCGTTGCTCGAGCACGTGTTCGCCGTACACGGCGTGCCGCTCGTGCCGCTCTGGGAGAGCGCCAGCACGCGTGCGCTCGTGCAGGCGGTCGCGGCGGGGCTCGGGATTGCCTTTCTGCCGGAGCGGCTCGTGCGCGAC
>ERZ1504360.618-NODE-618-length-8390-cov-4.519976_pt1 | contig 8390 bp, 7 predicted proteins | sample MGYA00574855_ERZ1504360 | MGnify/ENA primary metagenome ERZ1504360 (study PRJEB39906, sample SAMEA3182045) | gut metagenome | biome: human; feature: gut; material: Stool; isolation source: human stools | place: Canada | collected 2011-11-01 ... | reverse complement strand
GCCAAGGCCGTGGGCAAGGTCATCCCCAGCCTGAACGGCAAGCTGACCGGTATGTCCATGCGCGTTCCCACGCTGGATGTGTCTGTGGTGGATCTGACCGTGAACCTCAGCAAGCCCGCCACCTATGATGAGATTTGCGCCGCCATGAAGAAGGCCAGCGAGAACGAGCTGAAGGGTATTCTGGATTACACCGACGAGGCCGTTGTGTCCTCTGACTTCCTGGGCAACACCCACACCTCCATCTTCGACGCCAAGGCCGGCATCGCCCTGACCGACACCTTCGTGAAGGTGGTCAGCTGGTACGACAACGAGATCGGCTACTCCGACAAGATCCTGTGCCTCATTGAGCATATGCACAGCGTCGACCACAAGTAAAAAACGCCAACATCCTTTCAAAAAGGTTTTCCTTCTTTTTTGTTCCGGAAACAGCGCCGTCCCACCGGGACGGCGCTGTTTCTATCCATCGCACGTTTGAAACCGCCGAATCACAAGGGTTTTATCAAAAATAGGACTATCTTTCCGCAGATTTGTATGGTACAATAGGTACAACTCAGAGGAGAGGGAAAGGGATCCCCGACATGGAACAGAATCCGATCTTGCACGCAAAGCTGTCAATGGACAGCGACATCCCCCTGTATGCCCAGCTGGTGGGCATCATCAAACGCAACATCTCCACCGGCGCGCTGGCCGTGGGCGACCTGCTGCCCAGCGAGGCCGAGCTGTGTCGCTGGATGAATATCAGCCGCAATACCGTGCGGCAGGCCATCGGCGAGCTGGAGGACGAGGGACTGGTCGTCCGCAAGCGGGGCCGCGGCACCTTCGTGGCCGACCCCGCCACAAACCGCCGGGGCGTGCGCTACTCCTTCACCACCGAAGTGTCCTCGCTGGGTAAGGTGCCGTCCTCCACCCTGATCGACTTTGACGTGGTGGTGCCCGGGCAGGCCATCTGCGAGAAGATGGAGCTGCGGGAGGGCACGCCGGCATACTGCTTCACCCGCGTGCGCAACGTGGACGGCGAGCCGCTGATTCTGGAAACCAGCTACTACCCCCAGTACATCTATCCCCATCTGACCAGAGACATGCTCCAGACCCACAGCTTTTACAGCCTGCTGTACCATGTGGGCATCGTGCCCTTCGCCGCCGACGAGAGCTACGAGGCGGTGGTGCTGGACAGCGAAAAGGCCAAGCTGCTGGGCGTGGCCGGAGGCAGCTGCGCCTTCTACCACCAGCGGCGTACCCGTACCGAGGACGGCCGTATCTACGAGTACACCAGAAGCTATATCCGGGGCGACCGGGTGCGGCTGGACGTACACATGCAGAAGAGCGGCATGAACTTCGTGCGCACCATTGACTGACGGATACATACAAAAAGGAACGCCTCCGGCAAAGCCGGAGGCGTTCCTTTTGTGCTGCCTTACAGGGCGGCGGCGCCGATGATGCCGGCCTCGTTGCCCAGCCGCGCCGCCTGAATGACGGGCTGGGGCCGCGCATCACCGCCGAAGCAGTTGGCGGCCACATAGCGTCGGACGGGGGCCAGCAGGCGCTCCCCCTGACGGCTGATCCCGCCGCCGATGAGCACCATCTCCGGCGACAGGATGTTCACCAGATTCGTGATGCCGGCGGCCACATAGACGTAGTACCGCTCCAGCACCGCCTGCGCGGCGGCGTCCCCGGCATCGGCGGCGTCGAACACGTCCCGCCCCGTCAGGTCGGGGTACCGGTTCAGCAGGGACGCCGGATGGGCGGCCGCGGCCGCCTTGCCCTGCCGGATCAGCGCCGTGGCGGAGGCATAGGCCTCCCAGCAGCCCCGGCGGCCGCAGGTGCAGGGCTCGCCGTCCAGCACCAGAATGCTGTGGCCCACCTCGCCTCCGGCGCCGCCCAGCCCGGACACGATCTTCCCGTCCACGATGACGCCGCCGCCCACGCCGGTGCCCAGCGTCACCAGCACCATGCTACGGCAGTCCACGGCGGCGCCGGCCACCACCTCCGCCAGCGCGGCGCAGTTGGCGTCGTTGCTCAGGCGGGCGGGCAGAGCGAAGTGCTTTGTCAGCATGGCGCACACCGGCACATCGAACCAGTTGAGGTTGTAGGCGCACACCACCACGCCCCGTGCCGGGTCGCAGGTACCGGGCGCACCCACGCCGATGGAGACGCAGTCCCCGGCGGTGAGGCCCGCCTTGTCCAGCGCCAGCTCCACGGCGCGGCACATGTCAGCCACCACCTGCTCCGCCGGGCGGTGCGCGCCGGCAGGCAGACTGGCCTCCGCCACGATTTGGTGGCGGTCGTCCACCACGCCCACGGCGATGTTGGTGCCGCCCAGATCAATGCCGATGCGATACATACGGATACTCCCTTTCCTCGTGTGTGATAGCGGAAAAACAGCGGGGCAGGCAGACCGCCCGCCCCGCACAGATACGCAGCTCAGAAGTGGGTGACGAAATCGCTATTCACCGCCACCGTGCGGCTGATGTTGGAGGAGTTGATGCTGGCGAAGATGGTACGCATCACCGTCAGCGCCTCCCGGCCGGAGACCTCCGGCTCACGGTCATGCACCAGCGCGTCCACGAACTCGTCGATAACGCCGGTGCCGTTGTGGGGCACGTCCAGATTGTAGCTGGTGCGGTTGCCCTCCATATCGCTGACGATGATGGGGGAGGACGGCTCGCTGTAAATGAGCATGATGCCCTTGGTGCCGTACAGGCAGGTGGACTGGCGCTCGTGGCCGTAAATCGTCCAGCTGGCCGCCATAGTGCCCAGCGCGCCGCCGGACATCCGCAGGATGCACAGGGCGTTGTCGTCCACGCCGATGAGTTGGCCCTCGTTGTCGCGCTTGTTCAGTGTCACCACCTTGGCGGTGGTCTCAATGACCTTCTGGCCCAGCAGGTACTGGATCAGATCTACCTTGTGGATGCCCATGTCGGACAGGGCGCCCAGCGCCGCCTTGTTCTTGTCGAAGAACCATGTGCCCTCGTCCACAGACCAGCCCTCGGGGCCGGCGTTGCCCAGCACGGCGCGGAACGTGATAACGTCGCCGATAACGCCGCGATCCAGCAGCTGCTTGGCCCGGCGGTGCACCGGGTCGAAGCGCATATTGTGGCCGATCATCAGGTGCTTGCCGTTGCGCTCGGCGGCGGCCACCATGGATTCGCACTCTGCCAGCGTGACGGCCATGGGCTTTTCGCACAGCACATGCTTGCCGGCGTACAGCGCCGCCGTGGAGATCTCCGCGTGGCTGCGGTTCTCCACGCAGATGGACACCGCGTCGATGTCATTGCGGTTCAGCAGGTCAAAATAGCTGTCGCATACGTCGCCGCCGTACTTGGCGGCCATCTCCTCTGCACGGGCCCGGTTCTTGTCATAATAGGCCACGACCTCTGCATGGGGGTTGGCTGCATACTCGGGCAGATGGCGCACCTGCGCGATCTTGCCGCAGCCGATGATACCAACTCGAATCATAGAAAAGCTCCTCCTCTACCATTGTCGCCTGATGGTGCTCTATTCTCGTTTAAATTATAACAAATTCAAGGGCGGGTGAAAAGCCTTTTTTTCAGGATTCTGAGAAAATTTACCGCAGACGCAGGGCTGTGGTCAGGGCGCAGCCCCTCTCCCGGATGTGGTCAAGCACCACGCCCTCCGGCAGCGCCAGCCGGCTTAGGGTCAGCAGAGGCCCCCTGCCTGTCAGCTTGAACAGCGCCTCCTTGGCGGTCCAGATCTCCCAGAAGCGGGCGCAGTCGCCGTCGTCGCCTACGCGGATATAGGCCATCTCGGCCTCGGAGCAGACCCGCCGCATGAACTTCTCATCGGCGCTGCGGACGACCTCCACATCCACGCCCACCGGCACATCGGCGGCGGCGCAGACGGCATAGGGCCCGGAGTGGCTGACAGAGACGTACACGCCCTCGGCGTCCGCGGCGGGCTTGCCGGTGTCGTCCCAACGCAGGGGAACGTTATCCTCGCCGCAGCCAAGACGCTCAGCCAGTGCGCGGCGCGCCAGCAGCTCGCCGGCCACAGTGCGCCTGCGGTCATCCTCGCCGGCAATGTCGCTGACGCGGCGGCGGCGCGTCTCATCCATCATGGCCACGGTGCGGGCCATCGTTTCCTCATCCAGCTGGCGGATATCATACCAAAGCAGTTCCATCTCTCCCAGTCCTCCCCGGTCATTTTATTTTCTGAGGTGAGTATAGCACATCGGCGCACAGGATGCCAGCATTTTATGCGCTTGCTTTTCGGAAGGGAAAGGCGTAAACTGTTGCCGTGTAAAGTTTTTATGTAGGAGAAACAACAATGGTTTCTATTGTAGAAGTGACAACAAAGGCGCAGCTGCGCCGCTTTGTGGATTATCCCAACCAGCTGTACAAGGATGTGCCGCAGTTTGTGCCGGCCACCTATGGCGACGATCTGGCGGACTGGGACCGCAGCAAAAACCCGGCGTTTTCCTACTGCGATGCCCGCTGTTGGCTGGCGGAGCGGGACGGGGAGATCGTGGGGCGCATCGGCGCCATCCGCAGCCGCAAGGCCAATGAGAAGTGGGGCGTCAACAGGATGCGGTTCACCCAGACGGACTTCATCGACGATCCGGAGGTGTCCGCCGCCCTGTTCGCCGTGGTGGAGGATTGGGCCAGAGAGCTGGGCTGCGCGGCGGTTCATGGGCCGCTGGGCTTTACCGACATGGATCGGGAGGGTATGCTGGTGGAGGGCTTCGACCGCCGGAGCTGCTTTTTCACCTATTATAATTATCCCTACTATATCGACCACATGACGGCCCTGGGCTATGTGAAGGATGTGGACTGGATCGAGGAGCTGATCACCGTTCCCACGGACGAGAAGATCATCCGGCGGTGGGAAAAGCTGTCGGATTTCGTGCTCAAGCGCAACAACCTGCATATCGTGGAGCCGAAAAACCGGCTGGCGTATCTGCCGCTGCTGAAACCGTTTTTCGATCTGGTGAACGTGGCCTACGCCCCGCTGTACGGCACGGTGGAGCTGACGGAGCAGCAGATCAAGAAGTATTCGTCCAAGTTCGCGCCCCTCATCAACCCCAACACCACCTGCTTTGTCATGGACAAGAATGACCGGATGATCGCCTTCGGCGTGGGCGCGCCCAGTCTGGCCACCGCCATGCAGAAGCACCGGGGCCGCCTGTTCCCCACCGGCTGGATCGACGTGCTGAAGGCGTTCCGGAAGAACGACACGGTGGATCTGCTGCTCATCGCCGTCCACCCGGACTATCAGGCCCGGGGCGTCAACGCCATTATCCTCAGCAAGGCCATGAAGGGGTGTCTGAAAATGGGCATCAAGGAGGCGGAGACGGGACCCATGCTGGAGCTGAACGACAAGGTGCAGTCCCAGTGGAAGGATTTCCAGACGGAGCAGCACAAGCGCCGCCGCTGCTTTATCAAGGAGCTGACCCCCGCCGCCGGAGAGCCGGAGGAAGCGGACGCGCCCGCCGGCGCCGCCGTATAAACGACAAAAAAGAGAACGCGGACAGCTGCCCGCGTTCTCTTTTGCACTTTTTACAGGTCGTAGACCTCGGTGAACTTCTTCTCCAGATAGGCCACGTAGCAGTCCGGGTCGAACTTGCCGCAGACCGATTCAAACAGGGCCACGGGGCTCTTCATGCAGCCGTATTTCCAGATCTTCTCCTCCAGCCAGTTGTTGATGGGGGTCAGGTCGCCGCTGCGCACCACGGCGTCCACGTCCAGCACCTTGGACAGCTCCAGCAGGTACTGTGCGCCGTAAGCCGAGCCAATGGCGTAGGACGGGAAATAGCCGATGTTGCCGTTGGCCCAGTGGGAGTCCTGCAGCACGCCCTGCCGGTCATCGGGCACGTCGATGCCCAGATATTCCTTGTACAGCCGGTTCCACTCGGCGGGCAGGTCATGGGCGGTGAGGGTGCCGTCGAACATCCGCTTCTCCAGCTCGTAGCGCACCATGATGTGCAGGCAGTAGGTCAGCTCATCCGCCTCCGTGCGGATGAGAGACGGCTGGGACTTGTTGATCATGCGGTAGAAGGCGTCCTCCGTCACGTTGTCCAGACGGGGGGCGAAATGCTCCTTCAGCCACGGGTAGATGACAGAGCAGAACGCCCGGCTGCGGCCGATGACGTTCTCGTAGAAGCGGGACTGGCTCTCGTGGATGCCCATGGAGACGCCGCTGCCCAGATTGCTGCGGGCCAGCTCCCGGCCGGTGTGCAGCTCGTACAGAGCATGGCCGCCCTCATGCACCACGGAGTACAGGGACGAGGCCACCATGTCGGCGTGGTAGTGGGTGGTGATGCGCACATCGTCACGGGAGAAGTTGATGGTGAAGGGATGCTCCGTCTCGCCGATGATGCAGTGGTTCCGGTCAATGCCCATGACATCCATGACGAAGTCGGAAAACTCCCGCTGGATGGGAATGGGGAAATCGGCGTGGAGCGGTGTGTCGTCCACCCGGCCGGCGTGGGCCGAGACCTTCTGGATCAGGGGCACCAGCTTCTGCCGCAGGGCGGCAAAAAACGTGTCGCAGGCGGCGGTGGTCAGCCCCCGCTCGTAGTTGTCCAGCAGCGTCTCGTAGGGGGCCTTGTCCGGTTCCCAGTACAGGGCGAAGCGCTTCAGCGTGTCGAACATCTCCTGCAGATACGGCTCGAACAGGGCGAAGTCGTTCGTCTCCTTGGCGGTCTGCCACACGTCATCGGCCTTGATAGACAGCCGCTGGTAGGCCACGAACTCCTCCTCCGGGATGCGGCGGGTGCGGTCGTAGTCCCGCCAGTACTCCTCCACCTTGCGGCGGGTGATCTCGTCCAGCTCCGTGCGGGCGGCCATCAGCGTCTCCAGCATCTCCACGGTGTCCGGCGCGGTGGTCAGCTGGTAGTCGATGCGGCTCAACTCGCCGGTGGTATCGCCCCGGACGGCGGCGGCCCCCTTGGGCGCTGCGGTGACGCCGTCGTAGTACAAAAGGCCCATGGCGTGTTTCAGCGCAAAGCTGGTCTGTTCATAGCTTTTCAGCTTTTCCAGTGCTTCGGTAACGGTCATGCTCGTACCTCCTGTTTATAATGATAAGAATTATACCATCCCCGGCAGAAAGACACAAGCGGGCAAAATGTATACAAATTCTTAATAGACGGCGGGGAGAAAACGTGATAAGATAAAGGTAATATCTGTTGGAAAGGGCGAGTCGCCATGGATCTGAACAAAAAGACAACACAGCGCATTATGCTGCTTATCGCCTTTGCGGTGCTGCTGTTCTGGGGCCTGTACAACATCTCGGCCATCGGGAATGTGCTGTCCGGCCTGCTGTCCCTGCTGGCGCCGCTGCTTATCGGCGTATGCATTGCCTTCGTGCTGAACCTGATGATGGCGGGACTGGAGCGCCTGTGGGATCGGGCGCTGACCAAATGGAGCAGTCGCTGGAACGCCAAGCTGAAGCGGCCTGTCTGCCTGACGCTGACCATGGTGCTGTTTCTGGGCATTATTTTCGCCATCTTCTTCATCCTCATCCCCCGGCTGGAGGAGGCGGGCGCCGCCATGGTGGCCAACACCCCCACCTATGTGGCCCAGATCCAGGCGTGGTGGGCGAACCTCAGTGATTTCGCGGCGCAGCACGGCGTGACCCTGCCGGAGCTGTCCCTCAACGCGGAGAACGTGCAGGACACCATCACCGGCTTCCTGCAGGAGAAGGGCGACAGCGTGGTGAACGCCACCCTGAACATCACCACCTCCATCGTGGGGGCGCTGGTGAACTTCCTGCTGGCGCTGGTGTTCTCCCTGTATCTGCTGGCCCAGAAGGAGACGCTTATCGCCCAGTCCAAGCGGCTGCTGCGCCGCGCTCTGCCCCGGAAGGCTGCCGATAAGCTGCTGGAGCTTCTGAGTCTGACCAACAACGCCTTTTCCAGCTTCGTCACCGGACAAGTGACGGAGGCTGTGATCCTGGGAACGCTGTGCTGCCTGGGCATGCTGATCCTGCGGCTGCCCTACGCCCTGCCGGTGTCGGTCATCATCGCGGCGCTGTCGCTGATCCCCATCTTCGGCGCGTGGATCGGCGCGGCCACCGGCGCGTTTCTCATCGTGTTCCAAAGCCCCATCAAGGCCCTGACGTTCCTGATCTTCCTGCTGATCCTGCAGCAGGTGGAGGGCAACCTCATCTACCCCCGGGTGGTTGGCAAGTCCGTTGGGCTGCCGGGCCTGTGGGTGCTGGCAGCCGTCACCATCGGCGGCGGCGCCTTCGGCGTGCTGGGTATGCTGCTGGGGGTGCCTGTGTGCTCCGTCATCTACACGCTGCTGCAGAATTTCGTCCGCACCGCGCCGGAGGAGCTGTCCCGGTAAACCGTACATCCAGAAGCGCTCTGCCTTTGCGGCAGGGCGCTTTTTCGCGCCCGTTGTTCACAAATAATTAAAATAGCACCTATTGAC
>ERZ1504360.594-NODE-594-length-8627-cov-5.281965_pt1 | contig 8627 bp, 8 predicted proteins | sample MGYA00574855_ERZ1504360 | MGnify/ENA primary metagenome ERZ1504360 (study PRJEB39906, sample SAMEA3182045) | gut metagenome | biome: human; feature: gut; material: Stool; isolation source: human stools | place: Canada | collected 2011-11-01 ... | reverse complement strand
GCTTATTATACGCATGAACGAAATTATGGCAAAGGTTATCGCATTAGCCAATCAGAAGGGCGGCGTGGGAAAGACCACCACGGCCATCAACCTGGCGGCATCGCTCGCCCTGCTGGGCAAGAAGGTCCTGCTGCTCGATGCCGACCCGCAGGCCAACGCCACCTCGGGACTCGGGTTCGACATCAACCTCGAGGGCATCTACGAGTGCATCGCCGGGCTGAAGCAGCCCGAGGAGGTGATCCTCGCAAGTGCAGACGTGAAGAACCTCTGGCTGCTGCCCTCGTCGATCGACCTGGTGGCCGCCGACACGGAACTGCCCAAGATGGAGAACGCACACCACGTGATGAAGCGCATCGTCGATGCCGTGCGCGGGAAGTTCGACTACATCTTCATCGACTGCTCCCCCTCGCTGGGCTACACCACGGTGAACATCCTCACCGCGGCCGACTCGGTGCTCATTCCCGTGCAGTGCGAATATCTGGCCCTCGAGGGGCTCTCGAAGCTGCTCAACACGATCCGCAAGGTCAAGAGCGGCCTCAACCCCGACCTCGAGATCGAGGGATTCCTGCTGACGATGTACATGCGCAACCGTCTGAACAACCAGGTGGTGAACGAGGTCCGCGAACACTTCGGCCCCCTGGCCTACGACACAATAATCCAGCGTAACATCCGTTTGGGTGAAGCCCCCTCGCACGGAAAACCCGTCATGCTCTACGACGCGAGCGCCGTGGGTTCGGAGAACTACCTGAACCTGGCCCGCGAATTCCTCAAGCGCAACCGGAAACGTCCGGCGGCGCAGAAATAGACACTCCGCCACCGGCCTCCGGCGAGCGAAGAGACGCAAATAAAGCACACAAAGATATGAAACAGAAGGGATTAGGACGCGGTCTGGACGCGATTTTCGGGAGTGATCCGATCGACGTCAAGCTCAAGCCGATGAGCGAGATGGCCGAGATCGACATCGCCGACATCATCCCCAACCCCACGCAGCCGCGCACGGAGTTCGATGAAGAGGCGCTCGAAGAGCTGGCCGACTCGATCCGCACGCTGGGGGTCATCCAGCCCATCACGGTCAAGCGGCAGGGCGACGGGAAGTACATCATCATCAGCGGCGAGCGCCGCTGGCGGGCCGCACAGCGCGCCGACCTGAAGAGCCTGCCGGCCTACATCCGCGAGGTGGACGACGAGAACCTCCATGCCATGGCCCTCGTCGAGAACATCCAGCGCCAGGACCTCAACGCCATAGAGATCGCCCTCGGCATGCAGCGGCTCATCGACGAGTGCCACCTGACGCAGGACGCCCTCTCGGAGAAGGTGGGCAAGAAACGGTCGTCGGTATCGAACTACCTGCGCCTGCTCAAGCTCCCGGACGAGGTGCAGCTGGCCCTCAAGGAGGGGCTTATCTCGATGGGCCACGCCAAGGCCATCGCCGGCGCCCCGGCCGAACAGCAGCTGCGCGTACTGAAGCGCTGCGTCAAGAAGGGGCTCTCGGTCCGACAGGCCGAAGAGTTGGTCCGCATGCTGAGTGAAACGCCCGCACAACCCGCACAGCCCGAAGAGGAGGAGTATCCCGAAAGCTATTCGCGGCTGGTCGAGCTGCTCGAGCCCTGCTTCTCGCAGGAGATCTCGATCAAACGGACGAAAAACGGGGGCGGACGCATCGTCATCGGTTTCTCGGACGACAAGGACATCGAACGTTTCATCGAACGTTTCTCGCAGCGTTCCTAACGAATGGCAATGGCAGGTCTCCGGTTCAAACTCCTCGTACTGCTCGCAGCGTGTACGCTGTGGCTCCCCGCCGAAGCGCAGCTCCACCGCGGCGCCCGCACGCTCGTGCGGGGCGGTCAGTTCGAAAAGCCGGACTCGCTCCAGCGCCAGCGCGACTCGCTGCGCGTGGCGGAGATCGCCCGGCAGATCGACTCGATGGCCCGGGCCGACTACGCCGCCGACTCGGCAGCCGTCGCCTCGCTGCGCACCGACGACCTCCACCTGCTCGACTCGCTGGCCGAAGCCCGCTTCGCCGCGGCCCGGCAGGGGATCGACACCACGACCCGCAGGCCCGCACCCCGCAAGCGGTGGTTCATGAGCGACTCGATGTCGCTCTCGAAGGTCTGCTGGCTCTCGACCGTCCTGCCCGGATACGGACAGGTCTACAACAAGCAATACTGGAAGCTGCCGATCCTCTACGGAACGGTCGGCACGGGACTGGCCCTCTTCATCAACGAAAACCGCAAGTTCAAGCCGCTCAAGCGCGCCTACGACGCCTACACGGACGTGAGTCTCTCGCGCACGCCCGAGCTCGACGCCCTGCAGACGAAGATGATCCGCAGCAACACGCGGCGGCAGCTCTACCTGGGCATCACTATCGCCTCGTACATCTATTTCATCGGCGACGCCGCGGTGAACTACTCGACCAACGACGTCTCGAACGTCAAGAAGGCCACGACGCTGGCCTGCATCTTCCCGGGCGCCGGGCAGATCTACAACCGAAGCTACTGGAAGGTGCCGTTCGTCGTCGGCGGATTCGCCTCGATGATCTACTGCATCGACTGGAACAACCGCGGCTTCCAGCGCTTCAAGAAGGCCTACAACCTGCTGGCCGACTACGAGCAGCATCCCGACAAATACCCCAACGGCCCCACCGACGAGTTTCAGGGCCGCTACTCGGCAAGCTACATCAAGAACATGCGCGACAACTTCCGCCGCAACCGCGACCTCTGCATCATCATCTCGGGAGCGCTCTACGCCCTGCAGATCATCGATGCCCACGTTGATGCGCACCTGAAAGACTACGACATATCGGACGACCTCACAATGAACCTCGAACCGCTGGTGGACTATCCCTACATCCCCAGCATGAACGCCAACCGCCCGGTATTCGGGTTCAACATGAGTCTCAAATTCTGAACATGAAAAAGCTCCTGACCCTCGCGCTGCTCATCGCCGTCACGGCCTCGGCCTCGGCCCTCGACCGCAATCCCCGCAAAAAGAGACGCGACCGCAAGAAAGACCGCACCGAACAGACGGCCCAGCCCGCACCCGTTGCACCCGCCGTGCAGCCCGTAACCGACACGCTGCCCGAACCCAAACCCGAACCCGAGCCGCAGCAGACGGACCTCTCGCTGGGCTTCTCGCCCGAGCAGGCGGACTCGCTGGTGGCCGTATGGCAGGAGCGGCAGCAGCTGGAGTCGTTCGTGGAGTTCTTCGACCAGTTTGTGCTGGAGGACTCGACCGCCATGGCCACAGCCATCGCTGCCGACAAGACCCCCGACTCGGTATACACGCGCCGGCTGCGCGACCTGGCCTCGCCGATCCCGCTGGCCTACAACTACATCGTCAAGGGATACATCGACCGATACATCAGCCCCCGCTACCACACGATCAGCCGCATCCTCGGCCTGTCGCAGTACTACTTCCCGATGATCGAGGAGGAGCTGCTGCGCGCCGACCTGCCCATCGAGCTGCGCGCCCTGCCGATCATCGAGTCGGCCCTCTCGGCCACGGCCGTCTCCCCCGCCGGAGCCGTCGGACTGTGGCAGTTCATGCCCGCCACGGGCAAGAGCTACGGGCTCGAGATCAACTCGCTGGTCGATGAGCGCCGCGATCCGGTGCGCGCCACCGAGGCGGCGTGCCGCTACCTGAAGGACCTCTACGCCATCTACAACGACTGGACGCTGGCCATCGCCGCCTACAACTGCGGTCCGGGCAACGTGAACAAGGCCATGGCGCGCTCCGGCGGCAAGACCTTCTGGGAGATCTACGACTACCTGCCCCGCGAGACACGCGGCTACCTCCCGGCATTCATCGGCGCCTCGTACGCCTACACCTACCACCGGCTGCACGACATCGAACCCGAAGCGGCCCCCATTCCGCTGGCCGTGGACACGGTGCGCATCGACCACCTGATGCACTTCGGGCAGATCGCCTCGACGATCGACCTGCCCGTGGAGACCCTGCGGCTGCTCAACCCGCAGTACAAACTCGACATCATCCCCGCCACGACTCGCAGCTATACGCTTGTGCTCCCGCAGCGCAACGTCTCGCAATACATCGCCCACGAGCAGGAGATCCTGGCCAAGGACTCGATGTACCTGAAGGAGTACATCAACCCGGCCAACATCGAAAAGAAACGGCAGGAGCGCAGCGGAACAGTCTACGTCGTCAAGAAGGGCGACACGCTGGGCCACATCGCCCGCAAATACCACGTGACCGTCTCGCAGATCATGCGCTGGAACAAGATCAAGAGCGCCAACAAGCTCCGCATCGGCCAGCGGCTCCGCATCGAAGGCAGATAACGGCATCCATGATCCCCGACCACGATACGATCGTCGCGCCGGCCACCGCACCGGGCGGAGCCATTGCCGTCGTGCGCGTCAGCGGCACGGAGGCCCTGGCGTGCTGCGACCGCATCTTCCGCGGCCGGGAGCCGCTTGCCGCAGCCGCCGGATACACGGTGCACTACGGGACCGTGGCGGAGGGCGACCGCACGATCGACGACGTGCTGGCAACCGTCTTCCGCGCCCCGCACTCCTATACGGGCGAGGACTCGGTCGAGATCTCGTGCCACGGCTCACGGTACATCGTCGCGGAGATCCTCCGCCTGCTGCTGGCCGCCGGGGCCCGGATGGCCGCGCCGGGCGAATTCACGATCCGCGCCTACCTGGCCGGAAAGATAGACCTCTCGCAGGCCGAAGCCGTCGCCGACCTGATCGCCTCCTCGTCGCGAGCCGACCATGCGCTGGCCACGAACCAGATGCGCGGAGGATACTCGGAGGAGCTGGAGGGGCTGCGGGACAAACTGCTGCAGCTCACCTCGCTGCTGGAGCTGGAACTGGACTTCTCGGAGGAGGATGTCGAGTTTGCCGACCGCACGGCGCTGCGCGAAACGATGGAGCGCATCGGCGGGGAGATCGACCGCCTGCGCAACTCCTTCGCCTTGGGGAACGCGATCAAGGAGGGCGTCGCGGTGGCGATCGTAGGGGCTCCGAACGTCGGGAAATCGACGCTGCTGAACAGGCTGCTGAACGAAGACCGCGCCATGGTTTCGGAGATCGCCGGAACGACGCGGGACGTCATCGAGGAGCAGGCCAACATCGGCGGCGTGCGGTTCAGGTTCCTCGACACGGCGGGCATACGCGCTACGGGTGACCGATTGGAACGGATGGGCATCGAGCGCACGATGGAGAGCATCCGCCGGGCACAGGTGGTCATCCGGCTGCTGGACGCCCGGGATCTGGAGGGGGACATTCCCGCCGCGGAATTCACGCTGCGGCAGGAGCAGCGGCTGCTGACGGTCATCAACAAACTGGATGCGGCGCCGGAGGGGTTCCGCCCCATGAAGGGAACGATCGGCATCTCCGCCAGGCGGGGCGACGGGATCGAGGCATTGTGCCGGGCATTGCGGGATGCCGTGGACACGGAGGGGGTCTATCACGGCGAGACGGTGGTTTCGAACAGCCGCCACTACGAAGCCCTGACAGCAGCCCGACAGTCGCTGGCAAGTGCATTGGAAGGATTGGACCGAGGGCTTCCGGCAGACCTGCTGAGCGAGGAGATCCGCCCCGTGATCAGCCGCCTCGGGGAGATCACCGGCCGTGGAGCCATTGCTCCGGACGAGGTCCTAGAGAACATCTTCTCAAAATTCTGCATCGGAAAATAGGTCGTCATTTTTCCAATTAACCAAAACGCCATTTCGCCAGCACATCATCGGCATATAAACAGCAATAACAAAGCTATTTACAGTTTTATCTGCCAAACAAAATTTTCTCATCTCTTTGCTGTACGGATGCAAATAATTTGTTACTTTTGTGTTGCTATTCTGTTACTCGGCCAAAATGAGTAACAGAAGTAACAAAAATCATTCAACGCAAAAGGATATGGCGGAGATCAAAGAACCGATCCGGATCAGGCGCAAGAAGCTGACGAACGGGAACGTCAGCCTCTACCTCGACATCTACCTGAACGGAAAGCGGGAATACGAATTTCTGAAACTGTACCTCATTCCCGAAAAGACAAAAGCCGACAGGGAGGCGAACCGGCAAACCCTCCAACTCGCCAACTCGATCAAGGCACGGCGCATCGTCGAGGTGCAGAACGGCGAGCATGGCTTCAAGTCGGCATACGCCTCCGACACCCTCTTCTTCGACTACTACCGTGCGATGTGCGCCCGGCGGCTCGGAGCGGAGAGTACCGGAAATTGGGGGAATTGGAAATCATGCCTGAAACACCTCCAAAAATACGAGCCGAACGAGCGGATCAGGTTCTCGCAGATCACGCAGGAATGGGTGCAGGGATTTCGGGACTATTTAGAGAAAGATGCGTGCGCGTGGAGCTGCGACGAGCGGGATCGCATCAAGGATCATCCGCTGTCTCGCAATTCACGGGTCAGCTACTTCAATAAACTGCGGGCCTGCCTGAATCAAGCATACGAGGATCGCATCATACCTATCAACCCCATGAGGGGCGTCGAGGGTTTCAAGGCCGAAGAGGGAACACGCATGTACCTGACCATCGAAGAGGTGCAGCGGCTCGCTCAAACAGAATGCGAATATCCGGCCATCAAGCGGGCGTTCCTGTTCTCCTGCCTGACGGGACTGCGCCGCTCCGACGTGATCCGTCTGACATGGGGCGATGTGCATCAGCAGGGAGAGTTCACTCGGATTATCTTCAAACAGAAGAAGACCAGCGGACAGGAATATCTCGACATCCCGCCGCAGGCCGCCGAACTCATGGGCGAGCGCGGCAAGGACGCCGAGCATATCTTCCCCAACATCCACTCTCCGAGTTGCACCAACGAAACGATCAAAAGGTGGGTATTGCGGGCCGGAATCCATAAGGATATAACCTTCCATTGCGGCCGCCACACGTTCGCGGTGATGATGCTCGACCTCGGAACCGATATTTATACGGTCAGCAAGCTACTCGGACATCGGGAGCTATCGACCACGCAGATTTACGCAAAGGTGCTCGACAAGAACAAGCAGGCAGCGGTCGCCAAGATACCCGACATATTCTAACGAAGAAAGGCATCGGTTTCGATGCCTTTTTCTATTGCTGGAACATCATGCCCCGTCCGGTCAGGAGCCATGTCGCGGATATGCCGCAATCCCGAACCAGCGGAACGAGCCATCCGACCTCGAAATAGCCACGATTGCGGTCTTTACGCTGCGTATAGAAATGAGGCGGAGCTATCGAATTATCCCGGCAATATTCGGCGATACTCTTTATCAGCCGATTCTGTACGGCAATGTCGAACGCCGTGAAAAACCGCTCCATAATAGCCAACGTATTGTCGCTGTAAACCCGTCTGCGGCTCATTTCTTCTTCCCCTTGATTAGCGTCTTTTCCTCCGATTTAAGCCGTCGTTCGACTTTCTTCACATCTTCGCCCGCAGGGAGCTGTTCGGGGACGATACCCCGGCTCAAAAGCATATTGCGGACGGCGACGTTGTTATCGACATGCTCCTTTTCTATCGCCATCTGTCCGTGCAAATTCTTCTGCTCGGCATTTACAGAGGTCATTTCGGCGGCAAAATCTTTCGCTTTGATACCGATCGTCGGCAGAAAGTCGGCCAGCGGACGGGAATCGGGTGCACCGAGTTTGCGCTTTACCAATGCTGTATCAAGATGGAACAAAGCCCTATCCCCTTTCGACCGGATAATCGCAAAACCCCGGCTATCGACGCCGCGCTCATACAGGACGCCTGACAGTCGTTTTTCGGTTTCTGCCAGCTTCGCGCGAGCCTGCACCCGTTCGTAATCGAGGATTCTCTGCTGCACCAACTCCGCTCTACGGGTCTGCACAGCGAAATAGTTTTGTGCAAATGCGATCTGCGGCTTGCGGGGATCGCCGTTCTGCGCAATCAGGTAGCAGGCATAGCGGGTCAGCATATAATCATCAATCTCGCGCTGCGCACCTTTGGCAAGTTCGATCATTTTCCCGACGCGGGGAAAATGATCCTCGACATGCTCTCCTGCGTTTACACACGCATCCCGCGCCTTTTCGATTACATTGTAGAATTTTTCCCACTTCGAATAGCCGAGAAGCCCGCAAAGTTCTCGCGCACTCCAACATTCGATCCCCTCATACTCATTGGCGATAGATTCGAACTGCTCGAACAACTCCTTTATCTCTTCTGTTTTCATATATCCGACCTCTATTTATTATTCTTTTCTATAATCCCGATGAGCCGATCCATCTGCTCGTCCTTTTTTTCGAGCAGGGCGATGAATTTCTCCGACAGCGCATTGATCTGATTCGAATCACCCGATACCGCGATACCGTGATCCGTCGCTACCGTATTCCCGCTACCCTCATAGAAATAACAAACACTTTTGTTGGTAACACGGGCAATATCCTCGATCAACCCACTTTTGACATCCTCGGATTTCAGGGCACTATGCAGACGTTGATCCCCATTATGTCCGAGCATCCGCGCAACATCCGCAATTGTGATGCCCTCCGAGCGAAGTATGTCCTTTATCTTCTGTCCTGTCATATATGTTTGTATATCACAATGTTATTCTTATTCAAACGCAAATCCCAATCTATGCCAAATATTTTTCTTTGCAGAAAACAAAGAAATATGTTGGTTATCCAAACAAAAGTATTTATCTTTGCCCTTGCAA
>ERZ1504360.592-NODE-592-length-8658-cov-4.169824_pt1 | contig 8658 bp, 7 predicted proteins | sample MGYA00574855_ERZ1504360 | MGnify/ENA primary metagenome ERZ1504360 (study PRJEB39906, sample SAMEA3182045) | gut metagenome | biome: human; feature: gut; material: Stool; isolation source: human stools | place: Canada | collected 2011-11-01 ... | reverse complement strand
CGGACAGGGCATCGAGATCCAGGGCTTCGAGCAGGCGGGCGTGCCCATCAAGCGGGGCGTGTTCGTGGCGGGCCTGTCCGGGCAGGTAGGCGATATGGACAACCTGTTCGCCGGCGGCGACTGCGTCACCGGCCCGGCCACGGCCATCCGTGCCATCGCCGCCGGTAAGGTGGCGGCGGCCAACATCGACACGCACCTGGGCTTCCAGCACGAGATCGAGGTGGATGTGGACATCCCGTCGCCGCGGCTGAATAACCGCGGCCCCCACGGACGCATCAACACCACCGAGCGGGAGGCCTGTCAGCGCCGGTGCGACTTTGAGGACATCGAATGCGGCCTGACGGAGGAGGGCGCCCGCACCGAGGCGTCCCGCTGCCTGCGCTGCGACCACTTCGGCTACGGTATTTTCAGGGGAGGGAGGAACGTCAAATGGTAACGCTGACCATCGATGGGCGCACCGTTACGGTGCCGAAGGACACCACCATTCTGGAGGCGGCCCGCTCCATACATATCGACATCCCCACTCTGTGCTATCTGAAGGACATCAACGAGATCGGCGCGTGCCGCATCTGCATGGTGGAGGTGGAGGGTCAGCCCCGGCTCGTCCCCGCCTGTGACAATGTGGTGGACGAGGGTATGGCCGTACACACCAACTCCCCCCGCGTCCGGGAGGCGCGGCGGGGGAACCTGCGGCTGCTGCTGAGCCAGCACGACACCAAGTGTACCAAGTGTACCCGCAGCGGCAACTGCAAGCTCCAGCAGCTCACCAACGACTATAACCTGCTAGGCGAGCACTACATCGACGACCTGCGGAACGCGCCCCCGGATTTCTCCAATCCCGTGGTGCGCATCGAGAACCGCTGCGTCAAGTGCATGCGCTGCATCCAGATCTGCGACAAGGTGCAGACCATGGGCATCTGGGATCTGATGGGCACCGGCTCCCACACCACCGTGGGCGTGGCCCGTACCCGCACGCTGGGCGAGAGCGACTGCACGTTCTGCGGCCAGTGCATCACTCACTGTCCCGTGGGCGGTCTGCAGGAGCACGACGACACCGGCAAGGTCTTCGACGCGCTGGCAGATCCCCAGCGCATCACCGTGGTACAGATGGCGCCCGCCGTCCGGGCGGCGTGGGCGGAGTATTTCCACCTCGATCCCAAGTACGCCTCGGCGGAACGGATGGTCACGGCGCTGAAGACCATGGGCTTCGACTATGTGTTCGACACCAATTTCGCCGCTGATCTGACCATCATGGAGGAGGGCAGCGAGTTCCTGGAGCGCTTTACCCACCGGAACAAGTACCACTGGCCCATGTTCACCAGCTGCTGTCCCGGCTGGGTGCGGTTCGTCAAGAGCCAGTTCCCCGCCTACATCGGCAATCTGTCCACCGCCAAGAGCCCTCAGCAGATGTTCGGCGCGGTGGTCAAGAGCTACTTCGCCGATCAGCTGAACGTGGACCCCAAGAAGCTGTTTGTGGTATCCATCATGCCCTGCACCGCCAAGAAGGCGGAGGCGGCGCTGCCCACCATGAAGGACGCCGAGGGCGACCGGGACGTGGATGTGGTGCTGACCACACGGGAGATCGTCCGGATGTTCCGGGGCGAGCAGATCAACCCCGCCGTCCTGCCGGAGACGCCCTTCGACAGCCCCCTGGGCACCGGTACCGGTGCGGCCGTGGTATTCGGCGCTACCGGCGGCGTCATGGACGCGGCGCTGCGCAGCGCCTACTACATGGTGACGGGCAAAAACCCCAATCCCGACGCCTTCCACTCCGTCCGGGGGCTGGACAGCTGGAAGGAAGCAGTGTTCACCATCCCCGGCGCAGGCGACGTGCGGGTGGCGGTGGTCAGCAGTCTGGGCGCTACCCGGAAGCTGATGAACGCCATCGATGCCGGTGACGTGGACTACGACTTCGTGGAGGTCATGGCGTGTCCCGGCGGCTGCGCCGGAGGCGGCGGTCAGCCCATCCACGACGGCGTGGAGATGGCGGCGCGGCGCGGCGGCGTGCTGTGGCGTCTCGACCGGACGGCAGATATCCGGTTCTCCCATGAGAACGCCGACGTGCAGGCACTGTACAAGGAGTATCTGCGCCAGCCGCTGGGCCACAAGGCTCATACGCTGCTGCACACCGACCACTTCGGATGGAAGATGCCCAGCGGACACTGATAAGACGCAAAAAGACATCCCGCGCCGGGCGCGGGATGTCTTTTTCGTATGTGGGTCAGCGCTTCAGCGCCTTGCGGATCACCGGAGAGATGGTCACGGCGATAAGGCCGCCGATGGCCGCCGTCACCAACTGCGGCCAGGAGAAGGACGCGGACATGGTGGCCGCTGCCGCCTCCGGCAGCTGTAGGGAGGGGATGGCCACCTTCGTCACCAGCAGGAACAGCACCGCGAACTTGCACACGGCGGCTGCGGCCACGGCCAGATAGCTCCGCAGACCCAGCGGCTTGCCGCCGGCGATGAAATGGAGCAGCAGCACCAGCACCAGATTGCCCACGGCGATGAAGGGCACGATCACCAGCTTGGCGGGGCCTACGCCCACCAGAAACGCGCAGAACGGGCTGGCGATGGCCACCACCGCGCCGCACCATGCGCCGCCCACCAGCGTGGACACGCCCAGTACCAGATTGACGCAGGAGCCGGTGACGAACTGGCCCAGCGGCTTGGTGGCCCACTGCAGCGCCACCAGCAGGGCGATCATCACCGCCGTTTCGGCGATCCAGAGGGTTTTATTTTTCATTGAAAGCACTTCCTTTTTGTTTTTCTCTATGATATCATGTCTTACAGAGAATTTCGTTGCCATGGCAACGAAAAAGGAGGTACCGGCATGGACATCGATACGGGGCTGCTGCGGCGCACGGCGCTGTTCCACGGCATGGAGGACGGGGACATACGGCGGCTGCTGGACTGTCTCCACTGTCCGGTGCGGCGGTACGGACGGGGCGAGTTTCTGTGGCACGCCGGGGACGCGGTACCCATGGCGGGCATCGTGCTGTCCGGCTGCGTGGACGCGGTGCAGTACGGCGAGGACGGCGGGGCGGTGCTGACCGTCCGTCAGGAAAAGGGCGGCGTGTTCGGCGACCTGCTGATGGCGGCGGGACAGGCCAGCCCCCTGTCGCTGGTGGCCTCCGCCGAGGGGGCGGAGGTGCTGTTCCTGCCGCTGGAGGGCATTCTGTCCGACTGCGGGCGGGGCTGCGCCTGCCACATCGCGCTGCGGCGGAACCTGCTGGCGGAGACGGCCAGCAAGTTCTGGCAGTTGCGGCAGCGGATGGTCTATCTGACGGAGCCGCAGCTGCGGCGGCGCATTCTGCTGTTCCTCCGCGACCGGCGGGAGGAGACAGGCAGCGACTACTTCCGGCTGCCCTACTCCCGGCAGGAGATGGCGGAGGTGCTGGGCGTCAACCGCAGCGCCCTGTCCCGGGAGCTGGGGCGGATGCAGCGGGAGGGCCTGCTGGAGTTCTACCGCAGCAGCTTCCGGCTCAAGGAGGGCAGCCGGTAACATGAGAAGCCCCCTCCGCGCCGTGGCGCGGAGGGGGGCAAAATCGCAAAATAAAAAAACGGGTTTTATTTTGCGATCTTGGTCGCTGCGGCGGGTGATCGAACGCGAAAGGGAACCCTGACGGTTCCCTTTCACACTATCCTTCCCTCCGATACCTGTGACCGGGCAGGTTCTTTGACAGGCAGAACCCCCCCCCCGCTCTGCGCGGCGCGGAGAGGGGGGTGTTTTTGGGGTTCTGCTTACCGGAACAGGCCCACGCCCAGAATGACGGCGCCCAGCACCACCAGCACCACGCCGGTGGCGCGGTTCAGCGTTCTGGGCTGCGCCTTGTTGGCGAACACGGCGGCAATACGCGCCCAGACCAGCGTGAACACCACGCACAGCGCCCAGACCGTCCAGTCCGGCGCGCCGCCGATGGCGAAGTGGGATACCGCGCCGGTGAGCGCGGTGAATGTCATGATGAACACGCTGGTACCCACCGCCGTTTTCAGCTCGTAGCCCAGCACACTGGTGAGGATCAGCAGCATCATCATGCCGCCGCCCGCGCCGATGAAGCCGCAGATGAAGCCGATGAGCGCACCGCAGACCAGCGACTGGCACACCCGCTTTTTCGCCGACACGCCCAGCATAGCCTCCTTGGTGGTCATCACCGGGCGGACGATGAACTTGATCCCCAGCAGGAACGTCATGAACACGGAGAAATTGCCCATGGTGCGGGAGGGCACCAGACTGGCGATATAGCTGCCCACCACCGTGAACGCCAGTACGCTGACCATCATAATGAGGCCGTTTTTCACGTCCAGATTCTTATTTTTATGGTAGGTATAGGCCGAGACGGCGCTGGCCAGCACGTCCGAGGACAGAGCGATGCCCACCGCCATGTAGGGCTCCATGTCCAGAAACGTGATGAGCATGGGGCTGATGACCGCCGCGGCGCTCATGCCGGCGAAGCCGGTGCCCAGGCCCGCGCCCATACCGGCGAAAAACGTCACAAGGATCGTGATAAGAAGCTGCATATCCGGTACTCCCTCCTCTGTCCGGCTGCGCCGGACAGCAGATGCTCTATCCTACCACGGCGCGGGGCGCGTGTCAAGTCCGGGCGGAAAAAGAGATCCCGCAAAATGAAAAAACGACCCTCCGCGCACCGGCGCGGAGGGTCGTTCAAAGAGGGCAGTCTTACACCTGACCGGCCTTGACGCGGTCGAACTCGCTGTCCATGTCGGCGTTGGGCTTCTTCGTCAGCAGGGACACCACCACGATGACCAGCGCGCTGAACAGGAAGGCGGGCAGCAGCTCATACAGGCCGAACACACCGCCCAGCGGCTTCAGCACGCCGCGCCAGAAGAACACCATGGCGCCGCCGGCCACCATACCGGCGATGGCGCCGGCGCGGGTGGTGCCCTTCCAGAACAGGGAGAACAGCATCAGCGGGCCGAAGGCCGCACCGAAGCCCGCCCACGCAAAGGCGGTGATGCCGAAGATGGTGGAATTGGAGTTCCACGCGATGGCCATGGCCACCAGCGTAATGAGCATCAGGGTGATGCGGGAGCACCACATGACCTGCTTCTCCGTGGCGTCCTTCTTCACGATGCCGCGGTAGATGTTCTGGCTGACGGCGCTGGCCGTGATGAGCAGGTAGGAGTCGGAGGACGAGATGGCCGCCGCCAGCACGCCGGCGCAGGCGAAGCCCGCCAGCACCGGGGGCAGGAACAGGATGGCCGCGTCCACGAAGATGTTCTCGGCGTCGCTGTTGGACAGGTAGTCCAGTCCCACGATGCTGCGGCCCACGATGCCGATGAACACGGCGGCCGCCATGGAAATGACCACCCAGACGATGGCCACGCGGCGGGAGAGCTTCAGCTCCTTTTCAGAGCGGATGCCCATGAACCGCAGCAGCACCTGAGGCATGCCGAAGTAGCCGAGGCCCCACGCAAGGCAGGACACGATGGACAGCACACCGTAGGGACGGGCGGCGCCGAACACGTCCACCTCCGTGGCGGAGGGGGTGGCGGACCGGACGAGGGAGAAGAAGCCGTCGATGCTCTCGGCGTTCTGAATGGCGGCGGACAGGCCGCCGGCAGCGCCTACGGACATGATAAGGATCAGCACCAGCACCGTGACCATCACCACAGCCTGCATGAAGTCGGAGGCGCTCTCCGCCAGGAAGCCGCCCAGAAACGTATACAGCAGCACGAAGGCCGCCGCCACGATCATCATGCTCTGGTAGGACAGGCCGAACAGGTTGGCGAACAGCTTGCCGCAGGTGCTGAGGCACTGGGCCGCGTAGACGGAGAAGAAGATGATGATAATGAGGGAGGACAGCACCATCAGGGTCTTATGCCTGCCCTCGTGATACCGCTTGGAGAAGAAGTCCGGCACGGTGAAGGCGTTCACGGCGATGCTGTACCGCCGCAGACGGCGGGAGGTGATGAGGAAGTTCAGATAGGTACCCAGCGCAAGGCCGATGCACGTCCAGCCCGCGTCGGCAAGGCCCGTCCAGTAGGCAAGGCCCGGCAGGCCCATCAGCAGATAGCCGGACATGTCCGACGCCTCGGCGCTGAAGGCCGTGACCCACGGCCCAAGGCTGCGGCCGCCCAGAAAATACGCCTCCGCGTCCTTATTGGCGCGGCGGGCAAACACGATGCCGATAACGATCACCGCCAGCATATACAGCGCCATGGCCAGCAGATGCTGCAAATTCGCTCCATCCATGGGAAATGCCTCCTTGACAACCGACACATGAAGATTTATAATGTGTCTCATAAAGATTTTGAATACATGGGCGTATCATAGCACCATGTGCATAAAAATGCAAGGGGTAAATTCACAAAATGGACACAAAAAAGTATGCTGTCGTCGAAAAAGTGGTGGAAAAGGCGTCGCTGACCAGAGCGGCGGAGGAGCTGGGCCTGACCCAGTCCGGCGTGAGCCACATCGTGGCCGCCGTGGAGGCGGAGCTGGGTCTGCCCCTTCTCAAGCGCACCCGCACCGGGGCGCGGCTGACGCCGGAGGGCGAGCGCATCATGCCCCACATCCGGGCCATCGTGGCAGAGGAGCGGCTGCTGTACCAGACGGCGGAGGAGCTGCACACGCTGGTGGCGGGCAAGGTGCGGGTGGGCACGTTCACCAGCGTGGCCACCCACTGGCTGCCGGCCATGATGATGCAGTTCCAGCAGGAGCACCCGCAGGTGGAGTTCGAGCTGTTCAACGGCGACTACCACGACGTGGACCGGTGGCTGGCGGACGGCAGCGTGGATCTGGCCTTCGTGGCGCTGCCGGCGGAGGGGGACAGCCGGTGTGTGCCGCTGTACCGGGACGAGCTGGTGGCCGTGCTGCCCAAGGGGCACCGGCTGTGCGCCCTGCCAGTGTGTCCGGCGGCGGAGATCGCGCGGGAGCCTATCATCTCCCTGCTGGAGACATCCAACCACGACGTAAGGCGGGCGCTGGACGCCGTGGGCGCCAAGCCGGACATCCGGTTCCGCACCAAGGACGACTACGCCGTGATCGCCATGGTGCGGCAGGGGCTGGGCGTCAGCATCATGCCGTCCCTGCTGCTGCGGGGCAACAATGAGGGCGTGGAACTGAGGCCGCTGGATCCGCCGGCCTACCGCACCATCGCGCTGGCCGCCGGCAGCGTGGAGGCCGGGCCTGCCGCCCGGCAGTTCGCGGAATTCGCCCGCGCATGGGTGCGGGAGAACGCATAAAAAACAGTCCCCCGGTGGGGGACTGTTTTTTTACTGTATGGTCTTTCGGGCGGCGGCAAGCAGGGCGGCACGGTCGTTGGGCAGGGCGCCGTCCAGCACCTGCGCCAGCAGCGCGTCCAGCGTGTGGCCGACGGCGGGGCCGCGCAAGCCCAGCGCCAGCATGTCCCGTCCGTCCACCGCCAGATCCCGCAGGGAGAAGCACGCCTGCTTTGCCAGCAGGGCGTCCAGTATCGCCTCCGCTCTGTCGAGCTCCGTCAGGCGGCCGCGATAGGCCGGGTGCTGGGCCAGATTGTCCGCCCGCTTTATCGCCAGCAGGCGGCGGAACGTGTCCTCCCCCAGCTGGTGGACGGCCCGGGCGATGGCCCTTTCCGTCCGGGGAATGTCCCGGTCGTGCCACTGCACCAGCGTCACGATCTCATGGGCGGTGCGCTTGTCCATCCGCAGGCGGCGGCAGATATCCTCCGCCAGTGATGCCGACACCTTGGGGTGGCCGTAAAAATGTCCCACGCCCTGGTCGTCCACGGTGAAGCAGGCGGGCTTGCCCACGTCGTGAAGCAGCATGGCCCAGCGCAGCACCGGCTCCGGCGGGATGGCCGCCACAGAGCGGGCGGTGTGCTCCCACACGTCGTACAGATGGTGGCGGTTCCGCTGGTCAAGCCCCACGCAGGGCAGCAGCTCCGGTAAGAACACGCCCAGCACGTCGGGGTACGCCAGCAGCACCGGCAGCACATGAGCGCCGCACAGCAGACGGTCCGTCTCCGACAGCAGGCGCTCGGCGGCGATGCCCCGCAGCAGCGGGGCGCAGCGGTGCAGCGCGGCGGCGGTACGCTCCTCCACGGTAAAGCCCAGCACCGACGAAAAGCGCAGCGTCCGCATGATGCGCAGGGCATCCTCGCCGAAGCGCCTGTCCGGGTCGCCCACGCAGCGCAGGACGCCCCGGCGCAGGTCGTCCTGTCCGCCGTACAGGTCGGTGAGCGCGCCCCGGACATCCATGGCCATGGCGTTTACCGTCAGGTCGCGGCGGCAGAGATCCTCCGCCAGCGAATCGGAAAAATACACGGCGTCGGGGCGGCGGTGGTCGGAATACGGCCCGTCGGCGCGGAAGGTGGTGACCTCCACGGAAAGGCCGTCCTGCCGGACGGTGACGGTGCCGTGACGCAGGCCCGTGGGGATGCTGTGTCCGGCGAACAGCGCGGCGGTCTGCTCCGGACGGGCGGCGGTGGTCACATCCCAGTGCTCCGGCGTCCGGCCCAGCAGGGTGTCGCGGACGCAGCCGCCCACCGCGTAGGCCGGGAAGCCCGCCTGCTCCAGCCGGGTCAGGACGGCGCTGACCTGCGCAGGGAACATATTGACCGCCTCCTTTCGCCCCGTAACGCCCAAAAACCGGCAAAAAAGCCGGTTGCACTTCCTGTTTGGGTGTACTATAATTAGATGTTACCACCAGTTTCCAGA
>ERZ1504360.582-NODE-582-length-8764-cov-5.778505_pt1 | contig 8764 bp, 6 predicted proteins | sample MGYA00574855_ERZ1504360 | MGnify/ENA primary metagenome ERZ1504360 (study PRJEB39906, sample SAMEA3182045) | gut metagenome | biome: human; feature: gut; material: Stool; isolation source: human stools | place: Canada | collected 2011-11-01 ... | reverse complement strand
GTTTATAACCACTTAATCAAATTCTTATGAGTAAACATCTTTTCAGAATCCTGTTCGGAACGCTGTGCCTCGTTTCGGCATCCGTGTTTACGGGGTGTTCCGATGACGACGAGAAGTCGCTGGTGCCCGAATTGACGGCATCGCCCGAGACGCTGACCTTCTCCGAGGAGACGGAGACCGTTCAGACCATCTCGGTGAAGGCCAACTGTGAGTGGACGGTCGTGAAGACCGATCTGGACTGGGCTACCGTAGAGCCTATGAGCGGCAAGGGCAATGCCACGATCACCGTATCGGTGTCGGAGATGGCGTCGGGCCTGAGCGAGCGCAGCGGCAAGATCGCATTCTCGCTGATCCACCCCGAGTTCGGCAAATGGGGTGAGGCCGAGTCCACCGTGACCGTCAAGCAGTATGCATCCGGCGTTACGCCCCCCCCACGGGTGACCCGATCTATGCCAACAACTTCGACAAGGAGCAGGCTACGCAGACCTATGGAGGCGGCTCTTCCTGGCCTTATCTGGACCAGTTCGAGGGCTGGAAGAACGAATCCGGCACGGGTATCTCCGCAGTGACCTATTCGTTCAACGGCATGAGCGCCCGCGCCAACTCTCCCTCGAACAACAACTATTCGAAATACGAAGGTTCGGGTGTCAATAACCTGCTGTTCGGCTCGAACAACGAGTTCGTGATCGGGAAGATCACGCTCGATGCTGCACAGAAGAACCTCTGCCTCACGTTCGGCTCCTATCTGAGCGAGTACGGCGCATCCGACAATGCATTTGATGCATCCAAATTCCATGTTTCGCTGAGCAAGGACGGCGATAACTGGGTGGAGATCACCTACGACCGTCCGGTAGCCGACGACGAGCACTCCCAGTACGGTACGTGGGCTCTGGCTACGGCAAACTTCACGCTCAAGGAGGTCCCCGCCGAGCTTTATATTAAATTCAACGCCGATATCGCATCCTCCTACCGCATGGATGACGTGACGCTCCTCGAGGGTGTCGGCGGCCAGGAGGTCGATCTGAACTATGTCGCTCCCACGACCGGAGCCAAGATCGGCGAAATCAAGACTGCCGGAAAATACAAGACTGCCGGTACGGTCGTAGCACGCGGCAAACTCGCCTACATCATTGCCGACGAGACCGGAGCCATGATGGTATATCACAAGGAGAATGAGCGTGCCGTTGGTGACAAGATCTCGATCGAGGGCGAAGTGACCATCTACAACGAGGATTCGACGCCCCAGTTCTCGGAGGACGCCGTTGTGACTGTCGAATCTACGGGCAATGCCTGGACCTACAATCCTACGGTTTGCGATGCTTCGGCCATGGATCAGCTCCTTTCGGTAGATCCGGTCTGCACGGAGATTCAGTTTACCGGAACCCTTTCGATCGATGGCAATTATGTCAATGTGGCAATCGACGGCGCTTCGAAGGCTATCGGTTCGGTCAAGTACATCGACAATACGACCATCTCGGATCTTGACGGTGCCGTTGTCGTTGTCAAGGGCTATTTCGTGGGAACTTCGTCCGGCAAGTATGTAAACGTGCTGCCCTACAGCATCGAGGCTGCCGGTGAAGTACCTCCTTCGATCACGGTGAACCCGACGTCGTTGACGTTTGCCGCTGCCGGTGAGGCCAAGACGGTGACCGTAACCAAGAAGAATGCCGACGACTGCACGATCGAGGCTTCGGCCGACAACGAGCAGTTCACGGTGGAGGTGAGCGGCGATCAGGTGAATGTGACCGCCAAGGAGAACACAGCCGAGGAGGCCATCAGCGGCACGCTGACCGTCAAGCTGATGAAGGCCGGTGAGGCGGTCGCAACTGCAACGGTCGCCCTGAAGCAGAACGGAGTGTCGCAGGGCGGTGAAACGAAGACCTTTACCTCGATGGACATCTTCACCTGCACGGAGGACGATAGCGCTGCCAAAGCCTATACTTTGGGCAACCAATCCACTTTCAACGGCGAAGCAGCGTCCGGCGTGAAGCTTGGAACAAGTAGCGCCGCAGGCTATTTCACCTCGCAGGCTGTGGGTGTTACGGGAGCCAAGAAACTTTCGTTCTATGCCGTGGCCTGGAAGGGTAAGTCCGCAACGATCTATCTTCGCGTGAACAACGGCGGATCGGTCAGCACGGCAAGTGTCGATCTTGCGGCCAACGACGGTGCAACGGGCAATCCTCCTTTCACCATCACCGTAACGGATTCGGACTACTACACGTTTGATCTTACGGACCTGACGGAGGCTTCGACGGTTACGATTTCGACCAGTGCAGATTTCGATACGGCATCGAGCTCGGCTCCCCGTGCCGTTATTGCAGGCATTCAACTCTATTAATCTCTGTTTAATATCCAATCAACCCTCGGCGGGACTCCCGTCCTCGTCCGGGGGTTGATTTTTTCTCCCTATATTTTTGCCGATGATTTCGATCTTTTCGAGAGGTGGCGCCCTTCGTTTCGCAGCCTTCTTTCTGATGCTCGTCGCACTGTCGGTCAGCTGCGGCTCGTCGGAAGAGGGGCAGGGTACGTCGTTCGGCGCGCGTTTCCTGGAATCGCAGAACACCTCGCTCGAGGCTCCCGGCTATGCTTCGGATCCCCGGATCGTGCTCTCCGGAACCGTCGGAACCTCCTATACGGTCACTGTTACCGAGGGTGGCAGCTGGTGCTGGACCTCCCGCAATACGCACGCGACCTCGCGTTCGGGTTCGCTGGTCACCACGGCCGATGTCGTCTATCTCTATCTGGCCGAGAACGATTCCGGGGCCGCACGTACGGCGACGGTACGGGTTGCGTTTGACGGCGGTCTGGAGTTCGACCTGACCCTCTCGCAGCCCGAGTATTCGATTCCGGCCGTGATGGACCACCCGTGGGCCGAACTGCCCGCCTACAAGAGCATCGACAACTGCACCTATGTGACGCACTATGCGCCGATCTCCTCGACGCAGCCCAAGGCACGCAATTTCACCATCTGTTACGACCGCTCCAAGCGCATCGCCCTGTGGGTGGCCTATCCGATCCATGCCTGCTACATGCAGAACTACATTCGCTCCGATGCCTGGGATTTCGATCCCGAGATTCCCGAAGCCGACCAGGCCGACCTGCGGTCGGGTTCCTACCGGGGCGGAGGGGTGCGTGGACACCAGTGCATGTCGAACCACCGTTCGGTGCCCTATTCGACGCTGCTCAACGAGCAGACCTTCTATTCGACCAACATCATGCCGCAGGAGAGTGCGTTCAACGGCGGGTCGTGGCTCAAGATGGAGGAGACGGCTTCGGCAATGGGCAAGTCGTGCGCCGACACGCTCTACACGGTGACGGGCAACTACGGCGTCCGGAGTTGGAGCACCGACCGCAGCGGGACGAAGGTCGCCATGCCCGAGTACTGCTGGAAAGTCCTGCTGCGCACGAAGAACGGCAACACCCGCAAGCGCATCGACGAGATCCACGACGCCTCGGAGCTGATCGCCATCGGCTTCTGGGCCGAGAACTCCTCGGTGAGCGCCGACGGGCTTGCGGAATATACGACCAGTGTGGCGGAGATCGAGCAGAAGACCGGATACAAGTTCTTCCCGATGCTCGACGAGGCGATCGCCGCCGACGTGAAAGCACAACACAACCCCACGGCATGGGGAATAACCGAATGATACGACCATGAAGAAACTGCTTTTTACCGGGCTGTTCGCCCTGCTGCTTGCAGCCTGCTTCGCTCAGAAACCCTACAAGGTGGTTTTCTACAACTTCGAGAACCTCTTCGACACGATCCGCAATCCGGAGATCAAGGACGCGGAGTTCACGCCCGAGGGGCCGAAGAAGTGGAATGCCGTGAAGTACGAGCGGAAGATCAACAACCTCTCGCGCGTGCTGTTCGACATCGCGGCCATCGACAAGGAGTATCCGATCGTCATCGGCGTCTCGGAGATCGAGAACCGCAACGTCATGGAGGACGTGATCGCCACGCCGAAACTCGCCCCGGCCAACTACCGGATCGTGCACTACGATTCGCCCGACGCCCGCGGTGTGGACGTGGCCTTCTACTACCGCCCCGACGTCTTCAAGCTCGAGGGCAGCGCGCCTATCCCCTTCACGCTGGAGAGCCGTCCCGACTTCCGCACGCGCGACATCGTGACGATGTGGGGTACGGTCGAGGGTGAGCCGTTCTACTTCATGGTGGCCCACTGGCCGTCGCGTCTGGGCGGCAAGGAGGCTTCGGCCTACCTGCGCGAGCGCGCCGCCGAGATCATGCGCCACGCCGCCGACTCGGTGCGTGCGGCCAACCCGGCGGTGAAGGTCGTCATGATGGGTGACCTGAACGACGATGCCACCGACCGCAGCATCACCGAGGTGATCGGCGCCGCCGGCGACATCCGCAAGGTCGCCGAGGGAGGCTACTTCAACCCCTACATCGCCGTGCTGAAGGCCGGCATCGGCTCGCTGGCCTACGACGACAAGTGGAACCTGTTCGACAACATCATCGTCTCGGACAACCTGGCCACCGGATCGACCGGTGCGCTGCGTCTCAAGCAGGTTCCCCGCACGAAGTTCTACGGCAGCGTCTTCCGCGCCCCCTACCTCTTCCAGAAGGAGGGCCAGTTCAAGGGATACCCCCAGCGCACGTTCGTCGGCAACAACTTCCAGGGCGGCTACAGCGACCACTTCCCCGTGTTCATCTATATCGGCAAATAATCCAACAACCTAATTTATGAAGATCAGAAATCTATTCACCTTGTTGTTCGCATGCCTCTGCGTGGGGGCCTATGCGCAGGACGGCGGCGTGAAAGGTAAGGTCGTTTCGCGTTCGGGCCGCACGGCGCTGAGCAACGTGAAGGTCCTCATCGAGCCGCTCGGTGTGTCGGTCATGACCGACGAAGAGGGCTATTTCGATATCTCCAACCTGCCCGAGGGCAGCTACAAGATCAAGTTCGAGGCCAACGATTTCGAGGACCTCGACTTCGTGGTCCGCGTCGGCGACATGGTCAAGGACCTGCACTCGGTGGTGCTGTCGCCCGACGTGCAGTATGTGATCGACGACTCGGTGTTCGCGGAGTTCGACTCCGAGGTGGCCTCGGACATGCAGGCCCTGCCGTCGTCGCTCTCCTCGTCGAAGGACGCCTTCAACAACATCGCCTCGTACAAGTTCAGCGAGATGCGTTTCAACGTCCGCGGCTATGACTCGCAGTATTCGAGCATCTACCTGAACGGCATCCGCTTCAACGACGCCATGACCGGTTACGGCCCGTGGTCGCTGTGGAGCGGTCTGAATGACGCCACGCGCAACCAGGAGAACACCGCGGGCCTCAAGTCGTCGGGCTTCGGCATCGACGGCATCGGCGGTACGACCAACGTCAATGCCCGCGCCTCGCAGTTCCGCAAGGGTTTCCGCGCCAGCGTGGTCAATGCCAACTCGATGTACCGCTTCCGCGCGATGGTCTCCTACGGATCGGGCCTGCTCGACAACGGCTGGTCCTATGCGCTGTCGTTCTCGACGCGCCAGGGAGGCAACTCCTATGTGGACGGGGTCTACTACAACGCCTACGGCTACTTCGCGTCGGTCGAGAAGCGTTTCGGCGCCGACCGCCACAACCTGGCCCTGACCGTGATGGGCGCCCCGACCGAGCGCGGTGCGCAACAGGCCTCGACGCAGGAGGCCTACGACCTGCTCGACAACAACTACTACAACCCGAACGTCGGCCGTCAGGACGGCAAGCTGCGCAACACGCGCGTGCGTGACTACCACGAGCCGATCGTGATGCTCAACTACGGGTTCGACATCTCGTCGGCCACGAAGCTTACGGCCGCGACGTCATTCCGCTTCGGCAAGAACGGCTACTCTGCCCTGACGTGGACCGACGGTCCCGACCCGCGTCCGGACTACTACCGTTACCTGCCGAGCTACTACGAGAACAAGATGTACGAGACGGCCGCCGGCATCGATCCCGATCCGGTGGGGCAGGGCTCCTACAACGACATGCGCATTCAGGCGATGAAGGAGTGGATGACCGACCCGAACAAGAGCCTGATCAACTTCGACCAGATGATCCAGCGCAACTACCTGCGCAACCAGGCGGGCGAGGGCGGCATCTACATGATCGAGGAGCGCCACACCGACCAGCGCGACTTCAACTTTGCGGCCAACGTCTCGCATACGTTCCGCAACCAGTCGATCCTGCGCGGCGGCGTTTCGGCGCGCATCAACCGCACGGAGTACTACGATGAGGTGAAGGACCTGCTCGGCGCCGACTACTGGCTCGACGTAGACAAGTTCGCGCTGCGCGACAACGGCTATTCGGATCCCTCGATCTACCAGAACGACCTGCTCTACTACCTCGAGCACGGCGACGCCCGCCACGTCAAGGAGGGCGACAAGTTCGGCTACGACTACTACGCACACCTGCGCCAGGCCCAGCTGTGGGCGCAGTACAACGCCACGTTCGGCAGCTTCGCCATGACGCTCGGCGGTGAGGTAGGCTATACCTCCATGTGGCGCGAGGGTCTGCTGATGAAGGGGCTGTTCAGCGACAACTCGCTGGGCGATTCCGAGAAGCTCGACTACCTGACCTACAAACTCAAGGGCGAGTTTGCCTACCGCTTCTCGGGCGGGCACTCCGTGTCGGCCAACGTGGCTTACATGGTCAATCCGCCGCAGTTCCGCGACGCCTTTGTGTCGGCCCGCACGCGCAACACCACGACGCCGGGTCTCGATTCGGAGAAGGTCTTCGGCCTGGACCTGAACTACGACATCACCCTGCCGTGGATCACGGCCCGCATCTCGGGTTACTACACGACGATCACCGACCAGTCGAAGGTGATCTCCTACTACGACGACACGCAGTCCTCCTACACGAACTTTGCCATGAGCGGCATCGACAAGCGCTACTACGGCCTGGAGGTCGGCGTTGAGGTGCCCATCTGGGGCGGGATCTCCTTCAACGGAGCCCTGAGCCTGGGCGACTACCGCTACACGTCGAACGCCAACTTCACGCAGACGCGCGACAACAGCGAGGAGGTGCTCCGCGGTGACAAGGTGCTCTGGAAAGACCTCCACGTCGAGAGCTCGCCGCAGACGGCCGTCAATGTCGGCCTGAACTTCCGCGGCCCGCGCAACTGGTTCGCATCGGTGGACTTCAACTACTACGACCGCATCTACCTGTCGATGAACCCTGCACGCCGTACGACGGCTACCTACTCGACGGTGCTGCGTCCGGGCGAGACGGCACAGCTCCCGGGCATGGTGAAGATGGAGGCGCTCAACGCCCTGCGCGAGCAGGAGACCTTCGATCCGGCCTATACGCTCAGCCTGAGCGTGGGCAAGAACTGGTATATCTACAACAATTACCAGCTGGGCTTCAGCCTCTCGGTGAACAACCTGCTCAACGACCAGACCATCCGCACGGGCGGTTACGAGCAGATGCGTCTCTCGCGCCGCACGTACGTCAATAAGGAGGGTGCTTCGGTCCAGCCGATCCAGTACTACACGCCCTTCGACTCGAAGTACTTCTACCTGCTCGGCACGACCTATTACCTGAATGTATATTTCCGCTTCTAATACAGACATGACGACTATGAAAAAAATCATTCAATTCTGCGCTGCGCTGGCCGTGGCGCTGGGCGTTGCGGGGTGCTACAACGATTTCGACATGCCGGCTCCCCGTCCCGCTGCGACGGATGCGGATTTTGCGGATATGGAGCGCATCTCGATCGCCGATGTGAAGCAGCTGTTCCTCGATGAGCACAAGTCGATCAGCGATACGGGCAGCAACAGCAGTTGGAACGACACGAAATACACGCTTATCGGCCAGTCGGAGAGCGGCAAGGACTACTACATCAAGGGTAAGGTGCAGTCGAGCGACGAGGAGGGCAACATCTACAAGTCGCTGCACCTGGTCGATGAGACGGGCGCCATCGAGGTGAAGCTCTCGACGGGCCTCTACATCGACTACCCGATGGGCACCTACGACAAGGCCACCGGCACGATCCCGACCCACTGGGTGTATGTCAAGGTGACGGGTCTCTACGTGGGCAACTACCGCATGATGCTCTCGATAGGCAGCGCCCCCACCGACTCCTACAACAAGGTCGGCGAGCACAAGTTCTACGCCAACTCGAACATCGAGAACCCCACGGAGATCGCCCAGCGCGTCTTCCTGGGCGAGGAGACCGAACTGAAGCTCGGCGAGGAGATCCTCGAGATCGACGAGTCGAACTACGACGACTATTTCGGCGAGGCCGGCCAGCAGTATCTGGGCCGTCTGGTGCTGATCAAGGGCGTCACGTGCCATTACGGGGAGGTCGATTCGAACCTCTATCCGTCGTGGATGTGCACTGACCTGCGTCCCGTGGAGTCGAAGTACTGGTACAAGTGGGCGGTCAATGAGAATTTCTACTCGAACACTTCACGGAAGAACCTCCACTGCAACTTCTACGGTTCGGTGCTCTTCTCCTATGTCGGGCTGCCGACGCAGACCATGACGAAAGGAGTCCTTGTGGTTCGTACGAGCGGTTACTCGCGTTTTGCCAAGCAGCCCGTGGTGCGTGACGGCGGCAAGGGCGATATCCTGGCCATCCTGGGAATCTACGCGAAATATTGGACGCAGAGCTACGGCGCCTACCAGTGCTCGATCAGCCATTTCGACGACCTGATGTTCGATGAGTCGCAGTTCCTTACCGACGCGGAGGCCGAGGCTCTGGCGCCCGCCGGCTCGGACTCGTGGACCACGAACCTCTCGGCCAACGACTACGAGGAGTAGTCCCTGCGGTCGATACATCC
>ERZ1504360.565-NODE-565-length-8990-cov-6.939675_pt1 | contig 8990 bp, 7 predicted proteins | sample MGYA00574855_ERZ1504360 | MGnify/ENA primary metagenome ERZ1504360 (study PRJEB39906, sample SAMEA3182045) | gut metagenome | biome: human; feature: gut; material: Stool; isolation source: human stools | place: Canada | collected 2011-11-01 ... | reverse complement strand
AACTAATACAATCACTGTTTCAGTTTACAGCTGGCAACACATAGCTTATACTTTATATTATTAACTAAAGCTAAACAGACGATTATGGAATTGAAGTTTATGAAGGCTATGACCTTTGCAGTATGCACCACATTTGTGATGACGTCTTGTACGAACGATGCAGAAGAAAATCTGCCGTCCGGCAACCCGGGTACTACAATCATCAATGCCCGACTGGCCGCCTACGAAAGTCTGATTCAGGCTGCTGATGGCGAAAATGACATAACCGACGTTAAAGCTTTCCTGTTCAGAGATGGGAAAATGACAAAGATCTACGAACTGGGAGCTCCTGAATCCGAGAACTATAACCTGCAAATAGACAGCCGTTCGGGTAATCTTTACCTGTTGGCTTATACGGGCGGAACCATCCCCACCGAAGGTCTGGAAGGGACAGAACTGGATGAAACGAACTGGAAACAAAGTATCATCAACATGCCTGCTAAAACAGAACACTTCTTCACCGGAATGCTGGCTTTGGAAAGCACCGGAAGCCAGACAAGCACTGCTTCTGTATCGCTGAAGCGCGGAATGGCACGTTTCGACCTGGCCGTAGAATCGATCGAGGAAGTATCGGTAAAGAACGTCACTGTACGCAATCTGGCCAATTCGGCTTACCTGTTCCCGCAAGAAGGTATCCAGTCACCGTCCAACGCCAACCGCAAGGATACAACCGTGGTATTCCAGCAACCTATCACCGACGGCAAATCGGGGATGCTCTATGTATACGAACAGGAGAACCAGAGCATAGAAATCAGCGCGACAGCCGTTATCGGCGGTGAAGAGAAGACGTTGACCAAAGCCTTCGACGGTCCGCTAAAGAGAAATACCGTCTACACCATTACCGTACGTCAGGATCGCCTCGATATCAAGCTGAACGTATCGTACGACGAATGGGAAGAAGGTACCAACACCGACCTGACTCCTTACAGACGGCGACGCTAAATGCCAGTTGTAAGTTTTTGAGTTTTTAAGTTCCTGAGTTTTTGAGTTTGCGGGGTTCCTACTTTTCTACAGAGAGGGAACTCTACAAACTCAAAACTGAAGGAACCCAAAAATTCAAAAGAGTCAGGAACCTTAAAACTTAAGAAAGCAGAAACTTAGAAACTTAAAACTCGGGAACTTAAAAGCTTAAAACTTATGAACATCCAAAGATACATTACACGGACAACTGCCCTGCTGGTAACCCTGCTGATGCTGAATGCCTGTTCGGACGAGCATACCAACGAATACTTCGCTGACAACAGCCATACCTTGCTTCGGGTTAGCCTCAGCTATTTCAGCGCCGAAGGACAGGCACAACCCGTATCCGGCGAGAACTGCATCGAACGCATGGATGCCTATCTCTTCGAAGATGGGGTGTTGACCGAATACCATCCCCAACTGACAGCCGAAAGCGAGAACAGCTACAACCTCGACCTGCAACGTCGAGCTGGTACGCTGTACGTGCTGGCCAATGCGGAAACTGGTCTAGTGCCCGAAACCGGTGTGCTGACCGAAGCGGACTTCTGCCAACAAACCCTTACGGTCGCAAACGGACACGTACAGCTATTTCTGACCGGACAGATCGGACTAAGCGGACAAGCCGTCAGTACCATTCCTCTGACACTGAAGCACGGAACGGCTCGACTCGACTTCCGCGCCCGCGTAGCAGGCAGTTTCAGCGTACACCAGTTCGGAGTAAGGAGTGCGGCGAAACAGACATTTGTCCTTCCGCAAACCGACGTACAGACACCGCAGGGAGCCGAAAAAGAAGACATCCTGCTGACCTTCGACCAAGGACTGAAACAGGACTCGGCAGCCATCATGTATCTGTACGAGCAGGCCAATCCCGACCTGAAAGTTTACGTAAAAGCCGAGATGGACGGAACTACCTACGAAATGGAACAGCCCTTACCCGAAGTACTGAAACGCAACACAATCTACACCATAACCCTACGCAAGGACCTGAGTGGGGCACACCTCGTGGTTGAGGAATGGGCCAAAGGCGAAGATACCGAACTCATCCCCAGTCTGGACAGCCGGCTCACCGTGGACCGGTCTGCCTCGCAACTGCCCGACGACGTACAGGTGGCCGACGGAGGAAGTACTCTCATTTTCCCGCACAACGCCACCGAAGTGCTGCTGGCCGTAGACTGTGATGACGAACTGGAGATGCTCCCCCTGGAAGGCTATCCGCTGACCGTAGAGCCCGTGACACAGACACGCGGAATCGAAGGTAAGAACCTGTTTCGGATACGCAAATTGCTCTATCCGCCGGGCTATGCCAGCGATGAAGCCAGCCTGCAGTTCCACCGCAAAGGACTGGACAACTCCTATCCCGAAGACCACATTCGCTTGGTGTTGCAAGCCAACCCGACGCAAATGGAAGGATTGCTGGATTTTGATTTGCAAAATTATGCCCACCGTTTCGACCATTACATCGACAACGAACTGGCAACAATCACCCTGCCCGAAGAAAAAGAAATCTTTGCCGAGTTCAACGAAGGTGAAGATCCGTGGATGAAAATCGCTCCACAAGAGGAAGGCAGCAACGTCTATCGTGTACTGGCCGGCTGGAAGCCCAACGATCCTACTGCCAACGGACGGGTGCAGGAAGCACGAATCGTCATCCGCAACAAAGCCGATGGTTCGGCACGCGAGGCATATACCGTGTCGCGCCGCAATTACGGACTACCTGTCACCTGGCTGCACGGCGTATGGTGGTGCAAGTACAATGCCCGCGGCAACTCAAAATCGTTCGACGACCAGATTCTTTCGTCCAACGACCCTGCCGTAAAAGCCGGAACCACGGTATTCAACTACCTGCGCGACTGCACCATCGACGAGTTCTACGACCTTTGGGGCTGGGCTTATCAGGGAGGACGCACACAGGGCATGCAAGTAATAGTACAAGACGGCGTCGCCGTGCTTGACGGATTCACCACAGCGGGCAATACACACATGAACAAGCTGGAGCCCACCACCCTTGCCCCCGACGGCTACGAGGTACCCAGCATGGAAGAATTCAACCGTGTATTCGATGCCACCGACCACGTATGGGTGATGTGGAACGGAACCCATATCCTGAAGAATCCCTGGGAAGGGCACAGCAAGATACAGCGCGAACAGCGCCGGCGGAACGATCTCGTCATCGACGAACTGGCTCTGAACGACCTCATCTACATCGCCATGAAGAGTCCCGACTTCACGCAATACGAGCCTGTTGTGTGGTATGGCCCGTCTGCCCAATGGAATACATCGGGCATCTACCACGGCCACTACAACAACATACTGTTTACCGTATATTCGCCCACAGGCAGCGGATGGTATTTCAACGGCAGCATGGCCGGCCTGTACCTGACGCAAAACGGTGCCGGAGTGCACGATACCCGTATTCTGCGCTTCAAAAAGTCGCCCGTGGAATACATCTACGGTGAAGAGTAAGGGATCGTCCTGATTCTGAGATAGAAAAGACGGAGAGTGGCGTTCAACACGACGATTTGTTGAACGCTACTCTCCGTTTCGTTTTTATATTTCCCGAAGCCATTCTATATTTGCAGCCGGAAGGGACAGGACGAACTATGCACGTATGGTTCGTGAGCCACGCAAGTGTGGTTCGCAAGCCACACAAGTGTCTCTCGCGAGCCACGCAAGTGTGGCTCGTGAGCGGTACAAGTGTTGTTCACCAGCCATGCAAGTGCAGTTCGCACGTCATGCTTGCACAGTCTGTGCACCGCAACAGCCCGCAAATATTACGCAATATGTCGTCAATAATCCCTTTTCTGCAACATTTAAGGGCAAAAAGGCAGGTTGAACCTGCCCGCGGTACACAAATAAAATAAAAGAAAAGAAAACAAAACAAAAGCATAGCATACCCCCTCCTTCATAGTTCCCCCGAAAGCGTGGGAACTACCGGAACGGCCCGGAGACCGTGGAGGAGGCTTAGGCTTTCAACGCTTCTTCATCACGCTGTTCACCACACGGACGGTAGAGACGAGCTTGTTGGTCGAGGTAAAGACGTCCACGTTCCAGACATGCGACGAGCGTCCCTTATGGACGATGGTACCCACGGCCCGCACCGTATCGCCTTCGAGTGCCGACGAAATGTGATTGCCGCTCACCTGCATCCCCACGACCATCTCGTCGGGTTGGCAAAGAATCATCGAACCCAGTCCGGCCACCGTCTCGGCCAGTGCCAGTGTGGCCCCTCCGTGCAGAATGCCGAAAGGCTGCCGCGTACGATGGTCCACCGGCATAGTGGCTTCCACACGATCCTGATCGGCGTAGGTGTACTGTATTCCCAGATTACCCATCAGGGCATGGCGTGCCTGAGCGTTCAGCTGGTCAAGGGGAACATCGCCGATGCGCACTTCGGCCAGTATCATTTTCTCGACGGCTGCTGCTACACCGTCTTCCTCGTTCGAGGCGGTAATGTAGTCGGCACAAGCCTTCACCGAGTCGGGTGCCTGCCCCATGGCTACGCCCATGCCGGCCAGCTGAAGCATGGCTACATCGCAAGTGCCGTCGCCAATGGCCATTACTTCCTCGCGCTTCACGCCCAGATGTTCGAGCAGGGCACCCAGCGTATTGGCTTTATCAACCGAGCAGGGCACTACCTCCAGGAAGAAGGGTTCGGAGCGGAATACGTCGAGCACGCCACTCAGACGTTTCTTCCAGTGCTCTTCAAGGGCTACCAGTGCCGCTTCGTCGTCGCTCACCAGCATGCACTTGCACGGGGCAAAGTCGATGGCGGTCGAGAACTCTTCCTCCTCTATCACGACCAAGTCGTTCAGTTCGGCTTCGTCCAGCACATGTTCGTCGTCCGAGTTGTTAGTCAAAATCAGGTTATCGTGGTAAGTAAACAGGGCAAAGCCGTTCTTCCGGGCTTTCTTCTCCAGGTAAGGCAACATTTCGGGATTGATCCGGCGTTCGAAAAGTATCTCTCCGTTCTGTGCATTGATAATCTGGCAACCGTTGTACGACAGGATAAATCCACCGTAATTGCCCAGTTCCAGGGTTTTGGCCACTTTCATCAAGCCGTACGACGGACGACCCGATGCCAGCACCACACGCACACCCATCTGCTGTATCTTCAGCAGGGCCGACAAGGTACGCTTCGTAATCTCCTTTGCGTCGTTCAGCAGCGTACCGTCTACATCAAGAACCAATAGCTTGTACTTCATGGCAATAAAGATTTAATGGTTTCCTCTATTGGGACACAAAGTTAAGGATTTGAACGAGATAAACAATTTTCTTTACGCTTTTTAAGGAGGGACGAGGGGACAACTCGTCAACTAAAACAAGTGCACCAGCCTCGTCACCAACAGCAGCGCCACTCCACCCAATGCCCAGTAGACGGCACGTGGCGTAGGGCGATACAGTGCCTTGCAAAGCAGGTAAATGCATACATAAATCATGATCAGTTCTGCCACATGCAGCCTAATGCCGTCGACCGACGAACCCGGCAACGACTCTATCCAGCGCAGTCCCTCGTTTTGCAAGCGCACCAGCACCCGAAGTCCCTCGGCCAGCGGTTGTTGCAACACGGGGAAAGGCGTAAGCAGCAGTACGCCCACCGCTACATACAGCACCAGCGACACCAGCGGAATCACCCATAAGTTAGTCAGCAGAAAATGGACAGAAAACCGTCCGAAGTAGAATGCCACCAGCGGAGCCGCCCCCACCTGTGCCGCCAACGAAACCGCCAGCAATCCATACACCCATCGCAGGAAACGGTTGCCGAATGGGCACAGCGACCACAATCCCGGCATCAGCAACAGAATAGCCGCCACTGCCGAGAACGACATCTGGAAACCTACGTCGAACAGCCAGCACGGACGCCAGCACAGCATCAGGAATGCGGCGACAATCAGCGCGTCCATCGTCAGCACCTTTTCGGTACGCAGTCCCACCACCACAAACAGCGAACACATCAGCACCGCACGCACCACCGACGACGAAAGCCCCGTCAGGAAAGCAAACGCCCACAACAGCCCCACAGCTACCAGCGACAGAAAAGGCTTCAAACGCCTCCACCGCTTCCACAAGGGTACGAAAAACACAAGAATCAACGCATAGATGAAACCGACGTGCAGTCCCGAGAGTGCCAGTACATGACTGGCTCCCGACACAGAATACGTTTCCATAAGTTCCTTGCTCAAATCGGTCTTGTCGCCCAGAGTCAGCGCGGAAAGCACCGCCAACTCATCGCCTGCAAACCCCAGACGACGATAGATGCCCAGCAACTCTTCACGCAGGTCGAGTGCCTTCTGCCGCAGGGTACGTTCCGAGGAATGCCCCGTCTTTATCCACTTCCCCGCGGGCACATAGGCCGTACCACTCACACCGTTGTGTTTCAGGTAGCGGGCATAGTCGAACCCGGCCGCCACACCCTCGTTGGAAGGAGGTTTGAGCCGCGCTCTTACCCACAGCGTGTCGCCCCGCTGCAAGGCAAGCGAAACGGAATCTTTAGCTATATAGAACAGAAATTCAGGTCGCCCGTAGCAGAGCGAAAGCGTATCGCCCCTCGCCTCGGCCAGCAACCTGGCCCGACACATGACGGTCTTGGGCTTCGGTTCGGGAACCTCAGTCAGCAGAATCTGGCAGTCGGAAATCCCGTTTCCGACGTCGTAGTGCGTAAGCTTCAGTTGTTGCCCCATCAGCAGAAAGCCAAAGGCAAACATCATCACATAAGCCACCAGTCCGAAAAGAACTCTGCCGGAACGTCGCAAGCACACCATCAGCAGCACACATGCCACCCCTACTGCCAGGCTGACGTCCGTCCATTGCCACGACGGGCAATAGTCGGCACACGCGATGCCAGCCATCAGCATTACCAACAGCCGCAGGAAAGGATGTCGCCGCCAGACAGACGACATTTACAGCCGCTTTAACGAACGGATAGCCTCTTCCTGATCGGGAGCCGCAAACACGGCACTGCCCGCTACCAGCACATCGGCACCGGCAGCCACCAGCCGCGCACCCGTTTCCAGATTCACGCCGCCGTCCACCTCAATCAGGGCATCCGAACCCGAAAGCGTAATCAGTTCGCGCAGCTCACGTACCTTCTCTATCGAATGTTCGATGAACTTCTGTCCGCCGAAGCCGGGATTGACACTCATCAGCAGCACCATGTACACGTCGTTGATGATGTCCTTCAGCATGCACACCGGAGTGGCCGGATTGATGGTCACCGCCGGCTGCATACCCGCCTCACGAATCTGTTGCACCACGCGGTGCAGGTGGGGACAGGCTTCGTAGTGCACGTTCATCACGTGTGCACCCAGTGCCTTCACTTCGGGAATGAACTTCTCGGGCTGCACTATCATCAGATGCACGTCCAGCGGTTTGCGTGCCAGCTTGGCAACGTACTTCAGCACGGGGAAGCCGAAAGAAATGTTGGGCACAAACACACCGTCCATGATGTCGATGTGCACCCAGTCGGCTTCGCTACGGTTCAGCATCTCAATGTCGTCCGCCAGATGACCGAAGTCGGCAGACAGGATAGAGGGAGAAATAATCGGTTTCATAACACAGTCATAGTATCTCTAAAGGTTCTGTTCTCTGTTTTATCTCACGAAGCGCGCCTCGTCCGTCAGCCGGAAGCCGCGCAGCAGTTCGTCGGTCTTCAGCCGTTTCTTGCCGGGAAGCTGCAAGGCGCAGATGCCCACAAATCCGTCGACTGCCGCCACGCGGATGTAGGTCTTGCCGTCGGTCTGTAGCGTACCGGGCTCCAGCGAATGGGGCGTCATGATCTTTTCCGTCTGGAAGATTTTCACCACGACCGGTTCGCCTTCGGGCAGTTTCAGCTCTGCCCATGCGGCAGGATAGGGCGAAAGACCGCGCACAAAGTCGTAGATGCGCTTCACCGGCTGGTTCCAGTCGATGCGGCATGTCTCCTTGAAGATTTTGGGAGCCGGTTTCAGCTCGCCCGTCACGCCCATCTCTTCTTGCGGGATGCTGTGGATGCTGCCGTCCAGGATGGCGTCCACGGTTTCGGTCACCAGTTTGCCGCCCAGCACCATCAGCTTGTCGTGAACGATGCCCACGTCGTCGGTATCGGCTATGGGGACGCGCACCTGCTGGATGACTTCGCCCGTATCAATCTCGTGTTTCAGGAAGAAAGTCGTGATGCCCGTCTCCGTCTCGCCGTTGATGACTGCCCAGTTGATGGGCGCCGCGCCACGATATTGGGGCAGCAGGGAGGCGTGCAGGTTGAAGGTTCCCAGGCGGGGCATGTTCCACACCACTTCGGGCAGCATGCGGAATGCCACCACAATCTGCAGGTCGGCCTTCCAGGCACGCAAGGCGTCCAGAAACTCCTCGTTCTTCAGTTTCTCGGGCTGAAGCAGGGGCAGGTTGTGTTCCAGCGCATACTGCTTGACGGGCGAGTATTGCAACTTGTGTCCGCGACCGGCAGGCTTGTCGGGCATGGTGATGACGCCCACTACGTTGTAGCCGCCTTCCACCAGGCAGCGCAGGGCCTCCACGGCAAAGTCGGGAGTACCCATATATACAATGCGTAAATCTTCTTTCTTCATTTGTCTAAGGATTTTAGGGGCAGCCGCAACAGGTGAAGCCGCTTTAGTTACCCGCAAAGGTAGGCAATTCTTCCTTATCGTCAAAGCATTGCATGTATCCTTTCTAAATTCTATTCTATTCTATCCTTTCCGTTTCACCCAGTACCCGTTGCCGAACCTCGTATGTACCCGCCTTCCCATCTGCGCCAGCAGGCGGCTGAACTCATCCAAATTTAATTAGCCGTAGGAAGCCTGCTTGTTCTCCGCCGACGAGGCGTTGGTCAGTTCGAAGGGATGGTAAGCCCACAAGGGGGTGTTTCCGATCTTACTATTGTTGATATCTTTGTTTACACCTATCCCTGACCAATCAGCCGCCCGTATAGAATATGAATGGTTGCTGACGGGATGGGGATACGTCTTCCTGTGTGTGCAGTATGCTGCGATAGCCGACAA
>ERZ1504360.561-NODE-561-length-9024-cov-4.196677_pt1 | contig 9024 bp, 3 predicted proteins | sample MGYA00574855_ERZ1504360 | MGnify/ENA primary metagenome ERZ1504360 (study PRJEB39906, sample SAMEA3182045) | gut metagenome | biome: human; feature: gut; material: Stool; isolation source: human stools | place: Canada | collected 2011-11-01 ... | reverse complement strand
GTGGGCTCGGAGATGTGTATAAGAGACAGTCCCCGCGCCGTTCCCCGCCGTTTTCACCGGCAGCCTTGACGGCGGCGGCCACACCGTTACGCTGGCGCTGACGGCGCAGGCGGACACGGTGTCGCTGGCCCTCTTTCCCGAGACGGACGGCGCGTCCATTCAGGCGCTGACCATCACCGGCACCGTATCCGCCGGGGAGGACAGCGGCCTTGCCTATGCCGCCGCGCTGGCGGGCAGCACCTCCGGCGACACGGAGATCACCGCGTGCAAGACCACGGCGCGGCTGGATATCGCCGTCCCCGGCGCGTCCGTGGGCGGCCTGACCGCCGCCCAGCTGGACGGCACACTAACGCTGACGGGCTGTGCCGCCGCCGGGGAGATATCCGCACCGCAGGCCGCCTTCACCGGCGGACTGGTGGGCCGTCAGGAGTCCTACAGCGCCCTGACCATGCAGAACTGCTATCAGACCGCCAACATCACCGGCGGCGCGGAGGACGGTCTTTGCACCGGCGGCCTGATCGGCTCCGTGGGCGGCGATGCCGTGCTGCGGGGCTGCTGGAGCGCCGCCTCGCCGGAGGATCATGCCGCCGCCCTGGCCGCGTGGGGCGCACCGTACACCGTGTCCGGCGGCCTGACCGGCGCACTGTGCGGCGCGGTGGACGGCGGCGCGTCCCTCACCGGGGCACACTGCTTCTGGATCGCCGCCCCCGTGGGCAGCGACGGCGCCTTCCATCTGCCGGATTCCGGCCTGTTCCCGGAGTACGGCCCCGACCGGCGGGAGGCGCTGCTGGCCGCCCTCAACACCGACGCCGTGCCGGAGGGCTGCGCCTATCTGCTGCCCCCGGATACCGGATGGCCTCTGCTCCGCTGGGAGCAGCCGCTGACGGAGGAGGAGCGTCTGGCGGAGGCCCGCCAGACCGCCGCCGCCGAGGTGGAGACGGCCTTTGCCGCCGCCCTTGATCGGGTGCAGCAGCTGCTCGCCGCCGTCACGTCGCGTACCGGCCTGTGGTACGAGCTGTACGACGCGGCGCGGCAGACGGCGTCCGACGCCGCCGCCCGGCTGGCGCAGCAGCGCGCCGAAGCGCTGTCGGCACTGACGGCCGGCACGGATATCAACGAAATACAGCGCCTTGCGGCGGAGAGCCGCACGGCCATGGAGCAGACCGCCGCCGGCATGGAAAACGCCATCGGCGGTAATGGTGTTTCTATGGATAAGCGGTGGGACGGCGTGACGCAGACCCGTCCCACCGGCACCGGCACCGCCGCCGACCCGTTTCTGATCACCTCCGGCGCGGAGCTGGCGTGGTTCGCCGCCCGGGTCAACGGCGGCAGCACCGCCCTGTGCGCCCGCGTCACCGAGCCGCTGGATCTGGGCGATATGCCCTGGACGTCCATCGGCGCGTCCGACAGCGTGGACACCGACGGCGGCTACTGCGGCACCTTCGACGGCGGCGGCTTTATCATCCACGGCCTGTCCGTCACCGACACCGCCGCCGTGCGCAGCTACACCGGCCTGTTCGGCACCGTGGCGGACGGCGGCACCGTCCGCCACGTCCGTGTGGCGGGGAGCATCACCTGTGACCAGCCGGACAGCGGCGGCAACCGTGTCCTTAACTGCGCCGCCGGCGGCATCGCGGGCCGCAGCAGCGGCATCATCTACCGCTGCGAGACATCGGTACATATCACCACTGCCCCCGGCGCACGTCCCGCCGTCCATATCGGCGGCATCGCGGGCCAGCTCAGCGGGAATGGCATCCTCGACGGCTGTGTCAGCTACGGCGTTCTCACCGGCGACCTGTCCAACACCGGCGGCATCGCCGGCACCGTGCGGCAGAACGCCGTGGTGCGCTACTGCCGCAGCGAGGGGACTGTCACCGGCCTGCGCAGCGTAGGCGGCATCGCCGGGTTTCTCACCGGCGGCGGCCAGATCCGGGAGTGCGAGAACCGCGCCGCCGTTACCGGCACCATCGGCGTGGGCGGCATCGCGGGCCGTCTGGACAAGGACAGCCATTATTCCGACGAGCTGGATGTCACCGTGACCCACGCGGCCAACTACGGCTCCGTCAGCGGCAGCAGCGGCAACGCCTGCGGCACCGGCGGCATCGCCGGCTGGCTGGGCGCCGTGGAAAACGGCACATACACCGGCAGCGCCGCCCTCTCCTACGTCTGCAACAGCGGTACCGTCACCGCCGGCGGCAGCACCGCGGGCGTCGCCTGCGGCGGCCTGATCGGCAATTGGAAGACGGGCCGCGTCACCCACGGGCAGAACGCCTCTGCCAACCGTCTCTGGGGCGTGGCCGAGACGCTGGGCACCGCCGCCGAGGACGCGGTGCAGGTGTCCGCCCTCACGCCGGATACCGCGCCGGACGCCGGCCGCTGGGACAAGACCACCGCCACCCGCACCCTGCTGGCCAGGCGCATCACCCCCACCGATGCCCGCCGCGCCGTCTACGGTGAGGAGCAGAGCGCCGTGTACAACGATATCCTGCTGACGTATCTGCGCCGGGTGGAGCTGTCCGCCTCCGCCGCGGAGACGGACGCGCAGCTGGCCGGCTGCGACGCCCAGCTGCAGACCGTGCTCACCGGCGCGGCTGCCGCCGGGGCCCAACTGCTGACGGACATGCGCGCCTACGCCGACGCCCGGCTCTACGGCCCGGAGGATGCCGCCGAGCTCCAGCGCCTGCTGGAGCAGGCGGCGCAGGACGTGGCCGCCGCCGTCACCCTGCGTGACGTGACGCTGCTGCGCCAGACCTATCTGGGCACCGACCGGCTGGACGGCCTGCTCCAGCGCGTGCCCACCTACCCCGCCCGCATGGGGCAGGCGCTGTACAGCGCCTTTATCTACCAGAAAAACTACACGCTGGAGGACATGGCCGCGCTGCTGTGCGCCTACGAGGACTGGTGTCTGCAAATGAACAGCGCCGCCGCCGTGCAGGCGGTGGACGCCCTGTATGCCGACGCCCGTCAGGCCCTGTCCCAGCTGGTGTTCACCTTCCGGCAGACCGATACCCCGCCGGATATGGCGGAAGCCGCCGCGCTGGCGCTGGAGCTGGCCCGCACCCGGGCGCAGCAGCACCTGACGGAGCTGGCGGACAGCCGCATCGCCGCCCTTGCCGACCTGGCGGGTGACCTGACGCGGTATCCCGCCGCCCGCCGCCAGCAGCTGACGGCGGCGCTGGCCTACTCCGCCGCCGCCATCCGCGCCGCAGCGGACAGGGACTTTTCCGCCCTGACCGACCATGCCGCCGTGGCCGCCGCGCTGGAGGCCGCCGCCGTCGATGTGGAGACGGCCTACGCCGCCGCCTGCACCCGCCTGCAGCGCCTGCTGGACAGCACCGGCGACTGGGACGGCGTCTCCGTGCGGCAGCCGGAGGGCTCCGGTACTGCCGATGACCCCTACCGGATCGCCGCCGCGCAGGAGCTGGCATGGCTGGCCCGGACGGTGAACAGCGGGGCAGGGGAGGGACTCTGCGCCGTGCTGACGGCGGACATCGACCTGGGCTATCAGCCGTGGCCCGTTATCGGCGCGTCTGCGCCCTTCACCGGCACGCTGGACGGGCAGGGACACACCGTCTCCGGCCTGTGCGTCACCGAATTGTCGGGCCGCACCGCGCTGGGCCTGTTCGGTACGGCGGAGCATGCCGTGTTCCGCGACATCACCGTTTCCGGCAGCATCGACCTCACCGGCGTGGATATGACCGACGCGGCGGACGCCCTCCGTGTCGGCGGCCTTGTGGGCCTCGGCAGCGGCGTCACGCTGGAGCGCTGCGTCTCGCAGGTGGAGATCACCGTTTCCCTGACCAACGCCGCGGATAACCAGTCCGCCGCGCTGGGCGGCCTTGCGGGCCGTCTCACCGGCGATGCGCACCGCCTGACGGACTGCCGCAATGAGGGCGCGATCACCGTCACCATGGCTCCCGGCAGCCGCTATCCGGGCGGCAGCGGGCAGGGCGGTCTGGGCGGCGTCACCGGCAGCGTCACGTCCGACGCCGTGCTGGCGCGCTGCGTCAACACCGGCACGATCACCGCCGGCCGCGCCGCCGGCGTGGGCGGCATCGCGGGCCGTCTGGAAGGCGGCAGCATCACCGTGACCCAGTGCGCCAATCAGGGCGCGGTATCCAACGACACCGCCGCCTCGCTGCTCCGCCGGGGCGGCACCGGCGGCATCGCCGGACTGGCCGTCTCCGGCAGCATCACCATCGATCGCTGCTACAACACCGGCGCCGTCTCCGGCCACACCATCGTGGGCGGTATTCTGGGCGGCGAGAGCGGCGACTATGCCGCCAGCATCCCCTCCTACACCGGCAACAGCGCCCTGGTGGTGCAGAACTGCTACAACGCGGGCTCTCTGCGCACCGGCTCGTCCACGGAGCGCATCGGCTCGCTGGCGGGCTATCCGCTGGACGGCCGCTACCGTGACGGCCTGACGGTGCTCACCGGCGCGGCTCGGGTCCGTCTGGGCTGGCGCAGCAGCCAGGGCGACAGCGTCGCCCAGTGCGATACCCTGACGCCGGACGTGTTTCCCGGCCTTGTCCGCAGCATCGGCGGGCTCAACGGCGGCTATCCGCTGTTCGACTGGCAGCTGCTGGAGTCCCGCGGCCGCGAAGCGGTCATCGCCTATCTGGCGGACTACTACGCCCAATATGTGCAGCCCTACGTCTCCGCCGCCCAGCGGCAGACGTTTGCCCAGCTGCTGACCGATACCTCCGCCGCCCTCCGCAGCGCCGCGTCGGCGGACGCCATCCTCACCGCTTATGACGCGGCCATGGCCTGCCTGACCTCGCCGGAGCTGCTGGCGCAGGCCGTTGCCGCCGCCCAAAAGCAGCTGACGGCGCGCTATCAGGACGCCTGCAAGGCGCATCCCCATATCGCCGCCGATCTGCTGTCTCTGTACGAAAAGCAGCGCGCGGCGCTGACGGCCTGTACCGCCGCCAACGAGACGGACACGGTGCTGGATGCCTTTGCCGCCGGTGTGGTGGACTGCCTGCTGCTGAAGCTGGCCGGCCTCCCCATGAAGGAGCTGGCGGAGCGCCTTCCGCAGGCGGAAGCGGCCGCCGCCGCGCTGACCGATGCCCAGCGGGGCATGCTGCTGTACTACGGCCGTCTCCCGGAGCGCAAAAATATGCTGGCGCTGTACCAGCAGAACATCGAAAAGCTGACCCAGTGGAGCGAGGAGGACAAGACCTCCTACCGCGACCTCTGGACGGAGCTGACTGAGCTGGCTGAAACGGGCCGCCAGGCGCTGGACGACGCGGTGGATGCCGGGGGCATGACCGCCGCGCTGGATGTCTACTGCGCCGGCGTGGCGGAAGCCCTCATCACCGCCATCGGCCCCGTTCCGGAGCTGCTGACCGTCGAGGACGCGGCCCTGTACCAGAAGGCCATCCTCCGTGCGCAGGCGTATTATAACCGCCTTTCCGACGTGCAGAAGGAGCTGGTGCCCAATCTGGAGGAGCTGGAAGCGGCGCAGGCCCGTTACCAGCAGTTTGAAAAGGATCTGGCCGCCGCCCGTCAGGTGGAGGGGCTCATCGCCGCCATCGGCACGGTGACGGCGGACAGCCTTGCCGCCCTGCAGCGGGCGCAGACGGCCTACGACGCCCTGACCGCCGCCCAGAAAATTCTGGTTTCCCCCGCCATGCTCACCCTTTTGCAGACGAGCTGGACGCGCTGGCAGGAGCTGGCGTCCCGGCCCGCAGATACCCCTGCCGCGGAGGAACCGGCCCCCGCGCCGTCTCCGTCGGCATCTGCGCCGCGCCCCTTTGACTGGAGCCTTGTCTGGATGTCGCTGGGCGTTGCCGCCTGCTTCTGCGTCATCCTGTTCACCGGCACATGGTTCGCCGGAGCCCGCCGTGCCGCCAGGAGGCGTGCGGACAACAGTAAGGAGTGGTACTCATGAAAAAATGGATACCGCGTGCGCTGGGACTGACAGCGGCACTGGCGCTGGTGCTGGCCGCCGCATGGCTGGCCGCGGGGCTGCAGCCCGCCGCCCCGCCCCAGCCGGAGGTGCAGCCCGCCTCCCGCACCCTCATCACCGAGGGGGAGCTGCTGTACGACGGCGCGGCGCTGACCGCCTCGGATGTCTCCCTCGCCGACGGTGCCGCCGCCCCGCAGCCCGCCGATACCCCGCAGGAGGATACCCCTGCCGAGGACACCCCCGCCGACACCGCCGATGGTCTGGAGGACTTTCAGGACATCACGGATCGGGGCGGCGGCTCCGGCGGCCAGCTTCCCAGCCGCGAGACGGACAGCCGGACGGACGGCGATGGCGGCGGCCAGACGGAGGAGGGGGACGCATGGTTCACCACCTCCATCGTGGACGGCGACCGCGTCACGGACGCCGCCTACCCCTTCACCATCCGCCACCTGAAGCCGGAGGCGCAGGTGCTGGGCCTGTCCGTGTCCGTCAACGGCAGCGTTACGGACTACGCCGCCAATACCTCCGGCGGCACGCTGACCCTCACCGGCGGCGCCAACACCGTCACCGTCACCGCCCAGTACCGGACGGCTGACCGCACCGTCACCGCCTCCCATACCTATACCCTGTACTATCTGGACGGCCAGTGGGTGCTCATCGTCCAGCGCGCCTCGGACGGCGTCTCCCTCAGTGGCCTTGCCGTCACCGAACGGACGCTGACGTTCCGCGCCGTGGCCGTGCAGGGCGATACGCAGCAGCCTGTGCAGACCGTCCGTGTCAACGGCAGCACCGTCACCGGCAGCGGCGACCTCTATACCGCCCAGCTGCGCGCCGGTGCCAACGACATCACCGTGGAGGCCGGTGGCCGCATCGGCCTGACGGAGTCGTACACCGTCACCTACACCGCCCCGTCCTTCCGCATCGACACCCTGTTTTCAGACGGCCAGACCCGCACTGTCACGGCGGACACCCCCTCCGGCGGTTCCGAAACCGTTACGGTGGAGGGCGGCAGCGAAAACGCCCGTGTCTGGGTGTCCGTGGAGGGCGTCACCGGCCTTGAGACGCTGGAGGAGCTGCGTCTGGACGGACGCCGTCTCTCCCCCGGGGCCGACGGCGGCTATGCCGTGACCCTCGACCCCCGCGCCCCCGTGACGCTGACGCTGTACTACACCGATTCCGACGGCGCGTCCCGTGAATACAGCTACGTCCTGCGCTTCCGCCGCACCGGCGGCGGGGAGGAGGGCCTGCGGCCCACCATCTCCGCCCAGATCGAAGCCGACGGTACAACCATGGGCCTGACGGACGGCCTTGTGCTGAAGAACCCCGCTGTCCTCCTGCTGGTGGAGGGCCGCAGCGGGCAGGGCGAGCAGCTTTACAGCAACAACTTCACCGTTGCCGTCAACGGCACCGTTATCCCCGCTCCCACCTCCCAGACCGGCAGCCTGTTCGGCTACGATGCCTACCTGCTGTACGAGGGGGCCAACACCATCACCGTCACCGCCGTGGATAACGACGGCGTCAGCGCCTCCCGGACGTGGACGGTGTACTACGAGGCGGGGCAGATCACCGTCACCGTCAGCGTGGAGGCCACCACCGTGGGCCTCGGTACGCTGGTGCCCTACGCTGCTGTCACCGTCCCCGGCGGCACCGACGCCCTTACCATTCTGGAGCAGGCGCTGGCCCAGTACGGCTACACCGCCGATGTGGAGCGGGGCGAGTACCTGTCCGCCATCTGCGGCCCCGGCATCTGCACCGGCTACAGCATCGACCCGGAGCTGATGGAGCTCATCGTGGCCGACGGCATGGACGCGCAGGGCGTGGGCTACGAGCCGTCCCCGGCGTCGGAGGATCGTCTGGGTGAATTTGACTTTTACCGCTGGTCTGGCTGGATGTTCTCCGTCAACGGCAGCTATCCCGGCATCAGCATGGCGTCCTACGCGCCGCAGGACGGCGCGGTGCTGCGCGTCCGCTTCACGCTGGCCATGGGCAAGGACATCGGGGCCTACGACGGCTCCGGCGGGGCCTACGGCGAATCCAGCGGCAACTACTACAGAGAATGGTAAAGGAGAAACGATGATGCATACCGGCGTAGATAGTATCCTGCACGAGGTGCGGAAGGTCATTGTAGGTAAGGACGATGTGCTGGAGAAGATCCTCATGACGATCCTATCCGGCGGCCATGTGCTGCTGGACGACGTGCCCGGCACCGGCAAGACCACCACGGCGCTGGCCTTCAGCCGCGCACTGGGCCTGCAATATGGCCGCATCCAGTTCACCCCCGACGTACTGCCCTCGGATATCGTGGGCTTTTCCCTGTACCGCCGGGACACCGGCACGTTCACCTACCAGCCCGGCGCGGTGATGACCAACCTGCTGCTGGCCGACGAGATCAACCGCACGTCCAGTAAGACCCAGTCGGCGCTGCTGGAGGTCATGGAGGAGCGTCAGGTCACGGTGGACGGCATCACCCACCCGCTGCCCGACCCCTTCGTGGTCATCGCCACCCAGAACCCGGTGGGCTCCGCCGGCACCCAGCTGCTGCCCCAGGCCCAGCTGGATCGCTTCATGATCCGCCTTGCCATGGGCTACCCCGACTTTGCCAGTCAGGTCAACATCCTCCGCGACCGCCGCACCGGCGACCCGCTGGACGCGGTGGACACCGTGTCCTCCGCCGCCGCGCTGCTGGAGATGCAGGCGCAGGCCCGGAGCGTCCATGTGGCGGATGCCCTGCTGGCATACATCACCCATCTGGCCGAGGCCAGCCGCACCCACCCGCTGGTGACGCTGGGCGTCAGCCCCCGCGGCGCGCTGGCCGTCTGCCGCATGTGCCGCAGCCGCGCCTTTATGGAGGGCCGCGACTATGTGCTGCCCGACGATGTGGCCTACATCTTCTCCGATGTCTGCGCCCACCGTCTCATCCTCTCCGCCAAGGCCCGCATCACCGAAACCTCCGCCGCCGACGTGCTGGCGGAGCTGCTGACGGCGGTGCCCCGCCCCGACCGCATCTGACCATGGCGCGGAACCGTATCCTGTTTCTTCTCTGGCTGCTGCTGTGGCTGGCGGCGTGGGCGCTGGGCGTGGGCAATGTATCCGGCGGCATCCTTCTGGGC
>ERZ1504360.550-NODE-550-length-9279-cov-5.640069_pt1 | contig 9279 bp, 8 predicted proteins | sample MGYA00574855_ERZ1504360 | MGnify/ENA primary metagenome ERZ1504360 (study PRJEB39906, sample SAMEA3182045) | gut metagenome | biome: human; feature: gut; material: Stool; isolation source: human stools | place: Canada | collected 2011-11-01 ... | reverse complement strand
GTAAAGTATTAGTTAATATTAAATAATATGGTCTCCGCCTCCGTCACCCGCCCCGGACGACTCCGGGACGGGTGTTCGGCGGTGAGGACGGTTACTCCTTTTTCAAGCGGTTGGCCTCGACCTCCTGCTTGACGAGTCCCGAGAGGAAGTCGCGGAAAGCCTCCATGGTCATCTGGCCCTTGTCGCCTTCGCCCTGTGCGCGGACCGAGACGAGTCCTTCGGCCTCCTCCTTCTCGCCGACGATCAGCAGGTAGGGGATGCGCTTGAGCTCGTTGTCGCGGATCTTGCGGCCGATCTTCTCGTTGCGGTCATCGACCTCGGCACGCACGTCGCCGGCGTTGAGGAACTCCGAAACCTTGTGTGCGTAGTCGTTGAACTTCTCCGAGATGGGAAGCACGACGACCTGCTCGGGCGAGAGCCACAGCGGGAACTTGCCGCCGGTGTGCTCGAGCAGCACGGCCACGAAGCGCTCCATCGAGCCGAACGGCGCGCGGTGGATCATGATCGGGCGGTGGAGCTTGTCGTCGGCGCCCTTGTACGTCAGGTCGAAGCGCTCCGGGAGGTTGTAGTCCACCTGGATGGTGCCCAGCTGCCACTTGCGGCCGATGGCGTCCTTGACCATGAAGTCGAGTTTTGGTCCGTAGAAGGCAGCTTCGCCGTACTCCACGACCGTGTTGAGACCCTTCTCCTTGGCGGCCTGCATGATGGCCGACTCGGCCTTCTCCCAGTTCTCGTCCGAACCGATGTACTTCTCGCGGTTGTTCGGGTCACGCAACGAAATCTGTGCCGTATAGCTGTCGAACTTCAGCGTGCGGAAGATATAAAGCACGATGTCGATCACGCGCTCGAACTCCTCGAGCAGCTGGTCGGGGCGGACAAACAGGTGGGCGTCGTCCTGAGTGAAACCGCGCACTCGGGTCAGTCCGTGGAGCTCGCCCGACTGCTCGTAGCGGTAGACCGTTCCGAACTCGGCCAGACGGACCGGCAGCTCCTTGTACGAACGGGGCTTCGAACGGTAGATCTCGCAGTGGTGCGGGCAGTTCATCGGCTTGAGCAGGTACTCCTCACCCTCGATCGGGGTGTGGATCGGCTGGAAGGAGTCCTTGCCGTACTTGGCATAGTGGCCCGAGGTGACGTAGAGTTCCTTGTTGCCGATGTGCGGGGTGATGACCTGCTGGTAGCCGTACTCCTTTTGCACGTTGCGCAGGAACTGCTCCAGACGGTCGCGCAGTGCGGCGCCCTTCGGCAGCCAGAGCGGAAGACCCTGGCCCACGCGCTGCGAGAAGGTGAACAGTTCGAGGTCCTTGCCCAGCTTGCGGTGGTCGCGCTTCTTGGCCTCTTCCATCATCTGGAGGTACTCGTCGAGCATCGACTTCTTGGGGAACGAGATGCCGTAGATACGCGTGAGCATCTTGTTCTTCTCGTTGCCGCGCCAGTAGGCTCCGGCCACGGAGGTCAGCTTGATGGCCTTGATGTAGCCCGTGTTGGGAATATGCGGGCCGCGGCAGAGGTCCGTGAACGCACCGTTCGTATAGAAGGAGATGGTACCGTCCTCGAGGTCCGTGATGAGCTCGACCTTGTACTGGTCGCCCTTTTCGGTGAAAGTCTTGAGGGCTTCGGCCTTGGGGACCTCGCGGCGGATGAGCTGCTCCTTGTTGCGGGAGAGCTCCTGCATCTTCTGTTCGATTCGCGGGAGATCGGCTTCGGTGATGGGCGTCGGGGAATCGACGTCGTAGTAGAATCCGTTCTCGATGGCGGGGCCGATGCCGAACTTGATGCCCGGGTAGAGGTTCTCGAGGGCCTCGGCCAGCAGGTGCGACGACGTGTGCCAGAAGGCGTGCTTGCCCTCGTCGTCGTCCCACTTGTAGAATTTGACCGAAGCGTCGGCTTCGATCGGGCGCGTCATGTCTACCGTCGCGCCGTTTACCGAGGCCGCCAGCGAGTCAGCAGCTAAACGAGGGCTGATGCTCTCCGCGATCTGGTAGGCGGTTGTCCCTTCGGCGTACTCCCGTACCGATCCGTCGGGGAAAGTGATTTTGATCATAAAAATTGGATGAATTAAGTTTTCGGGGCCTTCGGCGCTTCCACAATTACGAGACGGAATACGCCTCCGGTTTGCCCTTTGTTTTTCTCTTTACTCCTTTTCGGTCTGCGGCAGCTCTTTGAGAGAGACGTCGCGCGAGCTCTTCTCGCGTTCGGCGCGCGGCAGGGGGTTGCGGGTCCATTCGGCCCAGGCGCGGCGGCGCTGCACGACGTCGATGGCCGTGTAGATGGCGTTGCGCATCGACTGCGCGTCGGCGCGGTCCTGTCCGGCGATGTCGAACGCCGTGCCGTGGTCGGGCGAGGTGCGTACGGCCGTAAGCCCTGCGGTGAAGTTCACGCCGTCGGGCGAGAGGCTCTTGAACGGAGCCAGTCCCTGGTCGTGGTACATGGCCAGGATGCCGTCGTAGCGGGCGTATCCGCCTCCGGCGAAGAGCCCGTCGGCAGCGAAGGGACCGAAGGCGAGGATCCCCTTGTTGAAGGCCTCGACAATGGCCGGGCGGATCGTCTCCTCCTCTTCGCGGCCCAACAGCCCGCCGTCGCCGGCATGGGGGTTGAGCGCCATCACGGCGATGCGCGGCTCGACGATGCCGAAGTCCTCGATGAGCGAACGCCGCAGGGTCTCGAGGTCGCGGACGATCTTCTCGCGCGAGATGCTCCGGGCGATCTCCGAAACGGGAATGTGTTTGGTGACGAGCCCCACGCGCAGCACGTCGCTGCACATGATCATCATCGGCTCGCCTCCGAATGCCTCTCCGAAGAACTCCGTGTGGCCCGTGTGGCGGAAATTGTCGCTCTGGACCGTCTCCTTGTCGAAGGGGGCGGTGACCACGGCGTCGATATGCCCGGCTTTCAGATCCTCGACGGCGGCGCGCAGTGCCTCGACGGCGGCGCGGCCCGCTTCGGGCGTGGGCTTCCCGGGCTCGACGGCGGCGACCTCTCTGGCCGTCACGAGATTGACCTTCCCGCGGCGGGCTTCGGCGGCCGAGGCAGCCGGGACGAATGCGACGGGTTCCGCATCGCGGAGCGTATTTCGGTAAAAGGCGGCGGCTTTCGGCGATCCGTAGACGACCGGAGTGAAGAGTTCCGTCATGCGCGGGTCGCCCAGCGCCTTGAGAATCACCTCCCAGCCGATGCCGTTCGGATCACCCTGCGTGATGCCTATCTTGAGTCTGTGTTCCGACATAGTCGTGTGTGTTTCAATTTACAAAAGTACAAAATATTCAGAATGTGCAAACAGTTTGCACGGCGAATTGCGCGAAAAAAGTGCGGAGACGCCGGTCTCCCGGCGCCTCCGCATTCCGATGTGCGGGTCGCGTGCCCGGTGCGGCGGGCGGTCAGCTGAGCGCTCGCCGGCGGAACTCCGAGCAGACGATGCCCGTCGCCATGGCGACATTGAGCGATTCGGAGCCCTCCCTTCCGGCCGGATACGGGGGAATGAAGAGCCTTCGGGTGACCGTCCGGGCGACCGCGTCGGTCACGCCGCGTCCCTCGTTCCCCATCACGATGATCCCGCCCGGCGTGAGGTCGGCCGAGTAGATGTCTTCTCCGTCGAGGAACGTACCGTAGACGGCCACGCCCCGTGCGGCGGCTCCTGCGAGCAGCGGCGTGAGCGGTGCGTAGTGGATCCGTACGCGGAGGATGGCCCCCATCGTCGCCTGCACCACCTTGGGGTTGAAGCAGTCGGCCGAACCCTCGGAGCAGACGATGTCGCCGATTCCGAACCAGTCCGCGAGGCGGATGATCGTCCCCAGGTTGCCGGGGTTCTGCACCTCGTCGAGAGCCAGCGTAAGGCGGTTGCCGAGGTGCTCCGCATCGAGCCTGTGGCGGGGAATCTCGACGAGGGCCAGCGAGTTCGAGGGTGTCTTGAGCTGCGAGATCCGCTCCATGTCGCGCGGGGAGACCGTTTCGGTCTCCGGACCCTCGAAGAGCCCCTCGAGGGCGAAGATCCTGCGCACGCGGAGGTGCGAGGCGCGCAGCTCGCCGATGAGCTTTTCTCCCTCGGCGATGAAGAGTCCGTGTTCCGCGCGGCCGCGTTTGTCGGCCAGTGCGCGGACGAGTTGTATTTCGGCTTTGGTCATGGTCGCTTTTCGATGGTGAATGTGGTCCCCTCACGGGCGGCATAACTCTCGGGGAAGAGCGTCCGGGCCTCCTCGACCAGCTGTCCTTCATCCTTGTAGCGCGACGAGTAGTGTCCGATCACCAGCCGTCGGGCTCCGGCCTTCAGCGCCGCCTTTGCGGCATCGGTTGTCGTCGAGTGCCCCCGATCGCGGGCCGAGCGCTGTTCGGCAGCGGCATAGGTCGCCTCGTGGTACATCAGATCGACGCCCCGGCACAGCTCCGCGGCTTTGGCCGAGAAGTTCGTGTCCGAGAGGTAGGCATACGACCGCGGCGCATAGGGCCGGTAGGTCAGCATGCCGTTCTCGAGCTCCGTGCCGTCGTCGAGCCGTACCGCCTCGCCGCGTTTGGCCGCGGTGATCTGGGCGATCGAGAGGCCGTACTTCACAATCTGGAACTTGTCCACGTTGAGCGGCGGCTCCTTTTCGCGGAAGAGGAATCCGGCGCACGGCACCCGGTGGCGCAGCGGGATGCTCCACACCTCGAGCGTGCGGTTCTCATACAGCAGCGCGTGTTCGGTGGTCCGCACCTCGTGCCAGAGGACCTCGTAGGGCAGCTCCGTGTTGAAGTAGCGCAGGTGGCTTTCGAGAATCTCGCCGAAGGGGGCCGGGGCGAAGACGTCGAGCGGCGTCCGGCGCCCGTAGAGCCCGAGGGTCGAGATCAGCGGGAAGAGCCCGTAGACGTGATCTCCGTGCAGGTGCGAGATGAATACGGCGCGGAGCTTCAGCGGGTTGATGCCGTAACGGACGAGCTGCTGCTGCACGCCTTCGCCCGCATCCACGAGGTAATACTGCTCGTGGATGTTCACCGCCTGGGCCGACGGATGCCGGTCGGGCGTGGGCTTGGCCGAAGAGCTGCCGAGTATGGTGACCGCAAAACTCATGGGTTATTGCCGGAATTTGATGAGGGTCGCTTTGAGCTGGTACGAGACTGCGGCATCGCGCTTGGTTGTGGCCGTGCGGGTGCTGCTGCCGTCGCCGTTCTTCTCGATGTGCTCGGTGGTCGTGTAGGTCGGGTTGGATACCGACTGTCCGATGCCTTCGAATACCACGGCATCGGCCCCCTTTTCGCGGGCCCGTTTTTCGATGGCTTTCTGTGCATCCTCAAGGTTGCCGAAGAACTGGGGTGTGGCCGTCATGTGTCCCATGGTTTCGTAGTCGCCGGGGACATCGTTCCAGCTGAAAAACAGTTCCGGATTATCGGTTGCCGGATAGGCCTTGCCGATGTAGGTGGTCTCTACGGCGCATGAGCTCAGGGCGCAGGCGGCACTCAGGATACTTGCAAGGGTGGGGATGTGTTTCATTGAACCGTTTTTGGGGGGGGTTATCGCAGCAGGAAGCGTTCGCAGTCGAGTGCGGCAATACAGCCCGAACCGGCGGCGGTGATGGCCTGGCGGTAGTGGGGGTCCTTCACGTCGCCCGCGGCGACGACGCCCTCGACCGAGGTCTTCGAGGTGCCCGGCTCGGTGCGGATGTAGCCTTCGGCATCGAGCTCGAGCTGTCCGGCGAAGAGCTCCGTGTTGGGATGGTGACCGATGGCGAGGAAGAAGCCCGAGATGTCGATCGTGCGCTCCTCTCCGTCGTTCCTGCGCAGCAGGGCGCCCGTTACGCCGGAGTCGTCGCCCAGCACCTCGGCGGTGTTGTGCTCGAAGAGCACCTCGATGTTCTCCGTGCGGAAGACTCGCTCCTGCATGGCCTTTGAGGCGCGCAGGTAGGGCTTGCGGACGATCATGTAGACCTTGCGGCACAGCGAGGCGAGGTAGGTGGCCTCCTCGCAGGCCGTGTCGCCGCCGCCGACGACGGCCACGTCCTTCTTGCGGTAGAAGAACCCGTCGCATGTGGCGCAGGCGCTGACTCCCTGTCCGCGGAACTTCGTCTCGGAGGGCAGCCCGAGGTACTTGGCCGAGGCTCCCGTGGCGACGATCACCGCCTCGGCCTCGAGTTCCGTCGTGCCGTCCACGGTGACGTGGAACGGGCGGGCCGAGAGGTCGATCTTCGTGATCTGGCCCGTGCGGATCTCCGTGCCGAACCGTTCGGCCTGGCGGCGCAGGTCGGCCATCATCTGGTTGCCGTCCACGCCTTCGGGGTATCCCGGGAAGTTTTCGATTTCGGTGGTCGTCGTGAGCTGTCCGCCCGGCTCGATGCCTTCGTAGAGCACCGGCTGAAGGTTGGCACGCGAGGTGTAGATGGCGGCGGTGTACCCGGCGGGTCCGCTGCCGATGATCAAAACTTTTACCTTTTCCATTGTATTCGTTTTTTTGTGTTGTTGTTCCGTATGTTGTGGCGGAAAACTCTCCGCCCGGGTGTGCCCGTCGTTCAGGCTTCGGCCTCGATGTCCCCGAATTCGGTCAGCCGGTGCCCGAGGTAGTCGAACAACGCCCAGCGGCCGTCGAGACGCACGCGGACGATGCTCTCCGCCGGGTCGTAGTCCACGATCTCGTAGCGGGGCGGGATGACGTAACGGCCCTCGCGGTCGATGAGTCCCATGCCCGTGTCGGTCTCCACCTCGGCGCGGCCTTCGTGGAAATCGCCGGCCCAGCGAAACCGGGCGGGGATGACCTCCCGGTTCTCCGTATCGACGAATCCATAGCCGCCTTCGTCCTCGACGCAGACCAGCCCCTCGAAGATGTGGCTCACCCAGCGGTGGCCGTCGAAGCGGGGCAGGGCGGTGTAGGAGGCCATCGCGTCGGAGAGCGTTTCGGTGCCGGCCGAGAGCCGGATCCGCTCGAGCAACGCCTCGAATGCCGCATCGTCGCTGCCCGGCGTCCCGAACCGGGCGTCGTGGTAGCGCAGCGGGACGAAGCGGGTGCCGGTCCAGCGCAGGTTCTCGGGCCGCAGGTTGTTGTGCGAGAAGCCCAACTTGCCGAGTCCGTCGCGAAGTTCGCCGAGCGCTTCGGCCAGCCGTTCGGCCGGTACGGTGTGCAGCGCCTCATCGAAGGTGCGCCCTTCGGGCAGCCGCTGGAGGATGAGCAACGTGGCGCGGGGGACGCCCGAGGCATCGACCCAGCGGAGTTCGTCGGGCAGGATCCGGTATTCGGTGAGCAGTTCCGTGTTGAGGCGGGCTGTCTGCGAGGCCGTGCGCTCCACGGCGGCGAGGGCTGCCGGCGAGAGGGGCATGAAGAGCAGCCAGTGTGCTCCGTGCCACGAGATTTCGGCCTCGGCGAAGCGGGTGGTCCGCATCAGGCGGGGCATGCCGTCTGCGCCGGTTGCGGCGCGGGCCTCCGTAAGGGTGGCCAGCGACAGGTCGGGCGTCTGCAGGGCCTGCCGGAAGATTCCGAGCGTAGGGGTCATGGCTATTCGGTTTTGACGCTGATGGAGCCGATGTTGAGCATGGCGACGAGCTGGTCGGCCGAGGCGTTGTAGCTTACGCCGCGGAAGGGCGGCAGGGATCCGGGTCCCTTCGCCTCGCGGATCGCCGCCTCGAAGACTTCGGGCATGATGCTCGAACAGTCGCAGAGCAGGGCGGCGTAGCGGTTCGGGTAGGCGCTCTCCTCTTCCGAGGGAAAGAAGACGCTGCGTCCTTCCGCATCGGCGGCGATGTGGATGTTGATCAGCAGCACCTTCCCGTCGGCGGTGCCCAGATCGCGAATCTGCCCGGCGACGGTGCGCAACTCCTTATCGTCGCAGTCGGTTGCCTCGCCGTCGGTGATGTGGAAAACGACGGGCGGGAAACTTTCGGCGTGTGCCGGGTCGGCACACCATGCGGCCGCCAGGTCGCGGATGCGGCGCAACGCCTCGCACATCGGAGTCTGCCCGACGGCGTGGGGCTCGATCCAGGTCGGGACGGTCACTTCGCGCAGGGCAATGCCGCCGTCGGGCAGCCGGCACTCGACCGCAGTGCGGCGCAGGGTCGGGGCGATTCCGGCCAGCTCCGTCACGGAGACCATCTCGCGGCCTCCGGGCAGGAGCGGGTAGACCTCGTCGTCGCCCGAGTAGCCGACCAGGGCGATGTCGTAGTAGTCGCGGACGCCGTCGCTGCGGCGGGCCCGTTCGATGAGCTCGAAAAGCAGCTCGTTGGCGACGACGGCCACGGCTTCGGCCTTGGTCGAAGCCCGTCCCCGGAAACGGATCTCTTCGGCCATCGACCCCGAGCCGTCGATGGCCAGCAGGAAGGCGGTGCGGTGCCGCCGGGTGATGCTTTGCGTATACATGGTGGTCTCAGGGTTCGTTCAGTCCGCGGACGGCGCGGTAGTCGGCCATGCGGTCGTTGTCGTCGCCGTCGAGTCCGTAGCTGACCGACAGCTCGGGGGCGCAGTCCCGTTCGCGGTCGGCGTCGGTCATGCGGCGGAGTGTGTCGGCGGCGTTGCGGCCGGCCGCGATGAAGTCGTTGAGCTCCCCGACCGACGGGGTGTGGCCCAGCAGGGCGGCGCAGGTCTGCTCGGCCCAGCTGTGGGCGTAGTCGCCGTAGTGGACAAAGAAGACGCGGAAGCGGTTGTCCACCTCGGCGGGGGTCGTCATCCGGCCCTCTTCCAGGGCGTCGAGCAGCGCCTCGACCTCGCGTTTGGTGACGTACTGGCCGGCGATATCGAGCCACCGGCCGCTTCCGTTGTAACGTTCGGACGATTCACCGCGGTCGAGCATCTGTCCCAGGGCGGCGACGATCGCCTTGTTGTACAGTTTCAGGCCGCGGCGGAGTGCCGCAGCGCGGATGACGGTCTTGTTGCAGGGGTATTCCGCAGCATCGGGATCCTGCTCCTCGAGGCCGTGGAGCGCATCCACGGCCTGCAGCATGGCCCCGGTGAGGTAAGGGTTGCAGGCCTCGAAGTTGATCGCGTCGCGTCGTACGGTCCGGCCGTCGCGTGCGGGCCACTTCTCCAGGTCGCGCACGGTGCCGTAGCTCGTCAGGTTGGCACCGGGCATGAGGAACGATCGCTCCTGCTTTTCGATCAGATACGAGAAGGGAAACGCCGAGGTGTCATGGTGGTGGGTGTGGTGCCCCATGACCATCGTGAAGGCACCCTCGAGGGCCGGCGACATGACGTAGGCCCCGGAGGCGAACTTGCAGCCGCGCGGGTGCACGGCCTGGTGTACGGCGCCGCTCTTGAACAGGTGGTTGCTCTGGTTCGAGCCGCTGCCGGCGTTGAAGAACGAGAACATGCCGGCGATCAGCAGCGAGGATTTG
>ERZ1504360.542-NODE-542-length-9345-cov-4.627879_pt1 | contig 9345 bp, 7 predicted proteins | sample MGYA00574855_ERZ1504360 | MGnify/ENA primary metagenome ERZ1504360 (study PRJEB39906, sample SAMEA3182045) | gut metagenome | biome: human; feature: gut; material: Stool; isolation source: human stools | place: Canada | collected 2011-11-01 ... | reverse complement strand
CCGTTATTGCAGGACGTGGGCGCGTTGCGCCGCCGTCAGAGCCAGTCAAGCTCATGGCGAATCTCCAGCACGGAGGCGTAGCCGCCGGCGCGCATCCGCTCGAGCAGCGCGCGCAGCTCCGCCGGTGCCCCGGCGGATGCCGGCAGCAGCGCGAGCAGCGCTTCCCCGAAGCCGCGCAGATCGTCCGCCGCGTCGCCGTGCTGCGGCACGGGCGGCACGTACAGGCAGGGCACGTCCGGCGCGCCGGGGATGCCCGCCGGGAAGTACCAGATCGACGCGGTCGACGGCGCGCCGTGTACGGCTCCCGTCCCGCCCAGACTGTGGAGTACGAGCAGCGCGTCGCAAAGCCGCCGCAGCACGCCAGTCAGCGCCGCGCCGTCCGGCGGCACGTCGGCCAGGGTTCGAAACGGCAGGGCGGTTACGGTGAGGAACCGGTCGCCCGCCTCAAACGCATCGAGCGGGGCGACGATGGCGTTGCAGGCGGCAAGCGTGCGCAGCGACGCGGCGCGGGCCAAACAGGCGCCCCGCATTGCGGGTTCCATGGGCCTTGCCGTAAGGCGTACCCGCCTGCCGCAGGACGTATCAAATCCGGCGCACACATAAGCGTCGGCGTCGGCTCCGGCTGGCAGCGCCGCCCCGACGAGGTAGCGCCCGTGCAGCAGCGCGCCCGGCGGCAGCGGCGCCGCCCCGTCATCCGGCACGGCGTGCAGCGAGCGCAAACAGGCCGGGCAGCGCCGCGACAGCGGCCCGACCGGCCCAAAGCAATACGGGCAGCGCCGCGCCGCGCGCGGCGTGCGCGCCGGGTTGTTACGACAGGACCTGCGCAATGTCGGCGATGGTATCCGCCGAGAGCGGATCGGCAAGGCCGGCGGCCACGAGCGTTTCGCGGAAATCCGTGTAGGGCCCGCGCTGCAGGATCGTCAGGTAGGCGTTTCTGGCGGCGTCCGCGTCGGTCTGCGCCAGGTCCCAGAGTTCGAGCGACGCGATCATGCTTGTGGCATAACTGATGTAGTACATCGGCGTCTGGAACGTGTGCGGGATCATCGTCCACTCGCAACCCGTGTACCCGTACAGGTCGGCAAAGCCGTATTCCTGCGCCAGCTTGTAGTAGAGCGCGTTCATCTCTTCGAGCGTCATATCCGGATCGGCATAGACGGCCTGCTGGAACTCATCCTCCATGCAGCCGGAGAGCACCGAGTACAGCGCGTCCGACAGCCGGGAGGCCAGCGCCGCTTCCGCAGCCTCGTCGGAGCCGTAAAGCCGGTCAAAATAGGCGGTCATCAACAGCTCGAGCCCCTGCGAATCGACCTCCGCCAGGTCAAGTGACTCGGAGACGCTCCAGCCGCTGGCCGGGCTGACGAAGTAGTTGGTGTAGTGCCCAAGCTCGTGGATCAGCGTCCCCGTGTTGTAGAACGAGTCCTCCCATGCGGTGAACATGAAGGGCGAAGAGTAGTTTGCAAAATAGGTCGTGAAGCTCGACTCCATCTTGTTCTCGTTTGCCTCGAAATCGTACAGGCCGTATTCAACCATGTAGTCGAGCGCTTCGCACACCTGCGGCGAGAAATCCAGCAACACGCCCCGCAGCTTTTCAACGAACTCCTCCAACGGGAACGAGTCCAGACTGAGGTCGTACTCGCTGTAAACGCTCATGAAAACATAGGTATAATAGAGCGGCACGAGGTATTCCTTTACTGCTGTGTGGAGCGCCTGTGCCTCCGTCACGGTGAAGTCACGCCCGTAGTAGTCGTAACCATAGGCGGCGTAACTGCCGTAGCCGAGCTTGGCGGCGATGTCGCTGCGCAGCGCCAGCAGGTCCAGATAGATTTCTCCGGCCTCCGCGTTGAGCTGTGCGACATACGCGCAGTACAGGCGGTAGTATTCGTCGTAGTCCTGCGCCGCGATCTCGCCGATCTGCTCCATCGTATAGGTGCGCCCGCCTTCCTTGAGCACGAACGAGGAGAGCAGGTCGTCATAGGTCTGCACGAGCTTCTGCTCCTCCTCGAGCAGCGGCTGGATGGACTCGTCGTTGAGCCTGTCGCCCGCCACGACGGCGTCAGCGAAATCTTCGCCCCAGCGCTCCAGCGCTTCGTCGCCACGGTCGAGCAGCGCCAGCGCCACATCCGTCATCGCCAGATCGATCCGGTTCAATTCGGCCTGCAAACGCGTGTACTCGTCCCGGTATTCGGCGTCGGAGACGTCGTGCGCGTAGTACACATAGCAGAGCGAGAGCTGCGAAGAGGCTTCGTTGAATTGGCTGAGCGCCTCGTCGTAGCGGTCGAGCAGCTCCTTGGTGGGCTTCCCGGCTTCCGCATCCTGAAGCAGATCTTCGAGCAGCGACGAAAGCGCCTCGGTATCCGGCGCTTCGTAGACCATCTCGGAAAACGGGATGTTCGGATGTTCGACCGGCGTTTTTACGGGCGCGTCCGGCTCTTCCGACGGCTCGGGCGCGCTCGGCTTGCTTGGCGCATCCGGCGCAGCGGGCGTGTCCGGCCCGGCGGGCGGCTGGACGGCGGGGACCTCCGTTTCTCCGGAAACGGCCTTGCGCACGCCCTCGGCGACGTTGGCGAACAGGATGCTCGAGCAGGCGCATCCGGCGCTGCAACCTGCGAGCACAAGCGCAAGCAGCAGCGGCAGCACGCGCTTCAACAGGGAAATACCGGCGGTTTTCATCATCTTTTTCATGCTACCAGTATACTATAACCCAGGCCGCTTTTACACCCCCGGGCTGCATATATTTTTTTAATTTTGTCGCTGCGGGGGAAAACGGGCGGATTCCACACCGGTTTCCCCTTGTCCTGCGGCGGGAAACGTGATATAAAAGAATGACGGCCATGCGTCGGGGGCGCTGCGCCCTGCGGCGGCCGTCAAGAACCGACCGATGTTGGGGGTTTTCATGAACATTGTGGTACTGGCCGGCGGGCTGTCGCCCGAACGCGACGTTTCCCTCTCCTCCGGCGCGAAGATTGCGGCTGCGCTGCAGGCGCGCGGGCACCGGGTCTGCCTTGTGGATCTGTTTTTTGGCGTGGAGCGCCTTCCGGCGGACCCGCTTTCGCTGTTTTCGGCCACGAAGCAGCCGGCGGCGCCCGCCATTGGCACCGCCGCGCCGGATCTTGCCGCCGTGCGCGCTTCGCGCGGGAGCGGCCTTTCCACCGCCATCGGCAACGGGGTGCTGGAGCTGTGCCGGGCGGCCGATATCACCTTTTTGGCGCTGCACGGCGGCGACGGGGAGAACGGCCGATTGCAGGCGCTGTTCGACCTGCTCGACATCCGCTACACCGGCAGCGGCTCGCTTGGCTGCGCGGTCGCCATGCACAAGTGGGTCGCGCGGCAACTGCTTTGCGGCGCGGGCATACCGGTTCCGCGCGGGGCGCTGCTGCGCGAGGGCGAAACGGAGAGCGGCATTCCGCTGCCCTGCGTGGTAAAGCCGTGCTGCGGCGGCTCCTCCATCGGCATCGCCATCGTACGCACGGATGCGGAATACCGCTCGGCGCTTGAACAGGCGTTCCGCTATGAGCGCGAGGTGCTCGTGGAGGAATACATCGCCGGGCGCGAGCTGTCCGCAGGCGTGCTCGACGGCAGGGCGCTGCCGCTGATCGAGATCATTCCCCGCGGCGAGTTTTACGATTATGCGCACAAGTATCAGGCGGGCTGGACGGAGGAGATCACCCCCGCCCGGCTCGACGCGGCGACGACGGCGCGCATCCAGACGCTGGCAGAGCGCGCATGCACGGCGCTGGGCCTCGCCGTCTATGCCCGCGTGGACTTCCTGCTTGCGCCGGACGGGCAGCCCTACTGTCTGGAAGCGAACACCCTGCCCGGCATGACGCCCACGAGCCTGCTCCCGCAGGAGGCGGCGGCAGACGGGATCGACTATCCGGCGCTGTGCGATTGCATCGTGCGCCTGTCCGAAGGGAAGGCGGGCGCATGAATCCGTTTTCGCTCGGCGAGGCCGTCGCCGCATGCGGCGGCGTGTATGCGGGCGACGCGGCGCTGCTCGGCCGGCCGGTGTGCGACGTATGCATTGACAGCCGAAAAGTGACGCCCGGCGCGCTGTACGTGCCGATCATCGGCGAGGTGCACGACGGCCATGCGTTCATCGACGGCGCCCGCCGCAACGGCGCCCTGTGCACGCTGACCGACCGCCCGCTTGCGGAAGGGCCGTATGTGCTTGTGCCGGATACGCTCGAGGCGCTGCAGCGGCTCGCCGCCTTCTATCGCAACCGGTTTTCCATCCCGGTCATCGGCGTGACCGGCAGCGTAGGCAAGACCTCCACCAAGGAGATGCTCTATGCCGTGCTGTCCGGGCGCTATCGCACGTTCAAAACGCCCGGCAACCTGAACAACCAGACCGGCGTGCCGCTCACGCTGTTCCAGCTTTCGGACGGGGACGAAATGGCCATCATCGAGATGGGGACGAACCATCCCGGGGAGATCCGCCGCCTTTCTGCGATGGTGCAGCCGACCGTTTGCGTGATTACCAACGTCGGCGTGGCGCACATCGAGTTTTTCGGGTCGAGGGAAAACATCTTCCGGGGCAAGGCCGAAATGCTGGAGCACATGCGCGAGGGCGGCGCCGCGGTGGTCAACGGCGACGACGACATGCTCGTGCAGTTGCCGGATGCGGTGCGCTACGGCTTTCAGGCGCACAACGCCGTGCGGGCCGTGGACGAGGAGGATATGGGGCTGGCCGGCAGCGCGTTCACCGTGTGCGCAGGCGGCGAGCGCATGCGCATGCATGTGCCTGCGCCGGGGCGTCATATGATTTACAACGCGCTGGCCGCCGTTGCGGTGGGCCGCGTACTGGGCCTGCCGCTGGAAGAACTCAGGAGGGGGGTGGAGCGGTTCGCCCCGTCCGCCGGACGGATGCACGTGCGCAGGAGCGCGCGCTTCACCGTCCTCGATGACACCTATAACGCCAACCCCACCTCCGTCATGGCTGCGATCGATGTGCTCGAGCACACCCCGGGACGGCACGTCTGCGTGCTCGGAGACATGCTGGAGCTTGGCGCGCAGGCGGAGGAGTTTCACGAGGTGGTGGGCATGTATGCGGCGCTCCACGGCGTGGAGCTGATCGTGTGCGTCGGCCCCAATTCCGAGCAGACCTTCCTTGGCGCGCATGCGCTCGCACCGCAGCGCGCGCGCTATTTTGAAACGCAGGAATCGCTGCTGTCCATCCTGCCGTTGCTGCTGCGCGACGGGGATACGATCCTCGTCAAGGGTTCGCGCGGGATGCATCTGGAGCAGACCGTGGAGACGCTGCTCGGCCTGTAGCGCCGCCGCTTCCGACGAGGATTTCCGGCCCGTGCCGTTTCCCGGCGCGGGCTTGAATTATTTGTAGAGGCGATGTAAAATGCCGCTATGGGACCTCAATCGGATGTGCAATGCATAGATACGAAACATGTGGACGTGCTCGACGGCGTACGCGCCGCGGCCATTCTGGTGATCGTCTGGTATCATCTCTGGCAGCAGAGCTGGCTGATGCCCATTTTTGAGACGCCCGCCCTGTCCGGTCTCGGCATTTCCTACATCAATCTGGACAACATTCCCCGTACCGGCTATCTGTTTGTGGATCTGCTGCTCCTGCTCAGCGCGTTCTGCCTCTTCCTGCCGTATGCGCGCGCCGCGCTGCTGGACGAGCCGTATCCGTCCACGCGCGCGTTTTACAAAAAGCGGTTTGTGCGCATCGTGCCGTGCTACTATCTCAGCGCGCTGCTCATCTTTTTCTGCTATTCGCTGCCCGCAGGCGTGTACTGGAGCGCCGGCAGCGCATGGACGGATCTGTTCGCCACGCTCACGTTCACCCAGACGTTTCAGTTGCAAACCTATCTTGGTACGAACATCAACGCCGTACTCTGGACGGCGGCCGTCGAGGTGCAGTTTTATCTGATTTTTCCGTTGCTGGCAAAGGCGTTCACGCGCAGGCCGCTGCTCACCTATCTGGCGATGGTCGCCGTGTCGGAGCTGTATTTGCGCGGCTTTGCGCTGCAAAACGAGGAGACCCTGCGCATGACGCTCAACCAGATGGTCGGCTTCCTCGGCGTGTTTGCCAACGGCATGGGCGGCGCCTACCTGTTCGTGCTGCTGTCCAAACGCGTGCGGCGCAGCGGCTGGCTCTCGGCGATAGGTACGACGGCTTTTTTTGCCGGCCTCGTACCGCTCGCCGCGGTGATGAACGGCGCCGGACGCGCCCCTGTGACACAGGCCTATCAGGCCGCCGTGCGCCTGCCGCTCTCGCTGCTGCTTCTCGCGCTCATCTTTGCGCTTGCGCTTTCATGCCGGGCCTTGCGCGCCGTGTTCAGCAACCGGGTCGCGCGCTTCATCGCCCTGATCTCCTATAATCTGTACATCTGGCACCAGTGGATTGCCGTGCGTCTGAAGGAATGGCGCATCCCGTACTGGGAGGGCGACAATCCGCCCAATATGACCGGCGATCTCGCCTGGCAATGGCAGTACTTCCTGCTTTCGATCGGCCTCGCGTTCGGCGTGGCCATCCTCGTCACATTTTGTATTGAGCGGCCGCTTTCGCGCCGCCTGCTCGGCCGGCCGGCCCGCCCGTTGCGGTCGGCCAATCTTACGGATACGGAGGAAGCATGATGCATTACGAGTGGAAACCCCGGGGCGTGTGCGCCTCGCACCTTTCGTTCGATATCGAGGACGGAACCCTCAGGAACGTGGCCTTTACCGGCGGTTGCAACGGCAATCTCAAGGCGATTGGCCTGCTCGTGGAGGGGCGGGACGCGCGGTCCGTCGCCCGGACGCTGCGGGGCAATCGTTGCGGCGTGAAGCCCACGAGATTCGCCTTAGTCTCGTGGGCTCGGAGATGTGTATAAGAGACAGGGCCATCGAGCGCGCGCTCGGCGGCTGACGGGCGCCGGCCGGCGCCGCCCCTTTTTGGTTTTGGGTAAGCGGCATTTTCAGAAGGAAGGGCGGAGGCCGCGCCAAACGCCGGCGGCGACGGACGGGCCGGGGGAAGCCCCGGACGCGGCGGTTCCCCATGGGCGCGACGGCCTGCGGGCGGACGGGCCGAAAGAGGGCAGCTCACGGCGGGCGGAGCGGGAAGCGCGCAGGGAGCCGCCGGCGCACAGGGAGCCGGCCGGAAACACAAAGGAAAAGGGCGGGCGCTTTTCACGCCCGCCCTGCGGTTCATTTCAGGTTTTCGGGGTTGAGGCATTCCAGCTCCGACAGGACGAAGCGGCCGTCCTTGCGCACGAGCACGTCGTCGAAATACATCTCGCCGCCGCCGTATTCCGGCGTCTGGATCAGCACAAGGTCCCAGTGCTGGGAGGATTTATTGCCGTTGTCGCATTCGTCGTAGCAGGAGCCGGGCGTGAAGTGGAACGAGCCGGCGATCTTCTCGTCGAACAGCGTGTCCTTCATCGGGAACGTGATGTACGGGTTCACGCCGATGGCAAACTCGCCCACATACCGGGCGCCCTCGTCGATGTCGAGCTGCTTGTTGATGCGGGCGTTGTCGTTGGCCGTGGCCTCCACAATCCTTCCGTCGCGGAACACAAAGCGGATGTCCGTATAGGTGAACCCGTTTTCGAGCGAAGGCGTGTTGTAGGCGATCACGCCGTTGACGCTGTCGCGTACGGGCGCGGTGAACACCTCGCCGTCGGGGATGTTCAACTTACCGGCGCACTTGACCGCGGGCAACCCCTTGATCGAGAACGAGAGGTCGGTGCCGGGGGATACGATGCGCACGCGGTCGGTGCGCTCCATGAGCGCGACGAGCGCGTCCATCGCCCGGTCCATCCGGGAATAGTCGAGGCAGCACACGTTGAAAAAGAAATCCTCGAACGCTTCGGTGCTCATGTCGGCCATCTGCGCCATGGAGGGCGACGGATAGCGCAGGATGACCCACTTGGTCTTGGGCACGCGGATATTGCCGTGCACCGGCTGCCAGTAGTGCGCCATGTATTCGTTCATGCGCTCCGAGGGTACGTCGGACAGCTCGCTGCTGTTGCTGCCGCCGCGCACGCCGATGTAAGCGTCCATGCCCGCCATGACCGCGCTGTCCCAGACGGCCCGCTGCCGGAGCTGTTCGACGCTGCCGCCCAGCAGCAGCTCGCGCTCAAACGCCTTGTCGGACAGCCACAGGAACGGCGTGCCGCCCGCCGCATAGGCCTCCTTGATCAGCGCACGCACCAGGTCGTCGTTGCCGCCGATGGATTCGATGAGGATTTTTTCTCCCGGCTTGAGGTCGCAGGAAAATGTTACCAACCCGTGCGCAAGCTGCCGGATTCGGGGATCAAACATGGAAAACACCTCCGTCTGTCAAATGCATTACCTGTATTATCGCACCGTTTTCTGCAAAAATCCACCCCCTGCCGGCGGCGGACGCCGGAATTGCCGGGGCTTTCTTGCGCTGCGGGGCAAAATGCGGTATGATGATGCTTGGAAAGCATCGGCGGCGCGCGGCAAAGGCGCGCGCCGCCGGCGGAAAAGGAGGGAATGCGCTTGATCGAACGAGAGGTCGCGGAACGGGTGTTGCAGGCGGCGCTGTGCTGCGGGGCGGATTTTTCAGAGCTGTTCGTGGAGGACACCGTCAGCAATTCGCTGGAGATGACCGACGGCAAGGTGGAGAACGCCGCCTATACGCGGCGGCACGGGGCGGGCGTGCGCGTGCTCATGGGCGTGCGCAGCGCCTACGCGTATACTGCGGAAACGGACGAGGCGTCGCTCGTCGCCACGGCAAGGGCGGCCGCCGCTGCTCTGCAGGGCGCGCCGGCGGCGCGGGAGATCGTCTTTGCGGCGCAGGGATATCGGGCGCCGATGGCGGTGCCGTTCACCGCGGTCGGGAACGATCGCCGCATGGCGTTGCTGCGCGAGGCGACGAAGGCGGCGCGCAGCGTGTCCGCCGAGATTACGCAGGTGCAGGCCAGATATCAGGATAAGGTGCGGCGTACGCTGGTGTGCAATTCCGACGGCGTGTTTGCCACGGCGGAGCGCCCGTATACGCGCACGGCCGTCATCGCCATCGCCATGCAGGATACGCAGGCGCAGATGGGATATGAAGCGCCGGGCTGCTGCCGCGGCTTTGAGGCGTATTCCGGCCCGATCGACCTGAACGCGAGCGCCATCGTGGCGGCCAAGACCGCCGTGACGATGCTCCATGCGCCGGATTGCCCTGCGGGGCGGCTGCCGGTCGTGATCGACGGCGGGTTTGGCGGCGTCATCTTCCATGAGGCGTGCGGCCACAGCCTGGAGGCCACGAGCGTGAGCAGGGGCAACAGCGAGTTCTGCGGCAAGCTGGGGCAGAAGATCGCGGCGGATTGCGTATCCGCCGTGGACGACGGCACGCTTGCGGGCGAATGGGGTTCCATCGACATCGACGACGAGGGC
>ERZ1504360.511-NODE-511-length-9745-cov-5.942312_pt1 | contig 9745 bp, 10 predicted proteins | sample MGYA00574855_ERZ1504360 | MGnify/ENA primary metagenome ERZ1504360 (study PRJEB39906, sample SAMEA3182045) | gut metagenome | biome: human; feature: gut; material: Stool; isolation source: human stools | place: Canada | collected 2011-11-01 ... | reverse complement strand
TTGCAAAAATAACACAAAAACCCGAATCGCAATGAAGGAGACGATAAAACTCCAGGACAGGACGTTCCGCATCATGATTCCCGCCGAGAAGATCGACGAGGCGGTGTCGGCCGTGGCCCGACGCATCAATGCCGATTATGCCGATCTGCCGACGCCGCTGTTCGTCGGTGTCCTGAACGGTTCGTTCATGTTCATGAGCGACCTGATCAAGAAGATCGAATTCAACAACGAACTTTCGTTCGTCAAGCTGGCTTCCTACGAGGGAACCTCCTCGACGGGTGAGGTGAAGAGCCTCATCGGCCTGAACGGCTCGATCGAGGGCCGCCACGTGATCATTGTCGAGGACATTGTCGATACGGGTGAGTCGATCGACCACATGATGCGCGACCTCGAGGCGCGCCACCCGGCCAGTGTCGAGGTCTGCACGCTCTTCTTCAAGCCCGGGTCGTACCGCAAGCAGCGGCCGATCAAGTACCGCGCCATGGAGATCGGCAACGAGTTCATCGTCGGCTACGGCCTGGACTACGACCAGCTCGGCCGCAGCCTGAAAGATATCTACGTCGTTACGGAATGATGGCTCTGACGGCAGATCTCACGTTGCTCGACGGCGGCCGCAAACTGCCGCTCGTCGAGGATTTCTACACTATTCAGGGCGAAGGCTACCACAGCGGCAAGCCGGCCTACTTCATCCGCCTGGGCGGGTGTGATGTCGGCTGCAGCTGGTGCGACGCCAAATACACGTGGAATCCGAAGCTCTACCCGCCGACCGAGGTGGAGACTGTCGTGGCACGCGCCGCGTCGTGTGCTGCGCAGGCGATCGTCATCACGGGCGGCGAGCCGCTGATCTACCCGCTGGGCGAGCTGACGGCGCGCCTGCGCGAACGGGGACTGGAGATCTTTCTCGAGACCTCGGGATCGCACCCCTTCAGCGGGGTGTTCGACTGGGTGTGCCTCTCGCCCAAGCGCAAGCAGCCGCCTCTGGACGAGGCCTTCGGGCGTGCCGACGAACTGAAGGTGATCGTCGAGTCGGAGGAGGACTTCGCGTGGGCCGAGCTCAATGCCTCCCGTGTCGGGAAGCGCTGCATGCTCTACCTGCAGCCCGAGTGGAGCGTCGCCGAGCGCATGATGCCGGCGATCGTGGAGTATGCCAAGGCCCATCCGAGATGGAACATCTCCATCCAGACGCACAAGTACATGCACATTCCCTAATCGAAGCCGTCCGGCAGTGCAATTGCCCCATCAGCCATGAACATCCGTCTCGGTCGCAGATTCTGGATTGCCGTCACGGCGGTCATCGTGGTCGTCACGCTTTTTGTCGTGGGGCGCAATGCGCTGCATGCCGTGAAGATCAAGACGCAAATCAATCGTCTGATGCGCGAGGAGATCTACTACCGCGAGCGGATCGCCCGCGACAGCGCGCTCATCGAGCAGCTGCAGTATGACGACTACCTCGAGGAGTATGCCCGCGAGAACTACCACATGCAGCGGCGCAACGAGCATGTCTACATCATCGAGGAGGATTGATCCCGCCGCTCGGGGCAGGGGAGTGCCCGATGCGTCCGATCGTATCTGAAAAGAAGGAAAGCAGCGGATCAGTAGTGGGTGAACCCGTGCCAGTCGAGCGGCACGGGATTTCCGTTTTGCAGCCAGACGAGCTCCCGTGTGCCGGTGATGCGGCCCAGGGGGTGGAGCGGCGAGCCGAAGCGCTTCAGAAATTCGTCCGCGAGCTGCCCGGCGCCCTCCGCATCGGCTGTGAGGAGCAGTTTGTAGTCCTCGCCGCCGCATGCCGCGGTCTGCAGGTCCGACCCCTCGGCTACGGGGATCCGTTCGAGAAGGACCTCGGCACCGACCCCCGAGCGGTCGAGGATGTGCCTCAGGTCGGAGGCCAGTCCGTCCGAGAGGTCCATCATGGCGTGCACCTCCCGACGCATGCCGAGCCAGAGCCCCTCCTCCACCTGCGGGCGCGGGTTGCGGTGCTCGGCGGCCGCAGGGGTGTCGAGCCGCCCGGCAAGCAGGTCGCGCAGACCGGCTCCCGAGGCACCGAGCGCCCCCGTGGTGAAGAGCACGTCGCCCGGGCGTGCCGCACTGCGGCGCTTGATGCACGACAGGGGGGCCCGGCCGATGGCCGTCACGTTGATCGTGATGCCCTGCCCGGAGCGGGTCGTGTCGCCGCCCACGAGTGCCACGCCGTAGCGCTCCGACAGGGCGCGGTAGCCCTCCATGAACTCCCCGGCCCACGTCTCGCCCGCATCGGGCGGGAGGGCCAGCGAGAGCAGCGTGGCCACGGGGCGTCCGCCCATCGCGGCGATGTCGCTCAGATTGACGGCCAGCGCCTTGCCGCCCAGCTCGCGGGCCGAGGTGGCGCGGCGCAGGAAGTGTACTCCTTCGTTGAGCAGATCGGCCGTGAAGAGCAGCGCGTCGCCGTCCGCCACGGGCAGCACGGCGCAGTCGTCGCCGATGCCCTCGAACCCGTTGAGCGGAAGCTCCGCGAAACGGGCGCATATCTTGTCGATGAATCCGAATTCGGTCATAGTTGCATAGCCTTCGGACAAAGGTATCGAATTTTCCGGGAAATATTCCTATCTTTGTCTGCGAATTGCGGCCGCCGGGCCGCATCCGGAGACAACAGTTGGTTGGTTATGAGAAAGATCCTTATCCTGAACGGGCCGAACCTCAATCTGCAGGGGCGGCGCGACACGCAGGTCTACGGCACACGGACCTTCGACGACTGCCTTGAGAGTTTGCGCCGGGCCTTCCCCGACGTGGAGTTCGGCTACCTCCAGTCCAATGTCGAGGGGGTGCTCATCGATGCGCTCCACGAGGCCGAGTCGCGCTACGACGGCGTCGTGCTCAACGCCGGAGGCTACACCCACACCTCCGTGGCCCTGCGCGATGCCGTGGCGGCGATCCGCATCCCCGTCGTCGAGGTCCACATCTCGTCGATCCTCGCCCGCGAGGAGTTCCGCCACGTGTCGCTGCTGGCGCCCGTCGTCTGCGGCTCGATCATGGGCTTCGGGCTCGATTCCTACCGGCTCGGCGTTGAGGCCCTCCGGCTTGTTGCCGCCCGCTGACGGGGTGGCGGCCGCTGCGTGCGGCCTGTTTTTTGATCCGAAAATTCAACAAAAGAGAGAGTGAGTATATGTACAGAATGAAGAAAACGAAGATCGTCGCAACGATGTCCGACTTCCGTTGCACGGAGGAGTTCGTCAAGGAGCTGTTCGATGCGGGTATGGATGTCGTGCGCGTCAATTCGGCGCACGTGACCGAGGAGGGCGCCACACGCATCGTCGAGACCGTGCACCGCGTCAATCCGGCCATTCCGATCATGATCGACACGAAGGGCCCGGAAATCCGTGTGACGACCATCGCCGACGAATACGGCAACAGCATCCACTTCCGGGCCGGCGACCGCGTGGCCGTGCGCGGCTCGGACGGCTCGGACCTGACCACGCGCAAGGTAGTCTACATGAACGTGCCGACGATCGTCCGCGACATCCCCGTCGGGGCGCGCATGCTTATTGCCGACGGCGAGCTCGAGATCCGGGTGCTCGGCAAGACGGACGAGGAGCTCGACTGCGAGTTCATCGTCGGCGGCGCCATGCGCTCGCGCAAGAGCGTCAATGTCCCCGGCGTATCGATCGACCTGCCGTCGGTTACGGAGAAGGACCGCCGCTTCATCGAGTGGGCCGTGCGCAACGACGTCGATTTCATCGCCCATTCGTTCGTGCGGTCGGCCCGCGACGTGAAGGCCGTGCAGGATATCCTCGATGCGCACGGAAGCCCGATCAAGATCATCTCCAAGATCGAGAACCAGGAGGGTCTGGACAACATCGACGAGATCATCGAGGCCTCCTACGGCATCATGGTGGCCCGCGGCGACCTGGGCGTGGAGCTCCCGGCCGAGGCCATTCCCAATGCGCAGCGGCGCATCGTCGAGAAGTGCATCTGCGCCAAGCGTCCGGTGATCATCGCCACGCAGATGCTCTATTCGATGGTCAAGTCGCCGCGTCCGACGCGCGCCGAGGTGAGCGACGTGGCCAGCGCCATCTACGAGCGGGTCGATGCCGTGATGCTGAGCGACGAGACCGCCATGGGCGACTATCCCGTCGAGGCGGTTGAGACGATGGCCCGGATCGCCCGGGAGATCGAGCGCGACGAGACCCACTTCAAGCCGATGATCGACATGGACATGGTCTCCGTAAACCACGAGATCACGGCCCAGCTCGCACGGTCGGCCGTGCGTGCCTCGACCAACCTGCCGGTCAAGTATGTGGTGCTCGACACGAAGACCGGCCGCACGGGCCGCTATCTGGCGGCATTCCGCGGCCGCAAGACCGTGATGGCCGTCTGCTACCGGCTCCATGCGCAGCGTATCCTGGCCCTCTCCTACGGCGTGGTGCCGATCCTGCGCACGCAGGAGCTCAGCGACAAGTACCACTTCCTGGTCGATGCGCTGGAGTTCATCGACCAGTACCGCAAACTCCAGGACGATGACCTGATGGCGATCGTGGGCGGCAGCTTCGGCCCCGACGGCGGCGCCTCGTACCTCGAACTGGCCGACGTGCGCGGCATCCGGCGGCGCAACGAGATGATTGCGGCCCAGAACAAGCGATAGATGGCCGCAAAGCAGCTCAGGGAGCGGGTGACCGAGGGGGTCGCGTGGAGCATGGCCGAGAAGATCGGCTCGATGCTCCTCACGGTAGCCGTGCGTCTGGTGATCCTCCGCCTGCTCTCGCCCGATATCCTGGGCTGCATCGCCATCCCGGCGGCCGTCGTGGCGGTGGCCATGGTCATCGCCGACAGCGGCTTCTCGCAGAATCTGATCCGCCGCGACAACCCCTCGCCGGCCGACTACAAGTCGGTCTTCCTCTTCAACATGGCCGTCTCGACGGGGCTCTACGTGCTGCTCACGGCCGCAGCCCCCGCCGTGGCGCGCTACTACGCCATCCCGGAGATCGCCGAGGTGGCGCCCGTCTTCTTCCTGCTGCTGCCCGTCTCGTCGCTCTGCTCCGTGCAGAACGCCATCTTCACGCGGCAGTTCCGTTTCGCGCTGTTGTCGAAGGTCAATTTCCTCTCGTCGCTCGTCAGCGGCCTGGCGGCCGTGGGGCTGGCCCTGGCCGGATGCGGCATCTGGAGCCTCGTGGGCGAGCGGCTGCTGGCCATGGCCGTGCGGGCCGTGCTGCTGTGGCGTCTGAGCGACTGGCGGCCCCGCGGACGCGGGAGCGTGGCCTCGCTGCGCGACATGGCGCCGTTCAGCGTCAGCCTCATGCTGACCGACCTGATCTCGACCTTCTACATGAAGCTCCCGCAGTTTTTCCTCGGCAAGCTCTATCCGACGGCGACGCTCGGTGCGTTCGACCAGGCGGTCAAGCTCAAGGACATGCCCGTGACGGCGGCTACGCAGTCCGTGCAGAGCGTGACCTTCCCGGCCCTCTCCGAGGTGCGGGGCGATGCCCCGAAGTTCGCCGAGAGCTATCGGCAGGTGGTGCTGATCACCGCCTACGTGATGTTCCCCGCGATGCTCGGACTGTCGGCCGTGGCGCACGACCTGTTTGCGCTGCTGCTGAGCGAGAAGTGGATGCCTACGGTGCCCTATTTCGAGGTGGTCTGCCTGGCCGGGCTCTTCTATCCCGTCGGCATGATCTGCTACAACGTGCTGAAGGTCATGAGCCGCGGGCCGCTGATCGTGCGGCTCGAGGTGGTCAAGAAACTGCTCATGACCGTGGTCTTTGCTGTGACGATCCCCCACAGCGTCATGGCCGTGGTCTGGGGGCTTGTCGTGATCGCCTTCGGCGAGATGGCCGTGAACTTCCTTGCCACGCGCCGCTTCACGCGCTTCACGACCCGCCGTTTCCTGCGGACGCTGCTCCCCGTCGCACTGGTCTCGGGGACGATGTACCTGCTCGTGCGGCTGACGGCCTGTGCGGTCCCGGGACACCTGCTCCTCCGTCTTGCGGCCCAGCTTCTGGTCGGCGCGGCTGCCTATGTGGGGCTTTCCGTGCTCTTCCGCCTCGAGGCCTTCGGGCTGTTGTGTGACCTCATGAAAAAACAGGCCGCCCGCTGACGGATGACCTGTTTCCGTATGGCGGCTGTAGGGCCGCCCGCTTTCCCTGCTGTTACTTGTAGACCTTCGGCTCGATCGTGCCGCGCAGCACGACCAGCGCGTTGGCCACCAGCGACTCCAGCTCGTTCTCGCCGGGGTAGACCGTGACCGGGGCGATGAAGGCGCAATGCTCGCGGATGTAGTTCACGACCGGCTCGTTGTAGGCGATGCCGCCCGTGAGGATGATGCCGTCCACGCGCCCGGCAAGGGCTGCGGCCATGGCTCCGATCTGCTTCGATACGTTGTAGCACAAGGCGTCGAGCACCTTCTTGGCCCGCTGGTCTCCCTGCTCGATGCGCTCCATCACCTGCATGACGGAGTTCGTTCCCAGGTAGGCGACCATGCCTCCCTTGCTTGAGATGTATTTGAGCAGCTCCTCGCGGGTGTACTGTCCCGAGAAGCAGACCTTGATGAGCTCGCTCGAGGGAATGCTGCCCGCGCGGTCCGGAGCGAAGGGCCCGTCGCCGTCCAAGGCGTTGTTCACATCGACGATCTTTCCCTGACGGTGTGCGCCGACCGAGATGCCGCCGCCCATGTGGGCCACGATCAGGTTCGACTCTTCGTAGACGAGGCCCGTGCGCTCGCAGTGCAGGCGGGCCGTGGCCTTCTGGTTGAGGGCATGGAAAACCGACTTGCGCGGGCACATCGGCATGCCCGTGATGCGGGCCACGTCGTCCATCTCGTCCACCACGGGCGGGTCGGCGATGTAGGCCTTGACACCGGCCATGTGGGCGATCTGTGCGGCCAGCAGGCCGCCGAGGTTGCAGGCGTGCTTCATCTGGGCGTTCCGCAGGTCGTAGCGCATCCGAGAATTGACCTCGTAGACGCCGGCCGGGATCGGGCGGATGAGTCCTCCGCGGCCGATGACCGCCGAAAGCTCCTTGATGTCGAACGATTTTTCGCGCAGGGCGGAGAGGATCAGACCGCGTCTCCAGTCGAGCTGGTCGATGATGTCGGTGAATCGGGTGAGTTCTTCGGTCGTGTGACGCAGGGTCAGATCCAACAAAGGCCGCTCCTCGTCATAGAGGGCGACCTTTGTGGAAGTAGAGCCGGGATTTATTGCCAATACTTTGTATCCCATAAATTTCTCGGTTCGTTGTAGGTTGTTTTAGGTTGAGGAGTTTGAAGGTGGCCGGAAGGTGCGGGTCCGGCCGGCCCGGAAGAGCTATTTCGCCGCGAGGCAAGCCAGCGCGATCGAGAAGAGTTTCGTCTTGCTCGTGTCGCCGCGCGAGGTGAGCACGCACGGAACCTTCGTACCCATGACCATGGCTGCGAGCTCGCCGCCGCACAGGTGCGATACCGACTTGAAGAAGACGTTTGCCGACTCGAGGTTCGGGAAGAGCAGGCAGTCCGGATCGCCCGCAACCGACGAACCCTTCACCTTCTTGTGCTCGGCGACCTCCTTGTAGAGGGCCACGTCGAGCGACAGCGGACCGTCCACGATCACGTTGCCCAGCTGTCCGCGGTCGGCCATCTTGGCCAGCAGCGCGCCCTCGGTCGAGGAGATGACGTTCGGGAGCAGCTGCTCCGACGGGGCGATGCAGGCGATCTTCGGCGTGGCGATGCCCAGCAGGTTGGCCGTGCGGGCGAGGTAGCCGATCTGTACGGTCTTCTGCTTGAAGTCGGGCAGGGGGATCACCGCCACGTCCGAGATGACAAGCAGCTTGTGGTAGCAGGGCATCTCGACGATCGACACGTGGCTCAGCACGCCCTTCGGCGGGAAGAGTCCGGCCTCCTTGTTGAGGATGCCGCGCATGTACTTGTCGGTCGATACCAGACCCTTCATCAGCACGTCGGCGTTGCCCGCAACGACGGCGGCAACGGCCTGCTGCACGCACTTCACGTCGTTCGACTCATCGACGATGTTGAATGCCTTCAGATCGAGTCCGCTCGTCTGGCAGACCTCCTCGATCACCTTCTTGTCGCCGTAGAGCGTCGGCTCCACGAGGCCCTCCTTGTAGGCTTCGTAGACCGCTTCCAGCGTGTGCGAATCCTGACCGTAGGCTACGGCCAGGCGTTTCCTGCCTCTTTTTCTCGCCTCTTCGACGATTTCTGTAAGATGTTGAATCATGGTTGTGTGTTTATTTTACGAGGTTGTACGTATCGGTTGCGATGACCAGCTCTTCGTTGGTGGCGATCATGGCCACCTTGACCTTCGAGTCGGGGGTCGAGAGCATCTTGTTCACGCCGCGCGCTCCCTGGTTGGCGGCCTTGTCGAAGTGTACGCCCATGAATTCGAGCCCTTCGCAGACCGATTCGCGCATCTCGGACGAGTTCTCGCCCACGCCGCCCGTGAAGACGATCAGATCGACGCCGCCCATCTCGGCCGCATATTCGCCGACGAACTTCTTGATGCGGCGGTAGTGCATGTCGCGGGCCAGGATGGCCTCGGGGTTGCCCTCATCGTAGGCGCGGTCGATGTCGCGCATGTCGCTCGACAGCCCCGTGAGGCCCAGCACGCCCGAGCGCTTGTTCATCATCTCGTTCAGCTCGGCATAGGTCATGCCCTCCTTTTCACCGATGTAGGTGACGGCGCTGGCATCCACCGAGCCGCAGCGCGTGCCCATGACCAGACCGTCCAGGGGCGAGAAGCCCATCGACGTGTCGAACGACTTGCCGTTGAGGACGGCCGTCACCGAGGCGCCGTTGCCGATGTGGCAGGTGATGATCTTCGAGTTCTCGAAGTCGAGGCCGGCCAGTTCGGCGCCGATGCGGGCGACGTAGCGGTGGCTCGTGCCGTGGAAGCCGTACTTGCGCACGCGGTATTTGTCGTAGTAGGCGTGCGGCAGGGCGTACATGTAGTTCACGGCCGGGATGGTCTGGTGGAACGACGTGTCGAAGACCGTCACCTGGGGTACGCCCGGGAGCACCTTCTCGATTGAGAGCACACCCTCGAGGTTGGCGGGGTTGTGCAGCGGAGCGATTTCGAACAGCGAGCGGATCTTCTCCTTGACCTCCTCGGTAACCAGACAGCTCTCGGGGAAGTATTCGCCGCCGTGTGCCACGCGGTGGCCGACGGCTTTCACCTCGTCGAGCGAGCGGATGACGCCGTGCTGCGGGTCCGTCAGGGCGTCGAGCACCAGGCGGATGCCGGTCGTGTGGTCGGGAATCGGCTGGCGGAGTTCGAACGGCTCCTTGCCGACGGGTTTGTGCACGAGGTCGCCCTCGGGAAGGCCGATGCGCTCGACGATGCCTTTAGCGAGCAGTTTGCTCGATGCGGCCTCCATGTCGATGACCTGATACTTGATCGAGGACGAGCCGCAGTTCAATACCAAAATTACCATAGTGTTCTATTTTTTGAGTTTTCAGTTTTTCAGTTGTGCGCCGATCCACATGCCCAGCGCGGCGAAGGCGATGCATACCGCCACGCTCAGGGCCACGTAGGCGGCTGCCGGTCCGTAGTCGCCGGCGCGGAGCAGCCGCACGGCATCGGCCGAGAAGGTCGAGAAGGTGGTGAACCCTCCGCAGAACCCCACGACGAGCAATTGCGATGCCGATGCCGAAGGTGCGAGCGCGAGCAAAAAACCGATGACCAGCGATCCCGCAGCATTGACCGTGAACGTTCCGGCGGGGAATCCCAGCAGCGTATGCCCGGCCAGCAGGCCGTAGGAGACCAGGTAGCGGACGATGCTCCCGGCCGCG
>ERZ1504360.510-NODE-510-length-9752-cov-3.950706_pt1 | contig 9752 bp, 8 predicted proteins | sample MGYA00574855_ERZ1504360 | MGnify/ENA primary metagenome ERZ1504360 (study PRJEB39906, sample SAMEA3182045) | gut metagenome | biome: human; feature: gut; material: Stool; isolation source: human stools | place: Canada | collected 2011-11-01 ... | reverse complement strand
CAATGACGTGTACCAGCTCACCGGCCTCCAGACCGGACACCTGCGCCATCATGTGTACCAGCACACTGTACTGCACCACATTCCAGTTGTTGGCGGCCAGCATATCCTGACTGCGCTGGTTGAGAATGGCGTTGAGGGTGTTGCCGGAGACGTTGAAGGTCATGGAGTAGGCACAGGGATACAGCGCCATCTCGTGAAGATCCTGAAAGTTGTAGATATTGGTGAGGATGCGGCGGCTGGCGGGATTGTGCTTCAGGTCATACAGCACCCGATCCACCTGATCCATCTCCCCCTCGGGGTATTGGTGCTTCACCGCCAGCTGGTAGCCGTAGGCCTTGCCGATGGAGCCGTTTTCATCGGCCCAGCTGTCCCAGATGTGGCCCCGCAGGTCGTGGATATTGTTGGACTTCTTCTGCCAGATCCACAGCAGCTCATCGATGCAGGTCTTGAAAAAGGTGCGGCGCACGGTGAGGATAGGAAACTCCTGGCGCAGGTCGTAGCGGTTGACGATGCCGAACTTCTTTACAGTGTGGGCGGGCGTGCCGTCCTCCCAGTGGGGACGCACCTGCTGGTCGGTGTCCCACACCCCGTTTCGCAGGATGTCACGGCAATTTTCCTTAAAGATCTGGTCTGCACGGCTCATAAGCATACCCCCTGTGTGTTTTTCCTCATTGTACCAGATTCACCGGCGATTGGAAACACAAATGTGAGGGATAAGAAAAAAGAAATTGTGTCCTGCCGATACTTCGGGTATACTGTATGCTGGTTGAAAATGTGAAGGAGGTATTCTTCTGATGAAATATGATGTGTTGATTATCGGCGCGGGCCCCGGCGGCATCTTCTCCGCCTATGAGCTGATGCAGCGGAAGCCGGCGTGGAGGGTGGCGGTGCTGGAGGCGGGCAACCCGCTGGAGAAGCGGCACTGTCCCATCGATGGCGACAAGGTCAAGTCCTGCATCCACTGCAAGACCTGTGCCATTATGAACGGCTTCGGCGGCGCCGGTGCCTTCTCCGACGGCAAGTACAACCTGACCAACGAGTTCGGCGGCACACTGTACGAGTACATCGGCAAGCAGAAGGCCATGGAGCTGATGCACTACGTGGACGATATCAACGTGGCCTGCGGCGGCGCGGGCACCAGGCTGTACTCCACGGCGGACAGCGGCTTCAAGCGCCTGTGTCTGCAAAATAATCTCCACCTGCTGGATGCCTCCGTGCGGCATCTGGGCACCGACATCAACTACAAGGTGCTGGAGAATCTGTACGCCCAGCTGAAGGAGCATATCGACTTCCACTTCCTGACGCCCGTAAAGGCCCTGCGCGTCACGGAGGACGGCGGCTACGAGGCGGAGACGGACAAGGGCACGTTCTGCGGCAGCAAGTGCATCATCTCCGTGGGCCGCAGCGGCAGCAAGTGGATGGAGTCCGTGTGCGAGGCGCTGGACATCCCCACCAAGTCCAACCGGGTGGATATCGGTGTCCGGGTGGAGCTGCCCGCCGAGGTGTTTGCTCCCATCACCGATGAGCTTTACGAGAGCAAGATCGTCTATAAGACCGAGAAGTATCAGGACAAGGTGCGCACATTCTGCATGAATCCCCGGGGCGCGGTGGTCAACGAGAACACCAACGGCATCGTCACCGTCAACGGCCACAGCTACGAGGATCCGGCCATGCACACGGAGAACACCAACTTCGCCTTGCTGGTGTCCAAGCACTTTACCGAGCCGTTCCGGGACAGCAACGGCTACGGCGAGAGCATCGCGCGCCTGAGCAATATGCTGGGCGGCGGCGTGATGGTGCAGCGGTTCGGCGACCTGATCCGCGGCCAGCGCAGCACCCCAAAGCGCATCGAAAAGGGCTTCATGACCCCCACGCTGGCGGCGACCCCCGGCGATCTGAGCCTTGTGATGCCCAAGCGTATTCTGGACGGCATCATCGAGATGATCTACGCGCTGGACAAGATCGCCCCCGGCACCGCCAGCGACGATACGCTGCTCTACGGCGTGGAGGTAAAGTTCTACAACATGGAGGTGGCGCTGGACGAGAATCTGGAGACGCCCCACAAGGGCCTGTTCGTCATCGGCGACGGCAGCGGCGTGACCCACTCCCTGTCCCACGCATCGGCCAGCGGCGTCTATGTGGCCCGCTATCTGGCGGACAACGCATGATACGGCAGTAAAAGGAAAGCCCCGGCGCGGGGCTTTCCTTTTTTAGATGGTGCGCGGCAAGAAAACCGCAAAAAGCACTACCAAAACGGCGTGGACTGTGGTATAGTGTACATTGGATATTTACCGAAAGGGGGGGGCCGCCGTGAAGCGCGCCGTGAAAAAGTGCATCCTGCTGCTGGCGGGGCTGGCACTGGCCGCCGCTCTGTCCGGCTGCACCGTGTTCGACTCCTCCGTGGAGCAGCTGTTCACCCTGCCCCGCATGGCGCCGGAGTACGCCGGCCTTTCCCAGCAGCTGGACAGTCTGATCTCCCAGGGCTACGAGTACGCATCCCCCTCCGGCGGACGGAACATCCAGTCCGTGCAGATGGTGGATCTGGAGGATGACGGACGGCAGGAGGCGCTGGTGTTCCTGCGCCGCAGCACCGACGAAAAGCCCCTGAAGATCATGGTGTACCGGCTGGACGAGAACGACAGCTACCGTCTGTTCTGCACCGTGGAGAGCAGCGGCACCGTCGTGGACAGCGTGTACTATCAGGATCTCGACGGCGACGGACGCCGGGAGCTTATCGTGGGCTGGCGCATCAGCGCCGATGTCCAGACGCTGGCGGCCTACTCCATGGAGCCGGAGCCGGTGGCCCTTATGTCCTGCAGCTACAGCAGCTTCAGCATTCAGGATCTCAACGGCGATGGCGTGCCCAGCCTGCTGGTGCTCCGGGCCGACGGCGAGATGGGCCCCGTGGCGGAGTTTTACGGCTGGCAGGACGAGCAGATGGGCGTATCCTACCGCTGCCGCCTGTCCAGCTCCATGACCGCCCTGAACCGAGGCAGCGTCGTCACCGGCATGGTGGACAGAGACGTGCCCGCCGTGTTCATCACCGGCGTAGATGCCAACAGCATGGCCGTCACCGACATCCTCATCTACCGGCAGGAGGCGGGACTGGTCAACGTGGCGCTGGACAAGACCAGCGGCGTCTCCGCCGCCGTCTATCCCTACCGCCAGCTGGCCCCGCAGGACATCGACAACGACGGCATTATCGAGGTGCCCTGCCCCTTGGGCGATACTGCCGCCGAGCAGACGGACGGCCTTGTGGCATGGATGACGTGGCAGACGGACGGGCGCTTCGCCCAGACCGGCAAGACCTATTACAGCCCCTCCACCGGGTGGTATTTCACCATCCCCATGAGCTGGTGGGGCTGGGAGGTGGACACCGTTACCGGCGGCATCCAGAACGAGAGCCAGATGACCCTGCGCATCAACGGCGACTCCGTGCTCACCATCTACACCATCACCGGCGAGAACCGGGACAGCCGCAGCCGCATGGGACACCGCATCGTCCTGCGCCGTCAGGCTACCACCGTCTACGCCGGCGAGGTCTACGAGATCGCCCCCTACTACGGTATGGATGAGGATCTGCTGCGCCGCAGCTTCAGCCTCATCGTAGGCAGCTGGAGCAACTGACAAGGAGGGACTGCCATGAAAAAGGTACTGGTACTGGAGGACGAGTCCAGCATCCGCAGCTTTATCGTTATTAATCTCCGCCGCGCCGGCTACGAGGTGGTGGAGGCGGAGACAGGCGAGGAGGCGCTGGAGAAGCTGAAGCAGCACACCGACGTGCGCGTGGCCCTGCTGGACATCATGCTTCCCGGTATCGACGGCTTTGAGGTCTGCCGCCGCATCCGCGCCACCAACGCCGCCATCGGCATTATCATGCTCACCGCCCGCTCTCAGGAGATGGACAAGGTCACCGGTCTTATGACAGGCGCCGACGACTACGTCACCAAGCCCTTTTCGCCCGCCGAGCTCACCGCCCGCGTCGACGCCCTCATGCGCCGCTCCGGCGGCGCCTCCGTGGATGTCGGCGAGATCGAGCAGCCCCCCTTCCTTCTCAATACCCGCAACCGCACCCTCGAGAAGAACGGCCAGCGCATCAAGCTCACCCAGGTTGAATACTCCATCATGAAAATGTTCATGGAGAACCCCGGTAAAGCCCTCTCCCGCGAGGAGATCCTCGACCTCGTCTGGGGCCACGACTACTTCGGCGAGCTCAAGATCGTCGATGTCAACATCCGCCGGCTCCGTCTCAAGATCGAGGACAACGCCACGAACCCCATATACATCACGACCATCTGGGGTTACGGATATAAATGGGGATTCTGACGCCGACGCGCAAAATACCTGCCGCACCTATCTCGTTGAAAAGGAGTTGAGGAATATGCCTGCCAAGCTGCCCAAGGTACAGGGCCTGCGCCGCCGCTGGCTGGCCGGGAGCATCGGCCCCGTGGCCGCCATCCTCCTGCTGGTGGGTGTTCTGATCTCCGTGGGCTTTGCCAGCAACTACTACAACAGCGCCCGCTCCACCCTGCGGGCCAAGGCGTCCTCCGGCGCGGACTACTTCAACACCTACGTCATGACCGGCTACAAGGAGTACTACCGCAGCGCCACGCTGTACGCCGCCACCTTTGACGACGCCGACCGCATCGAGCTGCAGTTCCTCAACAGCGCCGGACGGGTGGAGGTCACGACGCGGGGCCTGACGGCAGGTACCTACCCCGGCACACCGGAGGTGGCCCGGGCCGTGGAGAGCGGCACGGTGCAGGACTTCGTGGGCCTGGACGAGACCACCGGCGAGCGGATCATCGCCGCCTCCAGCCTGCTGAAGTTCAACGGGCAGGTGGTGGGCGTCATGCGTTACGTCACCGGCATCGGCGAGCTGGATCGGCAGGTGTTCCTGACGGTGCTGGTGGTCTGCGGCGTCATGGCCGCCGTCATCTGCCTGATCTTCCTGTCCAGCTCCATCTTCATCAACAACGTGGTGGCGCCGGTGTCGGCGGTGTCGGAGGCGGCCAAGCGTATCTCCGGCGGCAGCTACGGCATCCAGATCCCCAACAAATACGCCGATGAGATGGGCGTGCTGGTGGACAACATCAATGATATGTCCCTGAAGATCAGCCAGAGCGAGAAAATGGAGTCGGAGTTCATCTCCTCCGTATCCCACGAGCTGCGCACGCCGCTGACGGCCATCAACGGCTGGGGCGAGACGCTGCTGGAGGACGAATCCTGCGATGTCCAGCAGCTGCGCCGCGGCGTGCAGATCATTGTGAAGGAGTCCCGCCGCCTGACCAATATGGTGGAGGAGCTGCTGGACTTCTCCAAGATGACCGACGGCCGCTTCACCTTACAGGTGGAGGATACCGACCTGCAGGCGGAGCTGGAGGACGCGGTCTACACCTACCGGGAGCTGTTCCGGCAGGACGGCATCTCGCTGGAGTACACCAGCGACAAGGCGCTGTACGACGAGCCCATCACCGGCGACCCGGAGCGGCTGAAACAGGTGTTCTGCAACGTGCTGGACAACGCCGCCAAGCACGGCGGCTCCGGCAAACGCATCGTCGTCCGTCTGACACAGGAGAACGAGGCCTATGTCATCACCATCCGGGACTTCGGCCCCGGCATCCCCGAGGCGGAGCTGCCCTATGTGAAGCAGAAGTTCTACAAGGGCTCCTCCCGGGCGCGGGGCAGCGGCATTGGTCTGGCGGTCTGTGATGAGATCGTGCATCTCCACGGCGGACAGTTCGACATCGGCAACGCCGTCGGCGGCGGTACGGTGGTCACCATCCGCCTGCCGCTGAAGCGGGAGACGGAAAAAGAACTGTAAAAAAATCGAACAACTGTTGCATTTTTCGGCGAGCTGTGCTATGCTTGCCACAGAAAGGATCATTCAGGCATATGGAAAAGAAACAGGGCGCCTTCCGCACCACCATCGGCGGACAGGCGCTGATCGAAGGAATTCTCATGCGCGGCCCGGAGAAGGACGCCATCGTGGTTCGCTCGCCGGAGGGACTGGTCACCAAGGTGACGGAGCGGAAATTTATCAAGGATCGGTATCCCATTCTGGGTATTCCCATCCTCCGGGGCGCTGTGACGTTCATCAGCTCCATGATCACAGGCGTCAAGGCGCTGATGTTCTCGGCGGACTATTTCCCCGATGACGAGGATGCCAAGCCCGGCAAGTTCGACCAGTGGCTGGAAAAGCACGTCCCGGCGGAGAAGCTGCAGTCGCTGGTGGTGGCATTTTCCGTCATCCTCAGTCTGGGGCTGACGCTGGTGCTGTTCATGCTGCTGCCCACGTTCATCGCCGGGCTGTTCCACGCACAGAGCGCCGCCGTCCACAACATCATCGAGGGCGTGGTGAAGGTGCTGGTCTTTCTGACATACCTGATCCTCTGCTCCAAGCAGAAGGATGTGCGCCGGGTGTTCTGCTACCACGGCGCGGAGCATAAGACCATCTTCTGCTACGAGGCGGGGCTGCCCCTGACGGTGGAGAATGTCCGTCCCCAGCCCAAGCACCATCCCCGCTGCGGCACCAGCTTCCTGTTCGTGGTCATCATTGTGTCCATTCTGGTGTCCAGCATCGTGTTTCCCTACATCAACTGGCAGAACATCTGGGTGCGCATCGGGGTTAAGCTGCTGCTGCTGGTGCCGGTGGTGGGCGTGACCTACGAGTTCAACCGCTTTGTGGGCGCCCACGACAACGCCGTGACCCGCATCCTGTCCGCCCCCGGTATGTGGATGCAGAACTTCACCACCAACGAGCCGGACGACTCCATGATCGAGGTGGCCATCGAAGCCATGAAGCTGGTGATCCCTGCCGAACAAGGGAAAGATCAGTGGTAAAAGGGGATAACACGACGTATTATGGCGATCACATATAACAATCTGTATTTGGATATACGCCAGCAGCTCCATGCGGCGGGGCTGCCCGCCGCCACACTGGAGGCCCGGGAACTGGTGTGCTGCGCCGCCGGCAAGAGCCGGGAGGAGCTGACCCGCGACAGCCGACTCTATGTCCCCGACACGGTGGAGCGGCAGGCGCGGCAGCTGGTGGAGCGCCATCTGGCCGGTGAGCCGGTGGCCTACCTCATCGGCGAGTGGGAGTTTTACGGCCTGCCGCTGGACATCTCGGAGCGGGTGCTCATCCCCCGCCCGGACACGGAGGTGCTGGCCGCCGCCGTCATCGAGGGCCTGCGGGGCGCGGAGAGCCCCCGGGTGCTGGATCTGTGCGCCGGCTCCGGCTGCATCGGTCTGGCGGTGGCGAAAAACGTCCCCGGCAGCCATGTGGTGCTGGGGGAGATCGACGAGGGCGCGCTGCGCGTCTGCCGCCAGAACATTCGCCGCACCGGCCTTTCCGGTCAGGCGGTGTCCATGCAGCTCAACGCGCTGGAAAAAGCGCCCAAGCGTCTGGGGGAGTTCGACTGCATCGTGTCCAACCCACCCTACATCCCCGACGGGGACATCGCCGGGCTGGATCCCTCGGTGCGGGATTACGAGCCGCATCTGGCCCTGAAGGGCGGCGTTGACGGACTGGACTTCTACCGCGCCATCTGCGATGGCTGGCGGACGGCGCTGCGCCCCGGCGGACGGCTGTACTTCGAGGTGGGCATCGGACAGGCCGACGACGTGCTGCGCATCATGCGCGCCGTGGGCTTCGGCGATATCGAGGTGCTGCCCGACCTCAACGGCATCCCCCGGGTGGTCTGGGGCATCCTGCACACGGAGCTGTGAGCTGTCCTGTTTTCGGGACAGCGCGTCTGATAACATACAAGACACAACAAACAGAGGAGGACGGAACAATGGCAGCGAAGAAAGAACCTGCGGCCCAGAGCACGGCGGTGTCCGACAAGAAAAAAGCGCTGGAAACAGCTATGCAGCAGATCGAGAAGATGTATGGCAAGGGCTCCATCATGCGCTACGGCGCGGAGAGTGCCCTGAATGTGGAGGCCATCCCCACCGGCTCTCTGTCGCTGGATCTGGCACTGGGTATCGGCGGTCTGCCCCGTGGCCGTATCGTGGAGATCTACGGGCCGGAGTCCTCCGGTAAGACCACGCTGGCTCTGCATGTACTGGCCGAGGCCCAGAAGATGGGCGGCGAGGTGGCCTTCGTGGATGCCGAGCACGCGCTGGATCCCACCTATGCCAAGGCGCTGGGCGTCAATGTGGAGGATATGCTCATCTCCCAGCCCGACACCGGCGAGCAGGCGCTGGAGATCACGGAGGCGCTGGTGCGCTCCGGCGCCATCGACGTGGTGGTGGTGGACTCCGTGGCGGCCCTGGTGCCCCGGGCGGAGATCGAGGGCGAGATGGGCGACAGCTATGTGGGCCTCCAGGCCCGGCTTATGAGCCAGGCCCTGCGCAAGCTCACCGGCGCCATCGGTAAGACCAACTGCGTGGTGATCTTCATCAATCAGCTGCGTGAAAAGGTGGGCGTCATGTACGGCAACCCCGAGGTCACCACCGGTGGCCGGGCGCTGAAGTTCTACGCCTCCGTTCGCATCGATGTGCGCCGCATCGAGACGCTGAAGTCCGGCGGCGAGGTCATCGGCAACCGCACCCGCGCCAAGGTGGTGAAGAATAAGGTGGCCCCCCCGTTCCGGGAGGCCGAGTTCGACATCATGTACGGCGAGGGCATCAGCAAGCTGGGTGACCTGCTGGATCTGGCGGTGAAGCTGGATCTGGTGCAGAAGAGCGGCTCGTGGTTCAACATGGGCGAGGTGCGTCTGGGACAGGGCCGCGACGCGGCCAAGCAGTCTTTCCGCGACCATCCGGAGGAGGCGGCCAAGCTGGAGAGCGCCGTCCGGGAGAACTTCCACAAGCTGATGGGCGCACAGTCCCGCACCGCCGCCAAGGCGGCGGGCCGCGCGGTGGACGTGTCCGCCGACGACTTCGACGACGCTGACTGATGCGCATTGAACGGCTGGAAAATTCCAAACGTAAGCAGGAGCGCGTGCTGGTGTATCTGGAGGATGGGAGCATCCTCCGGATCACCGGCGCGGAGCTTCTGCAATTTGGCTTATATCAGGGCCTTGACCTGCCGCCGGAAACGTTGGCGGCACTGGAGGCGGCAGCCCGCCGTTCCGACACCAAACGCAGGGGCGCCAACATGGCCGCTGGGCGGATGCTCTCCAAAAAGGAGCTGACGAGCCGCCTGACAAGGAAGGGCGCCTCGCCGGAGGATGCCGCGGACACGGCGGACTGGCTGGAGGAGCTGGGGGCGGTGGACGACGCCGCCTATGCCGGCGCCATCGCCCGGCACTACGGCGCCATGGGCTGCGGCGCCGGTCGCGTCCGGCAGGAGCTGCACCGCCGGGGCGTGCCCAAGGAGCTGTGGGACGAGGCGCTGGCACAGCTGCCGCCGCCGGAGGAGGCCATCCGCAAATTCCTTCGTACCAAGCTGCGGGGTCGTCCGCTGACTCCGGAGGACAGCCGCCGCATGGCCGCCGCCCTCCAGCGCCGGGGCTTTTCGTGGCAGGACATCCGCCCCGCCCTCAACGAGCTGGGGCAAGAGATCGACGAAGCATGAGAGGTACAAAACGTGAAAATTTCCTTTATTTCACTTGGCTGTGCCAAGAATCTGGTGAATACCGAGCAGATGATGGCCCTGTGCCGCGATGCGGGGCACACCCTGCAGGAGGAGCCTGCCGGCGCCGATGTGGTGGTCATCAACACCTGCGGCTTTATCGACAGCGCCAAGGAGGAGGCCATTGACACCATCCTCTCCGCGGCGGAGCTGAAGGCGGCGGGGCAGG
>ERZ1504360.489-NODE-489-length-10072-cov-4.531297_pt1 | contig 10072 bp, 10 predicted proteins | sample MGYA00574855_ERZ1504360 | MGnify/ENA primary metagenome ERZ1504360 (study PRJEB39906, sample SAMEA3182045) | gut metagenome | biome: human; feature: gut; material: Stool; isolation source: human stools | place: Canada | collected 2011-11-01 ... | reverse complement strand
TTCCCAAAGTCGAGAGTAAACCAAGGGATATATGGACGGCGGAAACGATACGAAAGGCACTGAATAGCTGTAAAGACGCAAAGCTGTATCTTGCTATGAATTTAGCGTTTGCCTGTTCTCTGCGCGTAGGCGAAATACTTGGGCTTACTTGGGATAATGTGCATATTGAGGAGGCGGACATTGCACAGGACAATGCGTCCATTTATGTGGAAAAGGAGCTTTTCAGAGCTTCTAAAGATGTCATGGACACTTTCGGAAACAGAGATATCTTGTTTGTGTTCCCGCCGGTAATGAGCTGCCCCAAAACAAGGCTGGTTTTGAAAACTCCAAAGACAGCGACAAGCGTCAGACGAGTATGGCTCCCAAAGACACTTGCTTATATTCTTCGAGAATGGCGTGATACACAGGAAAAACAAAAAGAGTTTCTCGGAGACGAGTATTTGGACTATAATCTTGTAGTAGCACAGGGTAATGGACGGCCTTGTGACATTAAGCTGATTGAAAAAGGCTTTAATCGTTTGAAAGAAGATGCCGGACTGCCAAATGTAGTCTTCCATTCCCTTCGTCATTCCAGCACTACTTACAAGCTGAAGCTCAACCATGGAGATATCAAAGCGACGCAGGGTGATACGGGACATTCCCAGGCTGATATGATCACGAGGGTGTATGCGCATATACTTGATGAAGATCGGAAAATCAATGCACAGAAATTTGAGTCGGCATTTTATGCGAACCCCGACCTAAGAGATGTCAAACCGCCCAAAGAGCAATCAGCAACTATCAATTTGAACGATCTCATTGAACAACTCAAGAATTCACCAGAACTGGCGCAAACTCTTGCGGGCTTGATTGCAGGAAATGCCTGCTAATCTCAAATTAGCAAACGAGGTGTTTTTTGGTGCCAAGCCGCAAAAACTGACCTAACGCCAATTAGCAAAAAGCAAAGAAAATTGTTGGACACAAGGAGGAAAGCATGAACGTAATCGGAAGATGTAACAGGAACGACGGGCAAAAGCAAAAGCCCGAAAACGGCTGTTTTACGGGCTTTTTGGCGTCCCCGGCGCGATTTGAACGCGCGGCCCCTCGCTTAGGAGGCGAGTGCTCTATCCACTGAGCTACGGAGACAGGTATTCAATTTTTCGGTTTTTGCCCCCTGTTTGGTGATAGGTCACCTTCCGCTTAGGAGGCGAGTGCTCTATCCACTGAGCTACGGAGACAGGGATTCAAATTTTCGGTTTTTGCCCCGTCTGGCTACGGGTCGCTTTCCACCCTGGGAGGCGACCCGCCATTCAACCGCGCTACGGGGCAAATGCGGGAACCATTCAAATTTTGCGGAGCGCCGGGATTCGAACGATTCGATTGGAAGGAGGCGAGGGCGTTCGACCCTGTTGCGCTACGGAGGCGGACACGGGCATCGGCCCGACCGCTCTTGCATTATAGCCGCCGGAGGCGGAACTTGTCAAGGAGGCGGGGCGTGTACGGCGGGGCGCCTCCGGCAGCGCAGGGGGCGGGCCTTTGCGCGGCGAAGCGTTCCCGCCGCCGGCAGGAGTCTGCCGGGATGTCCGCCGCTGTTCCCGCTTTCTCTGTGGATGCTTTCCTGTGGCGATCGTTCCGCTGAGAACCCACAAAGGCAATTCCGTGCGCGGGCGGGGACGAGTACGGCGGGATGCCTCCAGCAGCGCAGGGGGAGGCGGGGCCTTTGCGCGGCGAAGCGTTCCCGCCGCCGGCAGGGCCTGCCCGTGGACGCCGCTTCCGGCGGCGGCGCCGCATCTGCGGCAGGGGGACGTCTGCCGGGCGCGCGGCGGCCCGTGCGATAGGGGAAGGCGGCGCAGGGTCGGCCTGCGTCGCCTTCCGGAACGATTTGCCGGCAAATCGTTCGGCGGCCCTGCACAAAGGCGGCGTTACATCAGCTCGCGGAACAGCGCTTTGAGGTCCTCCACGTTCGTGTCGCGCGGGTTCCCGGGGCGGCAGGCGTCGGCATAGGCGGACTCGGCCAGGAACTGCAGATCCTCCTCCCGAATGGCGGCGAGCTTGGACGGGATGCCCACATCCTCCGAGAGCTGCCGCACGGCCTGCACCGCCGCCGCGCGATACGCCTCCTGCGTCATGCCGTCCACGCCCGGCACGCCCATGGCGCGCGCGATCTCGCGGTATTTTTCGCCCGTGCAATCGGCGTTGTAGGCCATGACGATGGGCAACATCATGGCGCAGGCCACGCCGTGCGGCGTATCGTACACTGCGCCGAGCGTATGCGCCATGGAGTGGGCGATGCCCAGCCCGACGTTCGAGAAGCCCATGCCTGCGATATACTGGCCGAGCGCCATCCCTTCGCGTCCATCCGGCGTGCCGTCGACCGCCCCGCGCAGCGACCGGGCGATGATCTCGATCGCCTTGAGATGGAACATGTCCGTCATCTCCCAGGCGGCAAGCGTGATATATCCCTCGATGGCATGCGTCAGCGCGTCCATGCCGGTAGAGGCGGTCAGGCCTTTCGGCATGGTCGCCATCATGTCCGGATCGACGACGGCGACGATGGGCATGTCGTGCGGGTCCACGCAGACAAACTTGCGCCGGCGCTCCACATCGGTAATCACGTAGTTGATCGTTACCTCGGCGGCGGTGCCGGCGGTCGTCGGCACGGCGATGATCGGCTTGCACGGCTGCTTGGTGGGAGCGACGCCCTCAAGACTGCGCACGTCCGCAAACTCCGGGTTGGCCGCAATGATGCCGATGGCCTTGGCCGTATCCATCGACGAGCCGCCGCCAATGGCGATGATATAGTCCGCGCCCGCATCGGCAAACGCTTTTACGCCGTGCTGCACGTTCTCGATGGTCGGGTTTGCCTTGATGTCGGAATACACCTCGTAGGCAAGGCCCGCTCCGTCCAGCAGATCGGTCACCTTCGTGGAAACACCGAAACGGATCAGATCCGGGTCCGAGCAGACGAGCGCCTTTTGAAACCCGTGCGCCCTCGCTTCGTTAACGATCTCGCCGATGGCGCCTGCGCCATGATAGGAGGTCTGGTTGAGCATGATGCGATTGGCCATAACAAACTCTCTCCTTTATCTTTTTTTGCCCGCCGCGCCGTAAGCCGCGGCGAATCCGTCCAAAATTACTGTATCCCAAACGGGTCGGCGCGTCAAGCGGATGGACGGCAGAAACGGCCGGTTTTGGGGAATATATCATCTGCCGGCGGCATCCGCCCGCTTTTACGGGAAAACCGGGTGCGCGCTGCCGCGCAATGTGCTATACTGTTGAAGAAGCCAGGAGGGAGGAACCGCCATGTCAAGAATGAGGATGCTGAACACCCTGCCCGCAGGACAGCTCAATTTCGAGGGGTTTTGTCTGGTGCGCTCCTGCCAGGTGCGTACCAACGTCAAGGGCACGCCCTATCTCGACCTCGTGCTGGCGGACTGCGAGGGCGAGGCCGTGGCCAAGCTGTGGGATTACTCACCGGAGATGGGCGCCTATGAGAGCGAGGACATCGTCAAAGTGCGCGGCGTGATCACCGTCTGGAAGGATACCGAGCAGCTCAAGATTGACCGCATCCGTCACGCGACCGAAGACGATGGCTACGACCTGTCCCTCCTGCTGCCATGCGCGCCGTTCGACCCCGCATGGCTCTACGACGAACTGTACGCGCTCGCCGGCGGGTTTGAAAACGAGGATTTGCGCATGCTTGTGCAATATCTGCTGCGCGAGCACCGCGAGGCGCTGCTTCGCTTCCCCGCCGCGCTCAAGCTGCATCATGCCACGCGGGGCGGGCTGCTGCACCATAGCTGGACCATCGTGCAACTGGCGCGCGGCGTGTGCGACACCTATCCCCTGTTGGACCGGGAGCTCGTCTATGCCGGCGCCATTCTGCACGATATCGGCAAGCTGGCGGAGCTCGAAACCGGCAAGCTCGGCATCGCCTCGGCCTATACCGCGCCGGGACAGTTGCTCGGGCACATCAGCATCGGCGTATCGATGATTTCGGAGGCGGGGCAGTTGCTCGGCGTATCGGACGAAACGGTGCTGTTGCTCGAACATATGCTCCTGTCGCACCACGAGAAGCCGGAGTTTGGCAGTCCCAAGCCGCCCATGTTCCCGGAGGCGGAGGTGCTTTCCGAGCTTGACCTGCTCGACAGCCGCCTGTACGCCATGTTCTCCGCGCTCGACGGGGTGCAGCCCGGCGCATTTTCCGAGCGCATCTGGTCGCTCGACAACCGGATGCTGTACCGCCGCAAATAGCGCAGTCCTTTTCCCAGGAGGCAGCCTTCCATGAATGAAATCGAGACCGTCGTCTTTGTGCTGGAGATGGTCGGCATTGCGGCGTTTGCCGTGTCCGGCGTAATGGTGGCCGTCGCCCGCGAGCTGGACCTGCTGGGCGCGCTCGTGCTCGGCGCGATTACGAGCGTCGGCGGCGGCGTCATCCGGGATATCCTGCTCGGCGTGCTGCCGCCGGCCATGTTCGTCGATCCGCGCTATGTCATTGCGGCCGTCGGCGTGTCGCTCGTGACGTTTGTTGTCGCGCTGTGCCTCGGCGACCGGTTTTTGCAGCGGATTGAGCGGCTCGGCCCGCTGATCAACGCGCTCGACGCCGTCGGGCTTGGCATCTTCGTCACCGTCGGCGTCGATGCGGCCGTGCGCGCCGGCTATGGCGACAATGCTTTCCTCGCCGTGTTCGTCGGCACCATGACCGGCGTGGGCGGCGGCATTCTACGCGACCAGCTCGTCGGCCGCGTACCCATGGTGCTGCAAAAGCATGTGTACGTGCTCGCCGCCATTGCGGGCGCCATCGCCTATTACGTCATGCTCCGGCTGGATCTGCTCCGGCCGGTCGCGCTATGCCTGAGCAGCGCGATCGTGGTCGTCATTCGCCTGCTCGCCGCGCACTATCGCTGGAATCTGCCGCACATCCGCCGCAGCTGAGGAGCGCGGCCGCCCGGTTATGCATTGCGACAACGCCCGGCGCTCCGCGCGCAAATGCAGCCTGCCGGCCCTCGCTTCGGCCCTTTTCTGATAATGGGCTCAAAAGAAGCCGGCATACGAAAGGGGAGCGGGCGCGCCGGCCCGTTCCCGCTCCTCCCCATTTTGTTAAGGCTTTCTTTCTCTGGCGCTGTTCTTTCTTTTTCTATTAAAGAAGGAACAGCTTTTTGTAACTCCGCCGATCTGCAAAACGACGCCTCGCAAGGACGGCAACAAGCGCCCGCTTTCCGGCAGCAGCCGCCGATGCCCTCCGCGGTTTGGGAAGCCGCCGATTGAGCGCCGGGGTTGCCCCGCTGCCGCGCCGAAGACAACCGCTAACGCCGCAAAAATCGCGCCCGGCAATCCTGCGGTCGGGGTCCGCGCAACGGCGCGCTGCCGGCGTTGTTTGCGCTTTCCTCCCACGGCCGTTTCTTCAGGCCCCGTTTTCATGTTTTTGCATTTTCAGCTCGTTTTCCAGCAACTGTTCCACGCGGTCCGCCAGATAGTCCGCCGCGCGAAGTTTGCCCTCCTCAGAGAGCCCCTCGCAGGGAGCGCTCATCTGCACCGTCAGCACGGTGGACGGCGGCTGTTCGGACACAGACAGCGCAAACCCGCTCCTGTTTCCGTAAACGGTTACTTTGGCGGCGATACAACCGTTTTCCGCTTTGGCATATTCGCTTTCTTCAGAATCCAGGATGTCATACAACGCATACAGCACGAGCTGCTTGTTGTACGACAGGATCCGCTGGACCGATTTCACGATATCGCCTCCTTTTTCAACTTCGCATGCCACTGAAATCCTGGCGTGGCGCCTCCGGGGGCGTTGCCGTGGCCGCCCGCCCCTGTCCTCCGGCCCTGCCCGTGTACAGCGCGCCGTCATGCGCAGATCGAACATCCGCAACGGGGGGCGGCGTACCGGCGCACGAACTGCCGAACCGCCCGCCGGAAATCCGTCGAATTCGACCGCTGTGCGGGAGCCGAAATCCGGCGACGCGCTTCAGTCCGTCGGACAAACGGGAACCGCCGGGGGGAATGTTGTCTCCCTTCCAACGGTGGTCGGGCATTCCGGCGGCACCCTTGCAGGCGATCGGGCCGTTGCCGCAGGCGAAGAGGCACGGATCGAGGGGACGCCCCTGCGCCCGGCTTCCGGGAGGAGGAGGATTCACCGCCGCCCCCCCCGCCGTTGCCGGCGCCGCCCCGGAGGGGGGCGGCTGCCGGCAACGGAGCGGCGTTTCCAGGAGCCATGCCGGCGATGGGACAGACGGCATGGTTCCCCGTTCCCCCCTGCGGATAAAGTCCCACGGACCGCCGATCAGAACCGGGCAGGCCCGCCGAATTTTCGGCGCTTTCCGGCCTAAAGTCGATCACGGCGTTTCCGTTTTTCGGCCTGACAGCCACGGTTGCTGCGCCGGCCATCTTGGGCGGCGGCGTTGGGCATCGCCGCCCCAATCAACGCATTGCGCGCCGTAGTCGCCCGCGGCCTGTGGATTTTCGGCCGCCCGCCCCGAATCCCGCGGCGCCGTTCGGAGCGAGGACGCTTCCCCGGCCGTCGGAGACTTCCGGGATGACCGGCGCGCCCGGGCGGCCGATATGGGCGCGGGCGCCCCCTTCGCGCTGCGCCATGGCTGCCCGGGCGGCCGATATGGGCGCGGTTGCCCCCTTCGCGCTGCGCCATGGCCGTCCGGGCGGCCGATATGGGCGCGGGCGCCCCCTTCGCGCTGCGCCATGGCTGCCCGGACGGCCGATATGGGCGCGGGCGCCCCCCTTCGCGCTGCGCCATGGCTGCCCGGACGGCCGATATCGGCGCGGGCGGCGGCCGGGCTTCTCCCCAGAGGCAGAGGGAAGGGGGCCGGAGCCCGGCCCCGCATTCGACTATGCCGCAGGCGATACGGGAAACACCCCGGCCGGCAGCGGCAAAAGCAGCTTCCTCCGCTTCACGGGGCCTTCGGTTCGCTCCTCAATAGATCGTGCCGATGTCCATCATGATCCCGATGATGTCATAGCTGTAGAACTGAAGCATCAGGTTGGGATCGTCCGCCGTTCCCCCGGCGTTTCCGTTATACATGAGGATGACGCTGATATGCCCCTCGCTGTCGTCCATCCCTCCGAACCACAGCAGGACGTTCGATGCCTCCGTCCGGATTTCTTCCCGGCAGCCCGCCCCGATGAGCTGGTCGACATAGGCGGACATCTGCTCCCCCTCGAAGGAATTCACATAGAGCGCGAACTCCGTCCCATCCTCAAAACCGTATTCTTTTCCTGTCGCCGACGTCATAAGGCCGTCGATGTGCTCCAGCGGCGGCACGCGGTCGGAGAAGAAATACCCCGCCGGCCAGGTCCCGTCGGTTTCTACGATTTCGGCCGCCGATTCGGGAACCGTCGTGTAATACTTCAGCCAGAGCGCCGGGTCCTTCGCTGCGGCGCTCGTCATATTATAGATCCTTGAAAGATGGGACAGATAGTAATCCGCGTAATACTGGAAGTCTGCGTCCGTATCGAGCGCGGCCAATTCCTCTTCGCTCGCTTCCTCATACTCCATTAAATAGTTGCGCAGATTGTCGAGCTCCTGGCTCCACTCTGCAATCAGCCCGATCAGCGTCGAATCCCCCGAAAGCCCGGCTTTTTCGATGTTGGCAACGGCCAGGTAAAACTGGTCCGTGCAGATATCGCGCGCGGCAACAAGCTCTGCATGTTTGTTTGCGGGGTTTTTCTCCGCGACCAGATCATCCAGCCGCTTCTCCCCGTCGGAAGGCGCGGAGGCGGCGTCGTCCGTTTCTGCGGGCGGCTCGCCGGATGCTTCGCCCTGGTCCCCGGTCGTATCGGCAGGCGCCGGCGCTTTCCCGCAGGCCGCAAGGCAAAGAAGCATGGACAGAATCAATCCGATTGCGATTATTCTTTTGAACATTGCTTTTCCTCCCCTTTTATCGCTGGCGTATATTATACATACAAAGCAGACCTTTTTGCAGGCCCCATGTGCGCCATTCCGCCGGAAACGGGGGTTCGTATGCGCGCCATCCCGCAAAGCGGAAAAAAACGCCGCTTTCCCGGGGGGAAAGCGGTGCGCTGCTCAGAGAGGGTTCAGTCCGTACTAAAATGGATGTAGCTCTGGAACAAACCGACCCGCGTTTTTGTTTCGGTTTTTTCATAAAGGGAGGAAACATACCGCTGCACCATCCGCCGTGAAATGTTCAGGCCGTCGGCGATCCCCTGCAGGTCGTCCTCGGTGGTCAAAAGCCGTTCCAGGACATCCGTTTCACGGGGGGTCAGAGAATAGTGGCGCGCATACAGCTTCAGCCGCTCCTGCGGAGACGGTTCCTGTTGCGCGGGGACTTCCCGCTGCTCCGCGGCGGCGGCCGTGCGGCCGACGTGCGGCAGCAAGACCAGCAGAATGCCAATCGAAATCAGACAGCTTCCCACGGCCAGCGGCGTGCTGCCTACAGCGTCATAGATCTGTAAGGCAGGAAGGACGGTCGCCGCGACCGTAAGGCTGCGCACAGCGCGCCCCATACCGGCCCACAGCTCCGGGCACCTGCTTTTCGGCGCAAAATCCAGAAACATCACGGTAAAGAAGATCACATAAAAGCCGCTGTACAGGTACATCAGCGCGGTGCCCGCAAAATAGCTGGCCTCTTCGGAGAGCAGGAACATGCAGGCGGAGGAGAGCAGCATGGCGCATACCGTGGCAAGCGGAAGATAACCCCTTCCCCTGAAATCCGCAATCCCCCCCGCCAGGAGAAGCCCCAGCACATAAAACAGCCGAACGCCGCTGTACACGTCATAGATCTCCTCGGCGTGAAAGGCGGTCAGCACGCTGTCGATCATTCCCGCGACAAGGCTCATCAGCGCAACGGCAACGGTCAGGATAACCGCCGTTTTGCGGCCCCTTCGGCTGTCCGAAGAATACGGAAGCGGATTTTCCAGGATCCAGTCCTTCGGCGCCTGAAGGATCGCATACATGACAAACGCGACGCTCAGGAAGATGCTGATCAGGAAAACGATCGAGCGCGGCATCAGGCTCTGCACGACAAACTGCAAAAGGATTGCCGCCCCCATCCCGGCGCCCAGCGTGCTGCCCAGATACCGGCTCCCGATAAAACACATCGCCGTATTGTAATACACGCAGCCGCCGATATGGCCGGTCAGCAACAGGGCCGCCGTAGAGCTTGCCAGGAAAACGGCCGGCCGGTCCGCCAGCAACAAAACCGCGGCGGCCCCAAGGCACAGGGCGCCGATCACGAGCAGCGCCGCTTTTCTTGCCCTTTCCGCCTGACAGATTTTGCGAAGCAGGGGAAAGGAAAGGAACCCCGCCCCCGTACAGGCAAGCCCGAAAGCATATACGGCGTTTACGGCGTCGCTTCCGAGAATGACGGCGCAGCGCTCGTTGATGAATGCTTCGGTCAGCATGAAGGAGAAGAAACACAGGGCAAAGCAGATCCCGCAAAAGAGCTCTGAAGATGTGATCCTCTGTTTTTTCATCGTTCCCCCATCCCCTGTGCGTCTCTCCGCATCACCGGTATCACGATGAAGCGCCCGGCAGAGACGGTAAAAATCTCGGGGTCGGCATACTCGCCATGGCCGAGCCTTACAACCGTGGAAGCCGGGATGCCTGCCGCCTTGGCCGGGAATGTTGTATTTTTCCTGTCAACCTGCCGCTTCCACAGCTTGTCGCCATATGGTTCCCTCACCGTCATTATGACGGCAGCAGGGCACAAAAGTCAATGATTATTACGACTTCCGTAATTTTACCTGATCGGCATTATTGAACAGATCGTCCCAGGCGTTCCGTTCTGTTCCCTGCCGCATGATCCAAACGCTTCACAGATTGCTTTGAGAGCGGAGCTGCGGCGCAGTCCCCCTGCCCCGGGCAGAGCGGGCGGGCTATCGCTTTGGACAATCGCAAATCCCGGTCGCCCCTTCTGCCGCGGGGCTGCTTCATAAAGAGAAACCGTTGCACGCTCCCCGTGCAGGCAGGGACGTTTCCTCCGGGAAAAGCTCGCGCTCCCTTCGATCAGGGCTGCCGACGGAAAATCCGGCGCCGTTTTCTGGCCGGACGGGCTGCAAGTTGAGCCCTCGCATAATCTTTCCGTTGCGGCTGGCGGCCGCCCGTGCATAACCTGTTTCC
>ERZ1504360.482-NODE-482-length-10194-cov-5.037479_pt1 | contig 10194 bp, 8 predicted proteins | sample MGYA00574855_ERZ1504360 | MGnify/ENA primary metagenome ERZ1504360 (study PRJEB39906, sample SAMEA3182045) | gut metagenome | biome: human; feature: gut; material: Stool; isolation source: human stools | place: Canada | collected 2011-11-01 ... | reverse complement strand
ACGCAAAAGATTGCAAACCCCTGTAAATTGCTAATTTACAGGGGTTTTTATTTCGATCAAAATAAATTCACACGACGAAATCAGAAAACCAATCATCGGAATTCCGCATGATGATTCTTCTCCAAAAATCAACTCCCGGCATACGATATGGACAAGAAGCATAACACCATAACCACCTTCCATGCTCCGGACCTCTCCACGCGGCAGGAACTTCCGGTTGCTGGAGGAGCCGTCAAGGCCGGATTTCCGTCTCCGGCCGACGACTTTCTCGACTCGCCGCTCGACCTGAACCGCGAACTGGTGCACAACCCCGCCTCGACCTTCTTCGTGCGGGTCTCGGGCGACAGCATGGCCGGGGATGGCATCGGCGACGGTGACCTGCTCGTCGTCGATCGTTCGGTCGAACCCTATGACGGCTGCATCGCCGTTTGCTACGTCGATGGGGAGTTCACGGTCAAACGCGTGCGTCTCCAAAAGGGGTGCGCATGGCTCATGCCCTCGAATCCGAAATACCGTCCGATACGTGTCGATGCCGAAAATGATTTCCAGATCTGGGGCATCGTCCGCCACGTCATCAAAACCTTCAAATAGGCGACCATGTACGGGCTCTGCGACTGCAACAACTTCTACGCCTCCTGCGAACGGGTTTTCCGGCCCGATCTGGTGGGACGCCCCGTCGTGGTGCTCTCGAACAACGACGGCTGCATCATCGCCCGTTCGAACGAGGCCAAAGCCCTCGGCATCGGCATGGGGCAGCCCTTCTACCAGATCCGGCCGCTCATCGACCGCGGGCTGGTCACGTTTTTTTCTGCCAACTTCGCATTGTACGGCGACCTGTCGCGCCGCGTGATGGCGACGCTCCGCTCGCTGGTGCCCGGCATCGAGGTCTACTCGATCGACGAGGCCTTCTTCGACCTGCGGGGCATGGCCGAGCCGCTCGACGAGTTGGGACGTTCGATCGGCCGCACGATCCGTCGCAACGTCGGGATTCCGGTCAGCATCGGCATCGCCCCGACCAAGACGTTGGCCAAGATCGCCTCGAAGCTGGCCAAGCAGTATCCCCGGCTCAACGGCTGCTGCTACATGCACCGCCCGGAGGATATCACGAAGGTGCTGCGGAAATTCCCTCTGCTGGATGTCTGGGGCATCGGTCGTCGCTACGGGCGGATGTTCGACCGCATGGGGCTCCGCACGGCACAGCAGTTTGTCGAGTTGCCGCAGGAGTGGGTACGGGCCCGCATGGGGGTCGTGGGGCTGCGGACGTGGAACGAGTTACAGGGGATGGAGTGCATCAGTTTCGAACATATGCCTCCCCGCAAGCAGCAGATCACCCTCTCGCGCTCCTTTCCGCACGAGATCCATACGCTGGAGGAGCTGGACCCGATCGTCGCCGAGTTCGCCTCGATGTGCGCCGAGAAACTGCGCGGCGAAGGGTCGGTCTGTCGTGAGGTGCATTGCTACCTCTTCACCAACCGCCACCGCGAGGATCAGCCCCAGCGTTACGAAACAAGCCTGCAGCTGCTGCCCGAACCGACCGACAGCACGCTGGAGATCGTGCGGCAGGCCCGCATTGCCCTGCGGCAGGTCTTCCAGCCGGGTTATGGCTACAAGAAGGCGGGCGTGATCCTCTCGCAGACCGCACCCCGATCGGGGTTGCAGGGCTCGCTCTTTACGCCGGACTCGCACGAGAAGCACGCCCGGCTGATGGCCGTGCTCGACTCGGTGAACAAGGTCTGCGGCCGGGGGACACTCGTCGTCGCGGCACAGGGCACCGAACCCTTCCGCATGAACCGCGAACACCTCTCGCCCCGCTATACGACCGACTGGAAGGAACTGCTGGTAGTCAAGGCCGGGCCGAAAGGCAAAAAGTAGCAAACGCTCAGCCCTCCCACTCCGGCGACATCGGTTTTTTTAACACCTTTGTCACATCCATTTCATGGTCATTTCAGATTTCGTCACCAACTTTGCACCACAATTGCATGTGTAAGAAACACCCAGAAAACAGATGAGAATGAGAAAACTCGCCGTTCTGTCGCTTCTCCTGCTCGGCTGCACCCGCGTCCTGGCGCAGGAAAAAACGGAGGCGCTCCGCCAAAATCCCGAACAATCATTTTTCCACCGCACCCAGTTTTCCATAACCGACTCGCTGGCCGACGACGAGATGTTGCTTGCCCGGCTGCGCAACATGCCGAACCTCGAGGTCGGAAAGGGAATCACGTTCCGTCCCCGAAACGACTGGTTCGAGCTGACGATGCGTTTCCGCATGCAGAACCTCGTGGCCCTCTCGTTCGACCGCGATTTCTCGCTCACCGAAACCGAAGCCCGCGTCAAGCGGCTCCGGCTTCGCTTCGACGGATACATCTATTCGCCCAAACTGGTCTACTCGATCCAGCTTGGATTCACCGGATACGACGCCGAAACACTGCCCAACGGCAACACGAACATCATCCGCGACGCCATCGTCTACTATGTTCCCAACGCCCGGTGGAACATTGGATTCGGACAGACCAAGATCAAGGCCAACCGCGCCCGGATCAACTCGTCGAGCGCCCTGCAGTTCGTAGACCGCAGCATCGTGAACAGCCAGTTCAACCTCGACCGCGACTTCGGGTTCTTCGGAGAATACAACCTCGGCGAAGGCGACGGGTTCAACCTCTCGGCCAAGGGTTCCGTTACGCTCGGTGAAGGCCGCAACTGGGGAAATTCAACGGATGGAGGCCTCGCCTACACGGGGCGTCTGGAGCTCTACCCGCTCGGCCGGTTCGGTGCGAAGGGAGACCTGCTGGAGGGCGACTTCGACTACGAGGAGCAGGTTCGCATCCTTCTGGCCGGGGCCTGGTCGTTCAACGACAACGCCTCCCGTTTCCAGGGACAGCGCGGAGCCATGATGCCCGAGGGCGAAACCCGTGACATCAACTCCTATTTCGTGGACTTCATCCTCAAATACCGCGGCTGGGCATTCTATACCGATTTCATGGGGCGTACGAGCAGCGACCCCCTCTTCGACACCGACCGCAACGCTTTCATCTACGACGGATGCGGTCTCAACCTGCAGACCAGCTACCTGTTCAACGGCAAATGGGAGATCGCCCTGCGCAACTCGACGCTCTTTCCCGACAGCCGGGTACAGCCGCTGGCCGGGTACAGAAACTGGAACCAGACCACGATCGGCGTGACGCGCTACATCATCGGCCACAGCCTGAAGGTACAGGCCGACGCCTCATACAACTACCGCAGCGAATCGGCAACGCCCGACTACAACCGCTGGGAGATCCGGTTCCAGCTCGAGCTCGGGCTCTGACCGGAAAGACCGCTGCAGCCGGCGATCCGGTCGGCCGCAGGCAGGCGCCGCTCGAAAAAAGAGAAGTCCCCGGAAGTTCCTGCATGGGAACTTCCGGGGACTTCCGTATCGTCGCACCGGAATGGATCAGAGGATCCGGAGTGCAATCCGGGCACAGGCCTCGGCATCGGCCAGGGCGTTGTGGTGGTGCTCCAGGTCAAAGCCGCAGGCAGCCGAGACGGTGTGGAGCTGGTGGTTGGGAAGGCTCCGCCCGAAGACCCGGCGCGAAGCCCGGCAGGTGCAGTAGAACCGGTAATCGGGATAGGGCATTCCATAGAGGTTGAAGACGGCACGCAGGCACCCCTCGTCGAAGGGCGAATTATGTGCCACGAGCGGAAGGCCCTCGATACGCGGGGCCACCTGGTCCCAGACCTCGGCGAAATCGGGGGCATCGACCGTATCCTCGTAGGTCAGGCCGTGGATTGCCGTCGTAAAACGGCTGTAAAAGTTCGGGCGCGGACGGATCAGGCTGTAGAACGTATCCCGGATCTCCCCGTCGCGGACCACCACCACGCCGACCGAGCAGACGCTCGTGCGTTGGCCGTTGGCCGTTTCGAAATCTATGGCTGCAAAATCGTTCATTCCCGGATCGTTTTCACTCCGGCAAAGGTAACCATTCCGGAGTTGAAAAGCAAATCGGACACGCCGGGTTTACCCTTCGGATACAGGGAAGCCGCACCCCCGGCAAGGGATGCGGCTTCAACAGGTGGCTCCGTCGCCCTACTCCCACTCGATCGTGGCGGGCGGTTTGGAGGAGATGTCGTAGACGACGCGGTTCACGCCGCGGACCTTGTTGATGATCTCGTTCGAGACATCGGCCAGGAACTCATAGGGAAGGTGCACCCAGTCAGCCGTCATGCCGTCCGTAGAGGTCACGGCACGCAGGGCCACGCAACTCTCGTAGGTGCGCTCGTCGCCCATCACGCCGACACTCTTGACCGGCAGCAGGATGGCGCCTGCCTGCCAGACCTTGTCGTAGAGGCCCCACGCGCGCAGCGCATCGATGTAGATCCGGTCCACGTTCTGCAGGATCTCCACCTTCTCGGCCGTGATGTCGCCCAGGATGCGGATCGCAAGGCCCGGACCCGGGAAGGGATGGCGGCCGATGAGCTGGTCGGAGATGCCCAGCGAGCGGCCCACGCGGCGCACCTCGTCCTTGAACAGAAGACGCAGCGGCTCGACGACCTTCAGGTTCATCTTCTCGGGAAGGCCGCCCACATTGTGGTGCGACTTGATCGTGGCCGACGGTCCGTTCACCGAGCACGACTCGATGACGTCGGGATAGATCGTACCCTGCGCCAGCCACCGCACGTCGCGAATCTGCATGGCCTCCTCGTTGAATACCTCGACGAAGTCGCGGCCGATGATCTTGCGCTTCTTCTCGGGCTCGGTAACCCCGGCCAGGTCGCCGAGGAATTTCGCACCGGCCTTGACGCCCTTGACGTTGAGACCCATGTTCTTGTACGACTCGAGCACCTCTTCGAACTCGTTCTTGCGCAGCAGGCCCGAATCAACGAAGATGCAGTAGAGGTTCTTGCCGATGGCCTTGTGCAGCAGGACGGCGGCCACCGAGGAATCGACACCTCCCGAAAGGCCCAGCACGACCTTGTCATCGCCCAGCTTCTCGCGCAGTTCGCGCACGGTAGTCTCGACGCAGCTCTCCGAGGTCCACGACTGGGAGCATCCGCAGATGCCTGCGACGAAGTTCTTCAGGAGCTGCTTGCCGTCGGTCGAATGGTAGACCTCGGGGTGGAACTGGATACCCCACGTCTGCTCGCCCTCGATGTGAAAGGCGGCGACGCGCACGTCCTCCGTGCTGGCAACGATCCGGTAGGAGTCGGGGACCCGCGTAATCGTATCGCCATGCGACATCCACACCTGCGTGGGCGAAGGAAGGTCCTTCATGAGCGCATCCTCGGGATCGCTCACCGTGAGCATCGCGCGTCCGTATTCGCGGCTCGGAGCCGGCTGCACCTCGCCGCCGAAGGCGTGGGCCAGGTACTGTGCGCCGTAGCAGACGCCCAGCAGCGGCAACCGCCCCTTGATCTGCGAGAGGTCGGGCGTCGGGGCCTGGGCATCGCGCACCGAAGAGGGGCTGCCCGAGAGGATCACACCCCGCACCGAAGCGTCGATCGGCGGAATCTTGTTGAAGGGGTGGATCTCGCAATAGACGTTCAGCTCACGCACACGCCGCGCAATAAGCTGCGTGTACTGCGACCCGAAGTCGAGAATCACTATTTTTTCCTGCATTCTGTTGTGTAGGTTTTATGAGTTCTTCACTGGACGGTTATAACAGCCTGCCTTGCGCATCTCGGCGGCAAAAGCCTCCGGACCGACTTCCCGGATCCGCTCGATGCAACCCCTGCGGTCGGAGCGGAAAATCACACCGAAAACCTTTCCGACGAAGCTGTTGAATTTCCGGCATTCCGGCAGCGGCATCAACATACATTCGGCACAACTCTGCCAGCCATGTTCAAGGCAACAGGCCCGGACTTTGCACCATGCCGCCTTTTCGTTCGCACGGCATCCCGGGCACCGCCCCTTCGCATAAGCCCGGCAGGCTTCGCAAAAGAGTCCGCAGGCTGCTATTTCCGGTTTCATTTCCTATCGCTCGCTCGAGTAGTTCGGAGCCTCGCTCGTGATCGTCACGTCGTGCGGATGGCTCTCGTGCATGCCCGAAGAGGTGATGCGGATGAACTGAGCTTTCTGGAGCGTCCGGATATCCTTGGCTCCGCAGTAGCCCATGCCCGAGCGCAGGCCGCCGATGAGCTGATAGACCGTCTCGCTCAACGCACCCTTGAACGGCACGCGGGCCACGATGCCCTCGGGAACGAGTTTGTTGATGTTGCCCTCGCAGCCCTTCTGGAAATAACGGTCGGCCGACCCCGCCTTCATGGCGTCGATCGAACCCATGCCGCGGTAGGCCTTGAACTTGCGGCCGTTGTAGATGATCGTGTCGCCCGGAGCCTCCTCCGTACCGGCGAACATCGAACCGATCATCACGCAGTCGCCGCCCGCAGCCAGTGCCTTGACGATATCGCCCGAATAGCGCAGTCCGCCGTCGGCGATCACCGGGACACCCGAACCTTCGGCGGCCTTGGCGGCGGCATAGATCGCCGAGAGCTGCGGGACGCCCACACCGGCGATGATGCGCGTCGTGCAGATCGAGCCCGGGCCGATGCCGACCTTGATGCCGTCGGCACCCGCCTCGATGAGGAACTTTGCAGCCTCGGCCGTGGCGATGTTGCCCACGACGACGTCGAGCGACGGATACTTGGCCTTGATCTCGCGCAGCGTCTTGACGATGTTGCGCGAATGGCCGTGTGCCGAATCCAGCACCACGGCATCGACATCCTCGGCAACGAGTGCGGCGACACGCTCCATGGCGTCGGCCGTGATACCCACTCCGGCAGCCACGCGCAGACGGCCCTTGTCGTCCTTCGAGGCGTTGGGATGGTCCTGCACCTTCGTAATATCCTTATAGGTGATGAGCCCCACGAGGTGGCCTTCGTCGTCCACGACGGGCAGCTTTTCGATCTTGTTGTTGAGCAGCACCTCCGAGGCGTTGGCCAGATCGGTGCGATGCGTGGTGATGAGCCGGTCGCCCGGGGTCATCACCTCGGCGATCAGGCGCGACATGTCGCGCTGGAAGCGCAGGTCGCGGTTCGTAACGATACCGATCAGCCGACGGTCGGCATCCACGACCGGAATACCTCCGATCTTGTTCTCCTTCATCAGATTCAGGGCATCGCCCACGGTGTTGTCCTTCGAGATGGTCACCGGATCGTAGATCATGCCGTTCTCGGCACGCTTCACCCGGCGCACCTGCGCAGCCTGCTCGGCGATGGACATGTTCTTGTGGATCACACCGATGCCGCCTTCACGCGCCAGAGCGATGGCCAACGGAGCCTCCGTCACGGTATCCATCGCGGCGGAGACGATGGGGATGTTGAGTTTGATATTTCGCGAAAAGCGGGTGCGGACATCGACCTCTCGCGGCAACACTTCCGAATAGGCGGGTACAAGCAGCACATCGTCGAACGTAAGTCCTTCGGGCTGAACCCTTTCATTGATAAAAGACATAATGAACGTGGATTTTTGTTGCTCGCAAAATTAAGCATTTTAATTGGAATACGAAAGAGAAGCCCCGAAATTATCGAAGAAAAAAGCCCGCAAGGGATTTCGAGAACGGCACACGGCTCCGGCCGCCGTGCACAGACTCAGAAGCTCTTGAAGGGAACCGGATAGTCGCATCCGTTCACGGCCCCGTACTCGGAAACGTAGGCCTGATAGCGGCGACGGGCCTCGTCGGTCTTCTTCAATCGCAGCAGGGAGCGGATCAGACACGAGAGGGCCAGCTCGTTCAGCGGGTCGATATGGAACACCGCATCGGCCAGGCTGCAGGCCGAGGCATAATCCTCCTCATCGAAGGCCTGGGTCAGTTCGGCCGTGAGCGACGGTTCGAGGCGCCGTTCGAGGTCGGCCTTGAACGAGTCGAAGATCGGCTGGTCGGCCGACTTGAGGAACTTGCCACGCGAAAGGATGCGGACCAGCTCCTCGCGGCGCTCACCTCCGCCCGAAGACTCCAGCAACTCGAAGCAGCGCGTATAGTCGCAATAGAACGGCGGCGTCTGCACGATCCGGAAGCACCCCTTGCTGTAGAGCAGTTCGACTCCGTCGATCTCGTTGAGAATCTTGCGCAGGTGGTTCAGGGTCACGCCCCGGATGTTCTTGGTCTTCGACTCGGGACGGTCGGGCCACATCAGGCTGCTCAGTTTCGGCGAAGGGATTCCCTCTCCGTCGCTGTACTGCAGGACAAGACAGAACATCTGCTTGAGCCGCACGCTGAACAGGTAGGTAATATCGCGGTTGCGGCGGTCGTAGACCGTGAAATCACCGAACAGGCAGACCGAATTCGGCCCCGCCGGGTTTTCAGGTGCGGCATCCGCGGGCAAACCGGAGCCGGAACCGGTTCCCGAGCGAAGAAGTGCCCTGCGGCGCATTCTGTACCACACGCCCCCGCCGATCAGCAGGCACAGCGCTCCCGCCGCAACGCCCCACACCGTAGCACCCCGCCGTTCCTCGGAGAGCGCATCCAGCTCTTCGGCCGTAATCGGAGGAAAACTCAGCACATAGATCTTCAGACGCGAACGGATATCGTCGTCGAACTCCTGCACGGCAGCGTAGAGGCTGTGGAGCGAAGCGTCATAGTAGAGGTTGGCATTGGTCGTGATCTTGTCCGAACGGATCGGGATCGAGTCGCCCAGGATCTCACAGGAGCCGTCGTCGATGGAAAAACGGTACAGCCGCAGATAGGAGTCCGAATAGATCTCGGGATAGCACAGCGTATAGAATGCCGACGGATCGGGAATCACCATGCTGCGGACCGGGACCACGTTGTCGCCCTCCCAGGGCAGCTCCCAGAGTTTGCGAATGCGGCGTGTGGCCAAGTCCACACGGTGGAGGTCGTAAAAGTAGTAACGGCCGACAACTTGCTCGCCCGACTCGTTGCCCATGCCGCCGAAGATATAGACGGCATCGTGGCTGCGGCTGTAGCCCACCGACGAAAAATAGCGCGGGCAGAGCGAATCACCGCCGAAGCCATCCAGCACGGACCACTCGTGCGTATTGAGGTCGTAGGCATAGAACGACTTGCTGTAGCGCATGTTGCCGAAGCCGCCGAAAAGCGTGTACTGCCCCTTCTCGGCATCGAACCAGGCTCCGTGATGGTGCAGCTGCATCGGCAGACGGGCCGAGCTCTCGCGGCTCCACCGACCGGTATTCAGGTCGAGGCTCGCCACCGAGCACTCCCCCTCCGGGGAGGCCGGATCGTTTTCCGTATAGACTTCATAGGCATAAAGCTGGCCGCGCCCCGGGTCGATGAAATTCGTACCGAGCTTCAGATCGACAGGGCACCGCTCCGAAAAGAGCTGCTGCCGCGTCTGGCCGGTACGGATGTCGTAGATGAAAAGCGTATCCCGATTGAAATAGTAAAACTCCTTGTTGCGGGGGTTGTAGTTCGCACCGGCCACGCCCGAAGAGGAGAACGATGCCAGGAACCGCCAATGATAGGCGTCGTTGATGAGCCACAGGGGACAGACGGCCCGACCGACGGCCCGACCCCGCTCATCGTGAACCACCTCCCCGCGGCTCTCCGAAAGGGCGAAGAACATGCGGCGGGTGTCACCGATGGAGAGGTTGCGGATGGCAAACGACGGGACGTCGATGATGTGGTCGCTGCGTCCGAAAACCACCGCCGGACGACAGCGGTCGCTCATGGCGACACCCGAAGCCCCGAACGTGCGGTTATTGATTGCAAGCCCGATCGAATCTCGCTCCAGGTCGAACGTCAGTTTCATCCGGAACCACTTGACATCGGTCAGTTCCCGCGGGTCGATCGAGGCGGTGATCAGACTGCTGCGCCCCTCGTCATTGAGCCGGAAGAGGATCTGCGACCCCTGTCCGTCGTAGAAGAGATTGTAGATTCGGTGATCGGCGTCGTTCTTGACACGGAGGATATAGCCGATCTTCTTCTCGGGATAGAGCGAAAGGTCGAACTCCAGATCGAAACGGCCCGAATAGGTCGGAGGCCGTCGCGAAAAGACCGTATAGGAGGTACGCTGGTCGATCGGGGCCTCGCTGTCACGAAAACGCAGTCCCTGGGCGCGGACAAGAGCCGGCGACAACACCACGCCCAATAAATATATAATGGTAAAAACAAACCTCGCGGGTCTCATACGCTTCCTGATGGGGTATGTCCTGGGACGGCATCCAACCTCCGGAGTCCGATCCACAACGTCACAAAGATACTCAATAAACGGAAAAATAAAAATATCGGACCCACTCCATCGATG
>ERZ1504360.457-NODE-457-length-10652-cov-6.191752_pt1 | contig 10652 bp, 10 predicted proteins | sample MGYA00574855_ERZ1504360 | MGnify/ENA primary metagenome ERZ1504360 (study PRJEB39906, sample SAMEA3182045) | gut metagenome | biome: human; feature: gut; material: Stool; isolation source: human stools | place: Canada | collected 2011-11-01 ... | reverse complement strand
CTCGTCGGCAGCGTCAGATGTGTATAAGAGACAGAGGTTACACTCCGGGAAATTTTTCTCCGCAGGCTGTAACCTTTTCCCTGCCCGGACGTCTAACGAACAGCCATGTTTCCCGAAGAAGAGGTAATCCGACGCATCGTCGAGGGCGAGACCGAACTCTTCGCCCTGCTGGCCGACCGTTACGGCCGGGCGGTCCACGCCCTGGTCTACCGGATCGTCGGCAATCCCGAAGATGCCGAAGAGGTGACGCAGGAGGTTCTGCTCAAGGCCTTTGCCAAGCTGGCCGACTTCCGCGGCAGGAGCTCCTTCGCCACGTGGCTGCACCGCATCGCCTGCAACACGGCCGTCTCCTTCGCCCGGCGCCGGCATCCGCTGACGCACTTCGACGAGCGGCAGCTGGCCCTGCTTCCCGACGATGCCCCGGAGCGGCTCGAGGCATGGGCCGAGCGGCAGGAGTCGCTCGGGGCGCTCAACCGCGCCATCGCACGGCTCACGCCCGAGGAGCGGGCGCTCGTCACGCTCTTCTACTACGAGGATTGTACGGTGGCCGAATGCGCCTCGATCACCGCGACGACCGAGGCCAACGTGAAGGTGCGCCTGCACCGCATCCGCAAGAAACTGTATCTGATGGTAAAGACAGAACTCGATGAAAACGAACGATGATGCCATCCGCCGGGCGCTCCGGCAAGCGCCCCCGCCCCCGCTTCCGGAGGGATTCACCCTCCGGCTGATGGAGCGCGTCCGCCGCAAGGCCCGCCGGCGCGAACGGATCGAAACCGCCCTGCTGCTCGCCGGCGGGATTGCCCTCTTCGGGGCGCTGATCGCCGCAAGCCTCCGCCGGCTCGCCCCCGAATGGCACCCCGAGTGGCCCGGGCCCGGGAGCCTGCCCCGCATCGAACTGCCCGTCATTTCCCTCCCGGAGTTGCCGGCCGAAGGGCGTCCGCAGCTGCTCGGCATGGTCCTCATCGCCGCGCTCTTCCTCGCCCTGCACCTGCTCGGTCTGCTGATCCGCCGCCGGATCAATACCCGGACCGCCGCACGGAACGAAGACCGCACCTGAGCCGGACGCAGGACAGCGGCGGGAGGCTCCCCACAGGGAACCTCCCGCCGCCGGATACAAACCCCGCACGCGGAGTCACCTCCGCGCCTGCGGCGCAGGAGCCTCCTGCGCCTTGGGCTCGGCCTTCACCTTGAGCGAGGCCAGCCCTTCGACGATCGTCCGCTCGTCGTTTTTCGAGGCATCGTAGACGACCGTGACCTCCTTCGTCTGAAGGTCCACCTGCACGTCCTTGATGCCGCGGCCGAGCGTCGGCACGTTGTTCAGGATCTTGTCCACGCAGTGCGCGCAATCGACATCGGTCACGAAGACCGTCGTCACGATCGCCTTCTCCTTCTTCTCCTTTTTCACGGCTCCGGAAACCTCCGAAAGCCCGGCGCACAAAAGCAGCGCCGCACACAGAATCATGATTCTTTTCATCGTTCTTTACGGTTTTTATCGGTTTGACACGGTCAATAGAGGTTGAAACGCAGGCCGGCATAGAACTTCCGCCCCATGAGCGGTCCCCAGACATTCATCGAGTTGAAACGGTAGTCGTAGGGATTCTCCCAGTTGAGAATCGGGTCCTCCTGCCGGTAGTCGGCGATGTTCTCGCAGCCGACGTAGATGTCGAAGCGGCCTACCTTGCGGCTCACCTGCGCGTAGAACATCGGGTAGCGGGGCGAATGACGGCTGTCGGCCAGGTCGCCCGTCTGCGTCGGGATGCGGGCCGGACCGTTGAGCTGCGCCGTGGCATCGAACACCCAGCGACGGAACTTCGTGGCATACTGTATGTTGAGCAGCGTCTTGTAGCGGCTGACCAGCGGACGCTCGACCTGCACCGGACGTCCGTCTGAACGCCGGATCGTCATCTCGCTGTCCGTGTAGCGGAACGTTGCAAAGAGGTCGAGCCGCTCGACGGGCGACCACGAGAAGTCGATCTGGTAGGTATCCGTCCAGGAGGGGCCCGAGGAGCCGTAGACGCGGATCGTCTCGGGATCGTACTCCTGATCGACCACCACCGCATGGAAGAACTGCGTGCGGAAGTAGTCGAAGCTCAGCGTGGCATCGCCCGGCTCGACGAGCCCGAAGGTCTGCGTCAGGCTGCCTCCCACGGTCAGCGCCTGCTCCAGACGGTCCAGGTCGCCGAGCTCCGGGACGACGATGGCGCGCCCCGTGGCGAGCATGCCGATGTTGTCCGTGAGGACGTTCGTCGAACGGTAGCCCAGCCCGACCGAGGCACGCAGCGTCGTCGAGGGGGTGATGTTCCACTTCACGTGGCCGCGCGGCGTCAGGAAAAACCGGTCGTAGAAGGCGTTGTAGTCGCCGCGGAGTCCCGCCACGACCGAGAACCGGTCCCGGACGGCATAGGTGTATTCGGCATAGGCGCCGACCTCCTCCTCGTTGCGGTCCCAGTCGTAGTCGGCCCGTGTGCGGCCGTCGATCCACGGCGTGCGGTTCAGGAGCGACTCGCGGATGTAGTCCAGGCGGGCCTGCACGCCGACGTTCAGCGACGACCGGTAGGTGAAGTAGTGGTTGTACATCGCCTGGACCGACACGGAGTTCTGCCGGCCCGCATAGTCGTTCAGTCCGAAATAGGCCTCCTCGTCGAAGTGGTCGAAATCGGCGACGAGGGCCAGGTTCGAACGCTTCTCGTCCTGTGCATCGGCATCATAGACCGACGCCCCGACGGGCATGCCCAGCTTGAAATAGCCGTTGGCGTTGCGGTTGCGGATGTGCGACCCGTAGAGGGGCATCGTGCCGCCTGTCCGCTCCCAGTCCCACTCCCGGGCCATCGCCTCGCGCATCGACCGCGTGTTGCGGTAGTCGAGCATGCCGCCCAGACGGCTCTCCTCGACATACTTCCAACCCCAGCGGATCTGCATGCCGTTGTCGGCCGCATAGAGCCACTTGTTGGCCACGTTGAACTGTGCCGAGCGCGGCAGATCGCGGAAGCCGTCCCCGTTGTGGTCCATCTTCCGCACGTCGGTGTCGGCCGAACCGTGGAGCAGCAGCACGCTCGAGAGCTTGCCGTCGCGCGAGACGGGGAAGGCGGTCGAGATGTTGGCCTCGGGGCGCAGTTCGTCGTCGAGGTAGAGGTTCACGAAGAGACGCTCCTCGTCCGTCGGCTTGCGGTGTTCGAGGTTGATCTGTCCGGTGATGGCGTCGTGCCCCGCCGTGACGGAGGCCACGCCCTTCGAGACCTGGATCGAGTTGAGCCACATGCCGGGCGTGTAGCTCAGCCCGTAGGGGGCGCTTAAGCCCCGCATGACCGGGCGGTTCTCGTCGAGGATCTGGGTGTAGGTCCCGGCCAGCCCGAGCATCTTGATCTGCCGCGCCCCCGAGATGGCGTCGCTGTAACCTACGGTGACCGAGGCCGAGTTCTCGAACGACTCCGCGAGGTTGCAGCAGGCCATCTTGCACAGCCCGGCAAAGGAGATCATCTCCCCCTTGACGATGCCGTCGCGCTTGACGAAGTTGCCGCTCTGCACGGCCTCGACCACGACGCCCTCCAGTTCGACCCCTTCGGCACGAAGCCCGAAGGCGGCCTGCTGCGTCGCGGCATCGACGCGCAGCGTGTCGTTCACATACCCCAGAAAGGAGGCCACAAGCAGTTCGCGGCCCTTCACGCGATGGAGCCGGAAGGCGCCCCCGCCGTCGGCCGAGGTCCCAACCGTCGTCCCGGCCCAGTAGACCGAGGCTCCGGCGAGGGGACGGCCCTCGGCATCGCGCACCTCGCCCCGGAGTTCCTGCGCACGCAGCGGAGCGCACACGCCGAGGGCGAGCAAAGTGATTGCTGAAATAAGACGTATATGCATGGATTGGTTTCGTTATGGGTAAAAAACCGGTTGAAGGAGCAGCTCGGACAAAGCCGGCTCCACACAGATTTTCAAGCCCATACGGGAGGTGCACGAAGCCCCGCAGCCGCAAGTGCGGCTTCCGGAAGCGTACCGGTGCGCCGCTCGGCGGCGGCAGGACGCCACCACGGCATTTCGGCCGGGCAGAGCGGCTCGCCGTTGAGAGCCGGCGGCAGGTCGGTCACCGCCAGGCGCTGGGTGCGTTCGGCCGCACCGGTCAGCTGGGCGACATAGAGCGACAGCTCCATCGAGTGCAGGTCGCAGCAGCAGGCACCCGTCAAGGCGCCGTCGTGTTCCGGAACATGGTGGGGACAGTGCGTGCAGCAGGCCGAATCCCCGCCGCCGGCATGCACCGCGCATTCGCACGTGAGCGTTGCCACGGAGAGGGCGGCCGTCGCCACGAGGTAGACGGCCAGCAGCCACAGCGATATGCCCCTTTTTCCCTTCATCGTTCCACGATTCCGCACGTTTCGAGCCGCCGGATCCACGCCTCGGCATCGAGGCGGGCCCGCTGCGGGGTGACGTCGTAGCGTTCGGTCAGCAGGCGCGCGGCATCCTCGACGGAGAAGTCCCGGCCGCTGAGGCGCTCCCACAGGTAATACGACGAGTCGTTGAGCGCCACCAGGCGTATCCGCCCGCGCGGAGCCTCCTCACGGGCCGCAGCATCTGCCCCGGCCCCGTCGGAGGGGAGGCCTTCCGCCCCGGGGTGCGCCGCGCCGGGCACGACGACGATCCGTTCGCCGGCCATCTCCCGGACTCTGTATTCCTTGCGTATCCGCATGTCGAAACGGTGCGAGTTCGGGCAAATGTAGGAAAAATTCCCGAAACCTCCCAAAAATTCCTACCTTTGCGGTATGGACGCTCTCGGCGAGAAGATATACGGGGCCTTGCGCCGCTACTGGGGATTCACGTCGTTCCGTCCCGTGCAGGAGCAGATCGTCCGCGCCGCCATGGAGGGGCGCGACACGCTGGCGCTCATGCCCACGGGCGGCGGCAAGTCGCTCACCTACCAGGTTCCAACGATGGCCCGCGAGGGGCTGTGCATCGTCGTCACGCCGCTCATCGCCCTGATGAAGGACCAGGTGGACCGCCTCCGGGCGCGGAACATTCCCTCCGTGGCAATCCACTCGGGGCTCTCGCCCCGCCAGATCGACATCGCCCTCGACAACTGCGTCTACGGCGACGTGAAGTTCCTCTACGTCGCCCCCGAGCGGCTAGCCACCGAGGCCTTCCGCCTGCGCGTCGTGCGCATGAACGTCTCGCTGCTGGCCGTCGATGAGGCCCACTGCATCTCGCAGTGGGGCTACGACTTCCGCCCCTCCTACCTGCGGATCGCCGAGTTGCGCGAACGGCTGCCGGGGGTTCCCGTGCTGGCCCTCACTGCTTCGGCGACGAAGGTCGTGGCCGAGGACATCATGCGCCACCTGAAATTCGCCGAGCCCCACATCCTGCGCAGCAGCTTCGCACGGCCCAACCTCTCGTACAGCGTCCGCCACACCGACGACAAGAACGGTCAGCTGCTGCGCCTGGTCCGCAACGTCGCGGGAACGGGCATCGTCTACATGCGCACGCGCGAAGGCACCGAGCAGATCGCCGAACTGCTCCGCGAGGAGGGGATCACCGCCGCGGCCTACCACGGCGGGCTGGGACACGCCGAACGGGCGCAGCGACAGGAGGAGTGGATCTCGGGCAAGGTCCGCGTGATGGTCGCCACGAACGCCTTCGGCATGGGTATCGACAAGCCCGACGTGCGCTTCGTGGTCCACTACGCCCTGTGCGACTCGCTCGAGAGCTATTACCAGGAGGCCGGACGCGCCGGACGCGACGGCGCGAGGGCCTATGCCCTGCTGCTCGTGGCGTCGGACGACAGCGAGCGGATCGCCCGCCGCTTCGAACAGGAGTTCCCGCCGCTCGACCGGGTCAAGGAGATCTACGAGCGGGTCTGCTCCTACCTGCGCATCGGCATCGGCGACGGGGGCGGCTGCTCCTACCTGTTCAACCTCCACGACTTCTGCGCCCGCGAGCGGCTCTGGTCGGGGACCGTGCAGAGCGCCCTCAGGCTCCTGCAGCAGAACGGCTACCTGACCCTGACCGACGCACAGGACAACCCGGCACGGATCATGTTCTGCATCAGCCGCGACGAACTCTACAAACTGCGCATCCGCCGCGACGACCTCGACCCCTTCATCCGGACGCTGCTGCGCCTCTACAACGGGGTCTTCACCGAGTTCCGGCCGATCGACGAGGGCGAGCTGGCCGCCTGGAGCGGCTACACGGTGGACCGCGTCCGCGAACTGCTCAAGCTGCTCTGGCAGCTGCGCGTGATCCGCTACATCCCCTCGAACCGCTCGCCGATCCTCTACCTGAACGAGGAGCGGCTGCCGCGCGCCGACCTCTACATCGCCCCCGAGACCTACCGCCGCCGGCAGGAGCTGATGCGCGAACGTTTCGAGCGGATGATCGCCTACGCCGACAACGAGCAGGAGTGCCGCAGCGTCGTGCTCGAGCACTACTTCGGGGCCGACGACGCCACCCCCTGCGGGGTTTGCGACCTCTGCCTGGCCCGCAAACGGGCCGCCCGGGAGGCCGCTCGGAAAGAGGCGGAGCAAGCGGCGGGAGCCGCCGCAACGGCTCCGGCCGGAGCCGGAGAGAACGTCCCGCACACGCCGCATCCCGAAGCTCCGAAGGCCGCAACCGCTCCTGCCCTGCGGCAGTCCGGGACATCCTCCGCCCCGCCGGCACAACATCCCGAACCAGCGCAGGCCACCGGCCCCCGCACTTTGTCCGACGCCGCGTCCGACACCGCCCCGGCTGCTCCATCGCTTGCCTGCCGGCTGCTCGAGCGCCTCGCCGCAGGCCCCGCCTCACCGCGCACCCTCGCCGAAGCCTGCGCCTGCCCGCCCGAACGGCTGGCCGAAACCCTCCGTCCGCTGCTCGACGCGGGACGCATCCGCACCACCGAAGACGGGCTGCTCCGCCTGGCCGACCGCTGAAGCCCCCCGACCGCATCCGTCCATCGGGCCCGGCACTCCGCCGCCCGTGCAGCGTGCACCTGCAGAATGCCGGAAAAAGGTTTGCCGGCCGCAAGTTTTCTGAAAAATATTCCGTAATTTTGCGGGAACGTTCCAGGGAATGAGTACAGAAAACCGATTCATAGACAAGATAAGCAACGAGCAGACGGCCCTGCTGCCGGCCATCGAGTTCCGGGGCGAGATCCGCATCGTGGAGGACGAGCGCGACATCGCCGCGGCCTGCAAGTATCTGGCCGAGCAGCCCGTCATCGGCTTCGACACCGAGACCCGCCCGTCGTTCCGGCCGGGCGTGACGTTCCGTGTGTCGCTGCTGCAGCTCTCCTCGCCCGAGGTCTGCTACCTCTTCCGCCTCAACCGCATCCCGCTCGACAAGGCCATCCTGCAGCTCTTCGAGAACAAGCGCCTGCTCAAGGTCGGCGCCGACGTGGCCGGCGACCTGCGCTCGCTGCGCCAGATCCGCCACTTCCGCGACGCCGGATTCATCGACCTGCAGGCCATCGCCCCCGAGTGGGGCATCGCCGAGAAGAGCCTCCGCAAGCTCTCGGCCATCGTGCTCGGGCAGCGCGTCTCGAAGGCCCAGCGGCTGAGCAACTGGGAGGCCGCGACGCTCACCGACAAGCAGCAGCTCTACGCCGCCACCGACGCCTGGGTCTGCACCCGCATCTACGACCGGCTGCTGCGCACACCGAAAAAACCGCTTCGCCAATGATACCGCAAATTTACCTGCGCCGGGGCAAGGAGGAGTCGCTCCTGCGCCGCCACCCGTGGATCTTCTCGGGTGCCATCGACTACATCAAGGCCGAGGAGGAGTCCGAGATCGCCGAGGGCGCCCTGGTCGAGGTCTACAACCGCTCGGGAGAGTTCATCGCCCTGGGACACTACCAGATCGGCTCGATCGCCGTCCGGGTCCTCACCTTCGAACGCGAAGAGATCGACCAGGCGTGGTGGAACCGCCGCGTGGCCGTGGCCTACGACGTGCGCCGCACGCTCTCGCTGACCGACAGCGCGGAGACGACGTGCTACCGGCTGATCCACGGCGAGGGGGACTCGCTGCCGGGGCTGGTGACGGACATCTACGGCACGACGGCCGTCATCCAGTGTCATTCGGTGGGCATGTACCGCAGCCGGCAGCAGATCGCCGAGGCGATCTGCACGGTCTACGGCGACCGCATCACGGCCATCTACGACAAGTCGTCGCAGACGCTCCCCTTCAAGGCCAACCTCGGAGCGGTGGACGGCTACCTGTGGGGCACGTCGGACCACACCTCGCAGGTGGTATTGGAACACGGCGAGCAGTTCCTCGTCAATTGGGAAAAGGGCCAGAAGACCGGCTTCTTCCTCGACCAGCGCGAAAACCGCGAACTGGTGAAGCGCTACGCCAAGGGACGCACCGTGCTCAACACGTTCTGCTACACGGGCGGCTTCTCGGTCTACGCGCTTGCCGGAGGGGCCCGCGAGGTCTGCTCGGTCGATTCGTCGGAGCGCGCCGTGGAGCTGGCCACGGAGAACATGCGCCTGAACTTCGGCGAGGGCGCCCCGCACACCGAGATCGCAGCCGACGCCGTGGAGTACCTGCGCGACATCGGCGACCGCTACGACCTGATCATCCTCGACCCGCCGGCCTTCGCCAAGCACCACAAGGTGCTCGGGAACGCCATGCAGGGCTACAAGCGCCTCAACGCCCGTGCGCTGTCGCAGATCCGCCCGGGCGGCATCCTCTTCACCTTCTCCTGCTCGCAGGCCGTTTCGAAGGAGCTCTTCCGCACGACGGTCTTCTCGGCCGCAGCCATCGCCGGACGCAAGGTGCGCATCCTCCACCAGCTCTCGCAGCCGGCCGACCACCCGATCAACATCTACCACCCCGAGGGCGAATACCTCAAGGGGCTGGTGCTCTATGTCGAATAGCCACACACTCCCCAAAGCCATGAAACGACTGCTGACCGCCCTCCTCCTCACCGTTGCCGCAACGGCCGCAACGGCCGGAGGCCGTCTGGAGACCTTCACCCTCCGGAGCGAGATCCTCCAAAGCGGGAAAAGCTGCACGGTCTACCTGCCCGATGGCTACGACCGCGACACGACCCGCCGCTACCCGGTCCTCTACCTGCTCCACGGAGCCAGCGGATACCACGGCGACTGGGTAGAGAAGGGCAACATGTACCAGATAGCCGAGGAGGCGATCGCCGCGGGAAGGGCCCTGCCGATGGTCGTCGTGATGCCCGACGCATCGGGCACCGGGCCCCACTACATGGGCGATCACATGGGCTACTTCGACGTGCCGGGATGGGCCTATGAACGCTTCTTCTTCGAGGAGTTCCTGCCCGCCGTGGAGCAGCGCTACCGCATCCGCGGCGACAAGCGCCACAGGGCCATCGCAGGCCTTTCGATGGGCGGCGGCGGTACGGCCGTATATGCCCTCCGGCATCCGGAGCTCTTCTCGTCGGCCTGCCCGATGAGTACGCTGCTCGAGTCGCACGGCGATCCCGGGGAGAACGCCTTCCGCCGCTCGGTGGAGGAGAACTCCCCCGTCAAGCTGGTCCGCAACCTCAGCGACGAAGAGGCCGCCGCGCAGCGCACCGTCCGCTGGTGGGTGGACTGCGGCGACGACGACTTCCTGGCCCTCGGGAACATCCACTTCTTCGAAGCGATGCGCGAAAAGGGAATTCCCCTGCAATACCGCATGCGCGACGGCGGCCACACCTGGCGCTACTGGCAGACGGTGCTCGAAGAGGTGCTCACGTTCGTCTCGATCGGATTCGCCGGAGAGGAGTAAGAGAGCGTGCCCATGAAACGGAAACGCCGCAGGAGAATCTCCTGCGGCGTTTTCACATCCGGAAGGAAGATGCTCTTCGGGACCGTCATTCGCCGGAAACGGCGATGCCCCCTTCTGCCCGCGGACCTGCCGGCCGAAACGGGAAAAGTTCCCCGGCCAACATGGCATATTTCAGAGGCTCGCCCACCCGACAAAAACGGCCCGGAGGCATCACCTCCGGGCCGACAACATGCGGGAAACGGATTCCCGGCTATTTCTTCTTCGCGCGCTGAGCAGCCTCCTGCTGACGCATGAGCTCCTCGTAGCGCTGCTGGAACTTCGACTTCTTGCCGTTCGACTTGCGCGCGGCATTGGCCTGCATGATCGCCTGGATCTTCGAATCATCGACCATGCGGCGGATCACGAGCGTCTGTCCGATGGTCAGCAGGTTCGAGAGCAGGTAGTAGTAGCACAGACCGCTGGCGTAGCTGTTGAACCACAGCAGCAGCATGACGGGCATCAGGTAGACCATCATGAACTTCATGCCGGGCATCTGCGTCTGCGTCGAGGCCGTCTGCTGGTAGTTGTAGTACGAATAGAAGAACATCGACGCCGCCATCAGGAGGGCGAAGAGCGAGATGTGGTCGCCGTAGAAGGGGATCGAGAAGGGCAGGTTCAGGATGCTGTCGTACGACGACAGGTCGTGCGCCCACCAGAGCGACTGCCCCCGCAACTCGATCGACGAGGGGAAGAAACGGAACATGGCGATCAGGATCGGGAGCTGGATCAGCATCGGGATGCACCCTCCCAGCGGATTGATGCCCGCCTTCTTGTAGAGGGCCATCATCTCCTGCTGCTTCTTCATCGCGTCGTCCTGCTTGGGATACTTGGCATTCAGGGCGTCGATCTCGGGTTTGATGATGCGCATCTTGGCCTGCGAGATATAGCTCTTGTAAGTCAGCGGCGAAACGATGATC
>ERZ1504360.432-NODE-432-length-11026-cov-3.891897_pt1 | contig 11026 bp, 10 predicted proteins | sample MGYA00574855_ERZ1504360 | MGnify/ENA primary metagenome ERZ1504360 (study PRJEB39906, sample SAMEA3182045) | gut metagenome | biome: human; feature: gut; material: Stool; isolation source: human stools | place: Canada | collected 2011-11-01 ... | reverse complement strand
AAAAAGGCACCAACAGCAAAGATCGAATAGCTAAGATGGTTATAGCAGGCGGTTCATACCCGTCGTTCGTGGGTTCGATTCCCACTTCACATGGTGCCTTGTTTTATCAATAAAGATGCCCACAGCAACACCCAACGGTCTTGAATCCGATCCGATGCAGAGGTCAGGGCGCCGGTCAACTGGCGGCTTAGGACTTGCGATATGTCAGGCATCTTGTGAAAGGCACCAACAGCAATTCTTGGTAACAACTACGACTAGAAATCGTACTTTCGGGTTCAAATCCCTGATGGTGCCTTGTATAACCAATTCATCACGGAGGAGTGATTTCCATGCTGAAGTTTCTAAAGAAAGAAGCAAATATGACCCATACGGAAAATGGCGCAGTTACATATCGAACCACCCAGTCTGAATGTCTGGATCTGTTCGCTACGATCGGCGCCCTGCGCAGAGAGCGTGACGAGGAGATCACGAATCGCTTCCTCCGCGCCTATGCCGAAGACGCTGATCTGGCCATGAAGACCCTGTTCTTTGCGAGAGATATTCGTGGCGGTATCGGCGAGCGCCGTGTCTTCCGTACCATTCTGAAGTGGCTGGCCAACAACGAGCCGCGATCCCTGGAGAAGAACATCCAGTACATTGCAGAGTATGGACGCTACGATGACCTGCTGGTCCTGATGGGCACCACATGCGAAGGCAAGGTGCTGCATCTGATCAAAAAGCAGCTGGCAGCCGACTGTGCCGCTCTGGAGGCTGGCGAGTCCGTGTCGCTGCTGGCCAAGTGGCTTCCTTCCGTCAATGCCTCCAACGAGGATGCGATCCGGCAGGCAAAACAAATTGCCCAATCACTGGGAATGAACGACGCCCAGTACCGCAAAACGCTGAGCGCCCTGCGCGCCAAGATCAGCATCATCGAGAACAACCTGCGCGAAAAAGACTACACCTTCGATTACTCCAAGCAGCCCTCCAAGGCCATGTTCAAGTATCGTAAGGCCTTCATGCGAAATGATGGAGACCGCTATGATGAATTCATGAGCCGTGTCGCCGAGGGTACGGAGCAGCTCCACACTGGCACCCTGACGCCCTATGAGATGATCAAGCCCTTCTTCGGTCGCGGCGATATCTCCGATCAGGAGCGCAAGGCCATTGACGCAACATGGAAGACACAGGAGGATTTCACTGGCGGTGAGAACGCTCTGGTCGTCATTGATGGCTCCGGCTCCATGTACGGTGGTGCTGATCCCATCCCCGCCACTGTGGCGCTGTCTCTTGGTATCTACTATGCCGAGCGCAACACCGGCGCATTCCAAAACCACTTCATCACATTCTCTGAGAATCCCAAGCTGGTGGAGATTAAGGGCAAGGATATCTACGAAAAGGTGCGGTACTGTCACCAGTTCAACGAGGTCGCCAACACCAATATCCAGCGTGTGTTTGAGTTGATCCTCAAGACTGCCGTGAAGAACCGTGTGCCCCAGAAGGATATGCCTGCCAAGATCTTCATTATCTCCGATATGGAGTTCGACTACTGTACTGAAGATTGCTCCTTGACCAACTTCGAGTATGCGCAGCGGCTCTTCGAGGAACATGGCTACCAGCTGCCCGAGGTGATGTTCTGGAATGTGGCAAGCCGTAATCAGCAGCAGCCCGTCAAGATCAACGACCAGGGCGTTGCGCTGGTATCCGGCTGTAATCCCCGAATCTTCTCCATGCTGAAAGCCGGCATTCTTTCCCCCTATGCCTTCATGGTGGATGTTCTGGGTTCCGAGCGTTACGCGGCGATCGTGGCATAATAGAGCTGACGCAGGAGGTGATAGCAGGTATGTTATCGCCTCCTGCTTTTTCTTTCCCAACAAAAGTGTTGCTGTTGGCAGAGATGAACCGTAAAATAAAGAGTATGAAGGAAAGGGAGATCGTTATGATTACGATTCAAGGTTTATATAATACTGCGGTCTGTTACACCCCCGAGTTGGAGGAGGCAGCCCGCAAGCAGATCCAGACCGTTTGCGATCAGGCCGAGTTTGCCGGCTGCAAGATCCGGATCATGCCCGATGTCCACGCTGGCAAGGGCTGTACCATCGGTACCACCATGACCATCCAGGACAAGATCGTGCCCGGTATGGTTGGCGTCGATATCGGCTGCGGTATGGAGACTGTTGAGCTTCGTGAGCGGGAGGTCGACTTTGAGAAGCTGGACGCCCTAATCCGCAGGGAGATCCCCTATGGCCGTGAGGTTCGAGACATTCCTCATGCACTGAACGCTGAGATCGATCTGACTCACCTCCGCTGCACAGATCAAGTCAATCTTAACCGGGCCATGCGCAGCATCGGCTCTTTGGGTGGCGGCAACCACTTCATTGAGGTGGATCGCGCGGAGGATGGCCGGTTGTTCCTGGTGGTCCACTCTGGCAGCCGTCATCTGGGCACCGAGGTGGCTGAGCACTACCAGAATGAGGGTCGGCGTGCCCTTTGGGGCGGCGCCCAGTATCAAGTTCAAGCCGCCATTGACCAGCTGAAGGCCGAGGGCCGGTTCCAGGAGATCCAGAAGACCATCAAGGCGCTCAAGAAGGAGCACGAGCTGAATATCCCCAAAGATCTGGCCTATGTGGAGGGTAAGCTGTTCGAGGACTATATCCACGATATGAAGCTGACACAGCAGTTCGCCATGCTCAACCGCAAGGCCATGGTGGATGTTATCATGACTGGCATGGGCTTCACGGCGGTGGAGACCTTCACCACCATCCACAACTATATTGATACGGACGCCATGATCCTGCGTAAGGGCTCTGTCTCCGCCAAGGCCGGCGAGAAGCTGCTGATCCCCATCAACATGCGTGACGGTAGCCTGATCTGCAGCGGCAAGGGCAACGAGGATTGGAATTGCTCCGCACCTCATGGCGCCGGCCGGCTGATGAGCCGCAAGGCGGCCTTCAATGCTCTGTCCATGGAGGAGTTCCAGAAGGAAATGGAGGGTATCTACACCACCTGTGTTGTGCCCGACACGCTGGACGAGTCTCCCATGGCCTATAAGAGCATGGAGGAGATCGTCGCTCAAATCGGCCCTACTGCGGAGATTATTGAGCGGATCCGTCCTGTCTATAACTTTAAGGCAGCAGACTAAAATACAATAATGAAAGATAGGCAGCGCAAGCCCCTTGCTTCAGCTATTGAGTAAGCTGCAAAAAGTCAGATACTTGTTGTTAAACGCACACCGCTTGCGTAATTATTGGTAGGTGGTGATAAAGATGGAATACGCCTACAAGTTTCGCATTTACCCATCGAAACAGCAAGAGACTTTGATTCTTCGCACTTTTGGCTGTGCAAGGTATGTCTACAACTATTACCTCAACCAGAGAATTCAAGCGTACAAAAATACTGGAAAATCTCCTTCACGTTTTGAGCAGGATAAGGATCTAACCAACTTGAAGAAACAAGGCGAGACTGCCTGGCTGAGAGAGGTCGATAAGTGCGCTCTTCAGAATTCGCTAAAGCATCTGGATCGGGCGTATCAGAATTTCTTTCACAGTGTCAATTGCGGTGCTCATGTAGGATTTCCTAGGTTTAAAAGCAAGAGAAACAGGCATCAGAGCTACCAGACAAATAGCAATATCAAGGTATTCGATGACTGCGTGCAACTCCCAAAGCTGGGCAAGGTAAAGTGCCGCATCTCCAAAGAGGTTAAAGGGCGCATCTTGTCTGCCACGGTATCCCGGAATCCCAGCGGAAAATATTTTGTCGCTCTGTGCTGTACCGATGTGAAGATAGATGCGTTGCCCTCCATCGGAGCCGCTGTGGGTCTCGATATGGGCATCAAGTCCTTCGCTGTCACCTCCGATGGTATGGAGTATCCCAACCACAAGCATTTGGCCAAGTCCGAGAAGAAGTTAGCTAAACTCCAGCGACAGCTCTCCCGAAAAACAAAGGGGAGCAATCGCTGGGAGAAAAACCGATTTCAGGTAGCGAGACTCCATGAGCGCATTGCTAACCAGCGGCAGGATATGCTCCATAAGCTGTCTACGGACTTAGTTCACCAGTACGGTGTCATCTGCATTGAGGATCTTGCCACGAAGAATATGGTGAAGAACCATAAACTCGCTAAGGCTATTTTCGATGCAAGCTGGGGCGAGTTCCGTAGGCAGCTCATCTACAAAGCCAACTGGTATGGGAAACAAGTGGTCACGATAGGCCGCTTCTATCCTTCCAGTCAACTTTGTTCCGTATGTGGCGCACAGTGGTTAGGAACGAAAGACCTCGCCGTGCGAGAATGGACATGCCCTGTCTGTGGAGCTATCCACGACCGGGACATCAATGCTGCGAAGAACATCCTCAACGGAGGATTGCTTCTGATAGATTAACCAGTGTTTATGGTAGGGCGGGATGCGCCCGAACCTATACGCTCGGGGAGACCATGTAAGACCTCGCATCGCATAGGCTGAGGTTAGTGAACCGAGAATCCCCTGGATTTTATCCACGGGGAGCATCAAGAAAGGCGGTGTTGACCGTGGAAGCATTGATCAAAGAAAAGCTTCATGGAATCGAGCAGCGGGAGAACTGCCGCATCCTTTTGGCCGTGGAGTCCGGTAGCCGTGCTTGGGGCTTTGCTTCTCCGGACAGCGACTATGATGTGCGCTTCATTTATGTGCGCCCCAGAGAGAGCTATCTCAGGCTCAACCGGGTCCGTGATGTGATCGAGCTGCCCATCAATGGTGTTCTGGACATCAACGGTTGGGATGTGGACAAGACACTGAAGTTGCTCCATAAATCCAACCCCACCGTATTTGAGTGGTTTTCCTCTCCCATCGTGTATCAGACCACTGACTTCACTGAGGCGTTTAAGCCCGTCATGCGGCGCTACTTCTCGTCCAAGAGTGGCCTTTGGCACTATCTGCAGATGGCGGAAGGAAACTATCGAGAATACCTGCGCGGCGACATGGTGAAGGCCAAGAAGTACTTCTATGTACTGCGGCCAATCCTTGCTTGCCGGTGGATCCTTGAAAAAGGTACTCCGCCCCCAATGCTCTTTTCTGAACTGGCGGCGAGCCAGCTTCCGGACTACCTGGAGAAAACCGTTGCGAAGCTGCTTGATCTGAAGATGAACTCCCCTGAGGTGAAGATGATCCCGAGAATCGATATCCTCAACGCTTACATGGATCGGAGCATTGCAGAGGTGCGTGCTCTGGTGGAGCAGTATCCGAGAGAAATCACGAAGGACTGGGAGGAACTCAATGCGCTGTTCCTCGCCGCACTGGAGATGTGATCTTATGATGAAATTGCCACCACAAGTGAATACAGCATTTGAGATGCTTGAAGCGGCCGGCTATGAGGCGTACCTTGTTGGTGGCGCAGTGCGTGATTATGTGCGTGACAACAGTCCTGCGAAGGATTGGGACATCACCACCAACGCGCTCCCAGAGCAGGTGGAGGAGATCTTTACAGGCTACCACCTGATTGAGACTGGCTTGAAGCATGGGACTGTAACTGTTGTGATCGACCAAGAGCCTCTAGAAATCACGACCTATCGCGTTGACGGGGACTACTCCGACCATCGGCATCCGGACTCAGTCAGCTTTACCCGCAGCCTGAAGGACGATCTTGAGCGCCGGGACTTCACCATGAACGCTCTGGCCTACAACCCCAGGACAGGTGTTGTTGACTTCGTAGGAGGCAAGGCGGACATTGCCGGCGACCTTGTCCGCTGCGTGGGAGATCCAGATCGGAGATTCCAGGAAGATGGCCTGAGAATGCTCAGAGCCCTTCGCTTCGCCTCCGTGTATGGCATGACGATCGAAGCTGCCACGGCAGCGGCCATCCACAGGAACAAGCACTTGCTCAAAGGTATCGCTGCGGAGCGCATTCTGGTTGAGCTTACCAAAATGCTCTGCGCTCAGGGCGCGGCAGGTGTTCTGCGGGACTTCGCCGATGTGCTGGCCGTCCCGATCCCGGAGCTCACACCCATGTTTGGCTTTCCGCAGCATAATCCACATCATGACAAGGATGTCTGGGACCATACCATCGCGGTCATTGAAAGTATCACCCCTGAACCGGTGCTTCGTTGGGCAGCCCTGCTGCATGACATTGGGAAGCCTTCCTGTTTCTCGCTCGCCGAGGATGGCATTGGCCACTTCTTCGGGCACTCGGATCAGAGTACTTCAATGGCGGAGAGTATCCTCAGTAGACTTCGCTTCGATAACGCCAGCAAAGAACAAATTGTAAGACTCGTTCGCTATCATGACATGCCCATCACGGCCGACAGGAAGCCAATCAAACGGCTTTTGAGCAAGCACGGTGAGGATGCTACCCGGCAACTGATCGAGCTGCACAAGGCAGATACGCTTGGTCAATCGGCCATCTGCAGACACCGGATCGCAATCTTTGAGGAAGTATCGCAAATGATCAATGAGATCCTGCAGGAAGAGAGCTGCTTCACACTCAAGGACTTGGCAGTTAATGGACATGATATGATGACATTGGGCTTTCAGGGACCGACCATTGGCCGTGTGCTGCAGGAATGCCTGGATGCAGTCTTGGATGAGCAGATCCCCAACGAGCATGAGGCGCTGATGGCCTTTGCAAAGGATAGACAGCTGAAGAGTTAATACCAAAACGGCAATACCAAGCAGGTATTGCCGTTTTGGTATGCACAGGAACCTAGGTGGATTGTAGGGTTTTGTCGATGGTCGTATAATGAGTGATGAAGCAAAGTGACGATCGTGAGGTTGCCTTTGACTTCGATTATGCTACTCACTTGTTCCGGCAACTCTCTAAATCGCATCACAAGGGAACATTTTCCCTATTTTTGCGTCTATATCAATAAGGGATTCATGTCTGATATGAAAAGGAGGCTGCTGATATGAAACAGAAAAAGAAATGGGTTATTCCCCTCTGTGTGATAGGAGTCATACTGCTACTTTGTGCGGGTGGCCTTTGGTATATGATAAATCACTCCATGAGTTTCTCTGTCGGACGCTGCTTAGTAGCGGACAACGGATCGTATATGTTCATCGATGGAAACTCACCCATTATCATGAGCAACCGAAAGGATAAGGAAGGTCTGTTCTCTGGCTTGGGGACCGGCGATAAGATTTTGATCTTCCACGATGGGATTGCGGAAACCTATCCAGGCAGGACCGGTGCGTATTGGTGTGTGAAATTGGAAGACGGTACGCAGGCCGATATTCCGGAACAGGTCATAGAAGAGCTTACGGAACTCGGATGGACCATTGTAGGAAATGAAGCTGATCCAGATTCCGTGGCGCCTGAACCGGGAGCACACGCTTTTGAGGCGCAGTACATCCGGACCAATGGCGGACCTGAAGATGGCTATCCTTACCACACCGTGATCAGTTCCAGAGCGGAATTGGAAGCCTATTACGAGGCATACAAGGACATTTATAGTCTGGAACGAAGAGAGACAGTCTACTCCGACAGCACAATCGGCTTTTTGGATGCCTGCGACAAATATGATAACGCCTATTTTGAACGGCAGAATCTTGTTCTGATCGTACTGCAGGAAGGCAGCGGATCAATTCGGCATGAGATTACAGATGTGCGTCGTCACCGTATTGAGAACGGTGCATTGGATGGGTGGGACATTACGATTGACCGTAAGGTCCCTGAGGCAGGAACAGAGGATATGGCTCAGTGGCATCTATTCCTTGAAGTGCAGATGGGCGATGTGATCAAGGCCACCGACAAGGTTTGGATCAATGGAAAACAGAGCGAACGCACTCCGGCAATATCCGGTCTTGTTGGTATCAGTCGTACTCCGTCGATAAGCGCCTATCAGGATCCCTGGGGAGTAAAGCTTACTGCAAAGAATATTACCCCGTCTGGATTGACCATTGTTTGTACGCAGCAAGATGGAGAACCAACCGGTGAGCTGCAGACCGGCAGTTACTACGGACTCGAAATGCTGCAGGATGGCGAGTGGGTTGCGGTCGAGCTGCTTCCTATGGAGTATGAGCTTGCCTGGACGTCAGAAGCATGGATGATCCCTAACAATGCGGAAACAGAATGGGAAGTGAATTGGAGCCGCCTGTACGGAGAGCTTCCCGCAGGTTCCTACCGGATCAGCAAATCGGTTATGGATTTCCGGGGTACCGGTGATTATGACACCAAAACCTATTATGCAGGCTTTGATCTCGTGGACGCCGCTGACACAAGTAATGTTTCCTACGAACACGGCGGATTTGGCGTCAGTGTGCCGCTTCTTTCTGGTTGGGAATACAAGGTTGAGGAATACAGTGCCGATGGCATGAGCTATGGCGTCAGTTTCCGACCCGCTGGTGAAGATGGATGGATCGATTTCCAATATTGGCCTACATTCGGCGTCTGTGGCACCGGATTGTCAATGAAGAAATTTGGAAATGGTTCCATGGGCACCTACGATGGCGGTGCTATCTGGAACTTTATCAGTTACCCTGCCAGCAAAGGCAACTTTGTGGCAACGACCCAGGGTGTAAATAGCTGGTGGTCACGCTACGGCGAGACTGCTATGGAAATCATAACGCAGGTAATCTGCACAGACACCATCGTAGACTAAGGAGGGTACGCAGTATGAAACGAATTGTAGCGCTATGCCTCGCAGCGGCTTGCCTGATTTCTATGGTAGGCTGCGCAGGAGATACCAATATGGACGAAAAGAAACCAAACAACTCCGCATCGGCCTATGCTCTGGCACTGGCTAGCTATCCGGAGATGGCTCCCTACCCAAACGAGATGGAGTATTTTGATGAAAAGACCGGTGAGTTTGACAGCGATGGCTTTGATGTGGTCTATGACGCCTGGCAGTCGGACAGAAAGGCCCAACGCAGTCAGCCGGAAGGCTATGCAGACGGTCTGGAACCGTTCTTCGCCAGTTCAATCCGAGAGTTTCTCAGCAATTCCAACGGGGAGAACAAGGTATACTCTCCTCTGAGTGTTTACATGGCCCTCGCCATGCTGGCAGAGGTGACGGACAGTGAAAGCCGCCAGCAGATCCTTGACCTTCTAGGAAGTGAAAGCATTGAGGCTCTGCGCTCCCAGGCAGCCAGTGTTTGGAACGCCAATTACAGCAATGACGGCGCCGTGACAAGCATTCTGGCAAACTCCCTGTGGCTGAATGAGTCCGTAAATTTCAACCAGTCCACAATGGACAGTCTGGCAAAGAATTACTATGCGTCCTCCTTCCGTGGTGAGATGGGCAGCGAGGAATTTAATCAGGCCTTGCGGGACTGGATCAATGAGCAGACCGGAGGACTGCTGGAAGCGCAGGCCGATGGTCTGTCGATGGACCCCGAGACCGTTATGGCTTTGGCCTCTACCATCTACTACCGAGCCAAGTGGCACAGTGAGTTCAATGAGGCCGGAACGGAAAAGGGCCTGTTCCATCTGTTCAGTGCTGATGGAGAGACCGTGGAGTGCGACTTCATGCACAAGGGCGGCAGCAACACCTATTACTGGGCAGATCAGTTCGGCGCTGTTGCTCTGAGCCTGGAGGGCAGCGGCAAAATGTGGTTCCTCCTGCCTGATGATGGCGTGGCTATGGATGATCTGCTTGCCGATGAGCAAACGATGGAGTTCCTAAACAGCAATGGAAACTGGGAGAACAGCAAGCACCTGATCGTGAATATGTCCGTTCCCAAATTTGATGTTGTCTCTGATCTTGACCTGCGTGATGGCCTGAATGCGCTGGGTATTACCGGTGTATTCGATGCCACGGTGGCCGATTTCAGTCCCATGACTTCGAAAGTTGCAGAGATATTCCTTTCCAAAGCCGACCATGCAGCCCGCGTTGCCATCGATGAAGAGGGGGTTACCGCAGCGGCATATACCGTCATGATGATGGCTGGTGCTGCGGCGCCACCTGAAGAGGAAATGGACTTCGTATTGGATCGACCGTTCTTATTCGCCATTACTGGTGCAGATGGACTTCCACTCTTTGTTGGCGTAGTCAATAGACCGTGAACTGAAAAAAGGCAATAAGAAAACGGCAGTGCCACAATGTGGCATTGCCGTTTTTATGTATATCCGATGCATTGAGTTGTTTACCCCTCATAGGACTGCGGCTGGTAGCCATAGTGCTTGGCAAAAGCTTCATAGTCAACCCATTTCGGGTTGTCAAAGATCCTTGCAGCGTAGAGCTCAAGCGTGTAATGCTCCAGTTCTGCTTTCGTCTTTAACCAATATGTGTGCTCCTTCTCCCACTCCAGGAGTTTATCGAACAAGTCTTCTTCGTGGCTCCGGACAATGAGCTCACGCACCAAATCGCGCCAGACATCGTTCCTGATGTCTCCAAGATCCGTCTGGATACCATTGCGGTACCCGTACTTCTTATCTCTCCCAGAACCAGAAAGAAGAATCGATTGACCAGTGCTGAAATGTGCGTGTAGATCTTTATGCGTGAGTTGATCTCTGTTAGGAACTGCCGGTAGTGAGTCAATAATCGTGCGCGGATACATAGACATACCTCCATTCTGGTAAGTCTTACGGATTATCGGTCGAAAATGCAACAAATCGATTATAATGAGCAAAAAAGGAAAACCGCGCCACACTGTTGTCGCCGTTCTGTGATATAATCGAACTATGTCGAATAATCAATTCCCTTTGGATCAGCCGCATCCGACCATCATCAAGAAGCGACCGGATTGACAATGCACATATTATGTAGTATTATTGTAGTGCAAAGGAGGCTTGAACATGGATTCCAACATGACTTTTCGCATTGATTCTGAAGTGAAAGCGCAAATGGCAGCCATCTGTGATGCACTGGGCATGTCAACTTCTACTGCCTTTAATATTTTTGCCAATGCCTTTGTTCGAGCAAAAGGCATGCCTTTTGCTGTCACGATTCAGGAGCCTGTAACAGCTGTGAGCCGCGAAAAAATGCTGGCGGACACCGATCAACTATTGAGCGAGTTCGCTTCTGACTATAAGAGGATGGCAGAATGATTTGGGTTACAGCAGAAGATGTCGTAGCGATTCATAGCCGTATCATTCAAGCTGTCTCTTATACACATCTGACGCTGCCGACGAGCGATCTAGTGTAGAT
>ERZ1504360.368-NODE-368-length-12342-cov-6.451941_pt1 | contig 12342 bp, 7 predicted proteins | sample MGYA00574855_ERZ1504360 | MGnify/ENA primary metagenome ERZ1504360 (study PRJEB39906, sample SAMEA3182045) | gut metagenome | biome: human; feature: gut; material: Stool; isolation source: human stools | place: Canada | collected 2011-11-01 ... | reverse complement strand
CCGCATTTGCGAGACTTGATTTTTAGCGTTATCTTTGTCAACATATAACCTTAATATTCCTATTCATGGTACATCTCTTAAAAAACAGTCTGCTCCTGGTTCTCCTGAGCTGCCTGTGCCTGACCAGCGCACTGGCAAACGACACCGCCGGGCAACCGGAAAAGCCTTATTGGCAAGACATTCAAGTGATTTCGGTGAACAAGGAAGCTCCCCGCTCCTCGTTCATGACCTACGGCGACCGAGCTACGGCCCTCACCGCCCGTTACGAAAACAGTCCCTACTACCAGCTGCTGAACGGCACATGGAAGTTCTATTTTGTCGATTCTTACCGTCAGCTTCCTGCCGGCATCACCGACCCGTCGACCGACACTTCAAGCTGGGCCGACATCACCGTGCCCGGCAACTGGGAAGTGCAAGGCTTTGGTACCGCCATCTACACCAACCACGGTTACGAATTCAAACCACGTAACCCGCAACCACCGCTGTTGCCCGAAGCAACTCCCGTAGGTGTCTACCGCCGCGACTTCACCATCCCCGATGGCTGGGACGGACGCGACATCTATCTGCACATTGCCGGAGCCAAGTCGGGCGTGTATGTCTACGTCAACGGCCGCGAAGTGGGCTACAACGAAGACTCAAAGAATCCTGCCGAGTTCCTCATCAACCCTTACCTGCAATCCGGCAAGAACGTGCTGACGCTTAAAATCTTCCGCTGGAGCACCGGCTCCTATCTGGAGTGTCAGGACTTCTGGCGCATGAGCGGTATTGAGCGCGACGTCTTCCTGTGGTCGCAGCCCCGCATCGCCGTGCAGGACTACCGCATCGTTTCTACCCTCGACGACACCTACCGCAACGGTCTCTTCCGCCTGGCCATTGACCTGAAGAACCACAGCGGACAGGCCAAATCCGTCAGCATCGGTTACGAACTGCTCGATGCCGCTGGCCGTACAGCCGCCGCATCCGAACAAACCCTGACGCTGAAAGCCGACGGCCCCACCACAGCCACCTTCCAGAAAGAACTGGAAAACGTCAGCACCTGGAGTGCCGAGCATCCCAACCTCTACAAGTTGCTGCTCACCGTCAAGGAAGACGGCCGGGTGACCGAAGTCATCCCGCAAAACGTAGGTTTCCGCCGCATCGAAATCAAACCCATCGACCAGATAGCAGGCAACGGACAACCTTACACCGTGCTCCTGTTCAACGGACAGCCTATCAAGCTGAAAGGTGTCAACATCCACGAGCACAATCCTGAGACAGGCCACTACGTGACCGAAGAACTGATGCGCAAGGACTTCGAACTGATGAAACTGAACAACATCAACACCGTCCGCCTGTGCCATTATCCGCAGGACCGCCGCTTCTACGAACTGTGCGACGAGTACGGACTCTACGTTTACGACGAGGCCAACATCGAGTCGCACGGTATGTACTACAACCTGCGCAAAGGTGGCACCCTAGGCAACAATCCCGAATGGCTGAAACCCCACATGGAGCGCACTGCCAACATGTACGAACGCAATAAGAACCATCCTTCGGTCACCTTCTGGTCGCTGGGCAACGAAGCCGGAAACGGATATAACTTCTACCAGACCTACCTCTATCTGAAGGAAAAGGAAGAAATGAACCGCCCCGTCAACTACGAGCGCGCCCAATGGGAGTGGAACTCTGATATGTACGTACCTCAGTACCCCAGTGCCAAATGGCTGGAAGAAGTAGGAAAAACGGGCAGCGACCGTCCCGTAGTGCCTTCGGAGTATTCGCACGCCATGGGTAACTCCAACGGTAACCTTTGGGACCAATGGAAGGCCATCTATAAATATCCCAATCTGCAAGGTGGATACATCTGGGACTGGGTTGACCAAGGCTTGCTCGTCAAGGACGAGAACGGCACTCCCTATTACGCCTACGGTGGCGACTTTGGTAAAGACATGCCGAGCGACGGTAACTTCCTGTGCAACGGTATCGTAGGACCCGACCGTACGCCTCATCCAGCCATGGCGGAAGTGAAATACGCCCACCAGAATGTAGGTTTCGAAGCTACCGACCTGGCCAAAGGCAAGATTAAAGTAACCAACCGCTTCTACTTCACCGGTCTGAAGGACTACGCCATCCGCTATGCCATCCGTGCCAACGGCAAGACGCTGCGCGACGGCCGCCTCACACTCGACCTCGCACCGCAGGCTTCGCAAGAGATTAGCGTACCCGTGGCAGGGCTCAACCCCCAGACAGGCACCGACTACCTGATAGACTTTGAAGTAACCACCACACGGGCCGAAGGCTGCATCCCCGCCGGACACGTCATTGCACACGACCAGTTCGTCCTGCCGCAAGTGCCGACCGACAAGGACGCTTATCAGGCCGGTGGTCCCGCACTCAGCATCGACAACGAGGGCAACGAACTGAAGGTTACCTCCTCGAAAGTCAACTTCACGTTCAATAAGCAGTCGGGCATCCTTACGTCCTACCGCGTGAACGGTACCGAGTACTTCAACGGCGGCTTCGGCATCCAGCCCAACTTCTGGCGTGCTCCCAACGACAACGACTACGGAAGCGGAAACCCCAAACGACTGGAGATATGGGAAGTATCGAGCCGCAACTTCCAGGTATCAAGCGCCACGGCCGAAATGTCGGGTCGCAATGCACTGGTGAACATTGTCTACAGGCTGCCTGCCGGAAACGAGTTCTTCATTACTTATAAGATATATCCCGACGGCGTGATGAATGTGTCTACCCGTTTCACTCCTGCCCACCTGGACGGCGTGAAGATAGACATCTCCGAAGCTACCGCCACGGCCACCTTCTCGCCCGGACGCGATGCCCAAAGCGTCAGCGCACGCGACAAGATGGTAGTTCCCCGCATCGGTGTCCGCTTCCGTCTGCCTGCCACGATGAACCAGCTGGCCTACCTTGGCCGCGGACCGCAGGAAAACTACTGGGACCGTAAAGCCGGCAGCCCGATAGGACTGTACAACAGCACGGCCGACGACGAATACTTCCCCTACGTACGCCCGCAGGAGAACGGTCACCACTGCGACACACGCTGGCTCTCGCTGAACGGACGCGGAAAGAGTCTGCTGATTGTAGCCGACAGCCTGATGGAGTTCAATGCCCTACGCAACTCCGTTGAGGACTTCGACGCCGGAAAGGCCATCAACCGCCCCTACCAGTGGAACAACTTCACTCCGCAGGAGATAGCCAACCGTCCCGAGATAGGTGCTTACGACAAACCTCGTCAGACGCACATCAACGACATCACCCCGCGCGACTTCGTTGAAGTCTGCCTCGACCTGAAGCAACAGGGACTGGCCGGTTACGACAGCTGGTACTCGCGTCCCGAACCTGAATACACCCTGCCTGCCGACCGCGAATACACCTGGGGATTCACCCTGATACCCGGAGCAGGAGCCAGTCAGGCGGTGAAGAAGTTGAAATACACTTACTAATCGACTAATTTATTATCTTAGTTCTTGGCAAGTATACGATTTACTTTTATCTTTGCAACCATCAGAAGCAAAAAGGCATGGAGAAAGAGAAAAAGTACATTGTATACTTGCTTTTTTTAGTCAGCATCATCATGCTGGCTGTACCCGTCTTTCCCCATCATCACCATGCCGACGGCCTCATCTGTATGAAGAACGATGTAGAGCCCAGCTGCTGCCACACACCTCATCACCATCACCCCGCAGGACATCCCAACTGCTGTCACGACAAAGGCTGTATCGCCAGCCACTTCGTTCAGCGTACCCCACGCACCGAGCGTCAGGCTCCCGTGCTGAAGCCCGTCCTGCTACCTGCTATACTCAGTACATTCCTCAGGCAACTGTACGCCTTTGGCGAACCTTGCCAACCTGTTTCATACTCACCCTATATTGAGTCACTGCACGGTGTTTACATCGCCCGTGCCTCGGGATTAAGGGCTCCTCCCAGCCATCTTGCATAATAGGTGCAGTGTGTCCCGCACATTGCAACCCGGTTGCACTCTTTGGTCAGTACCTTTGCAGCCGGAAATCATACTCACATTATTTTGCAAGAACTTAATCCATTTATATCAATGAAGAAACTAATATTTCTGGGAGTCCTCGTTGCATTGTCACTGGGCTCCTGTCAGAACAAGTCCGCCCACGATCACGACGGACACAATCACGAGACCGAGAACCACGACCATGAGGCCGAACTTCACGAAGGACACGACCACGACGGTCATAACCACGAAGCCGACGCCCACGAAGCCGAAGAAGGACACAGTGCCGGCAGCGGCGAAATAGTCCTGCCACCAGCCAAAGCCCAGGCAGCAGGTGTAGAGGTCAGCACCGTAGAAGCGGGCGCCTTTCACCAGGTCATCAAGACCAGCGGACAGGTATTGGCCGCACAGGGCGATGAAAGCGTAGCCGTTGCCACCGTTGCCGGTGTCGTATCGTTCCGCAACAAGGTAGTCGAAGGAATGCAGGTAGGCAAAGGCAGTCCGCTGCTTACCCTCTCGTCGCAGAACATGGCCGAAGGTGACCCCGTACAGAAAGCCCGTGTCGCCTACGAAGTCAGCAAAAAAGAATACGAACGTATGAAGGCACTGGTAGCCAGCAAGATTGTTTCCGAAAAGGATTTTGCCCAAGCCGAACAAGCATACGAGAATGCCCGTATCAGCTATGAAGCCGTAGCCCGCAACCATACCCCGCAGGGACAGACGGTTGTTTCGCCCATCGGCGGTTACGTCAAGAGCCTGTTGGTAAAGGAGGGCGATTACGTCACCGTAGGTCAGCCGCTGGTCAGCATCACGCAGAACCGTCGCCTCTTCCTCCGTGCCGATGTTTCCGAGAAATACTACAACGCACTGCCTTCCGTAGCCTCGGCCAACTTCTGCACGCCCTATAATAATAAGGTATATGCATTGAAAGAGCTGGGCGGACGTCTGCTGTCTTACGGCAAAGCTTCGGGCGAAGGCAGTTATTACGTACCTGTCACTTTCGAGTTCGACAACAAGGGCGACGTTGTCCCCGGTTCCTTTGTCGAAATCTATCTGCTTACCACGCCGATGGAAGGTGTCATCAGCGTACCCCGCTCTGCCCTCACCGAAGAGCAGGGCAGCTACTTCGTCTACCTGCAACTGGATGAAGAATGCTACCAGAAGCAGCTTGTCACCCTGGGGGCCGATGACGGCGAACGGGTACAGGTACTCACCGGCCTGCACGCCGGCGACCGTCTGGTGACCAAAGGCGCCTACCAAGTGAAGCTGGCAGGAGCTACGAATGCGATACCGGCACACAGCCATGAACACTAATTAAACGAAAAATGAAGAATGGAAGCTGCGCTTCCTAATGAAGAATTTTCCATACACAAGAATTCTTCGTTCTTCATTCTTAATTCTTCATTTAACAAGTTATGCTCAACAAAATCATACACTTCTCCCTTCAGAACCGCATCCTGGTGCTCGTAGCATCGGTGCTGTTGCTGATTGGCGGTACTTACACCGCCGTACATACGGAAGTAGACGTGTTCCCCGACCTGACGGCACCCACCGTAGTGGTGATGACCGAAGCCAACGGCATGGCAGCCGAAGAGGTGGAACAACTCGTCACCTTCCCTATCGAAACCGCTGTCAACGGAGCCACACACGTACGCCGTGTACGCTCCTCGTCTACTCACAGTTTCTCCGTAGTTTGGGTCGAATTCGACTGGGACACGGACATCTACCTGGCCCGGCAGATTGTCAGCGAAAAGCTTTCGCTTGTAGCCGAAGAACTGCCCGAAGGTGTGGGCAAGCCTACACTGGGACCGCAGTCGTCCATCTTGGGCGAGATGATGATTATCGGCCTTACCGCCGACTCCACTTCCATGCTCGACCTCCGTACGCTGGCCGACTGGACCATCCGTCCGCGCCTGCTCTCTACGGGTGGCGTGGCACAGGTAGCCGTACTGGGCGGTGACATCAAGGAATACCAGATACAGCTCGATCCCGAACGGATGCGCCACTACGGCGTCACGCTGGGTCAAATACTGGAAGCTACCCGCGGCATGAACCTCAACGCCAACGGTGGTGTCATCTACGAATACGGCAACGAATACATCGTCCGCGGACTGACTGCCACGACGAATACGGAGTTACTGGGAAAAACCGTGGTTAAAGCTACGAGTGATGAGCTACAAGCTACAAGTGGTAGTGGCAGCAACCCGTCACTTCCAATTCTATTGGAAGACGTGGCCGACGTACGCATCGGTGCACAGACGCCCAAGTTAGGTCTGGCTTCGGAACGCGGCAAACCTGCCGTACTGCTCACCGTGACGAAGCAGCCTGCTACCAGCACCCTGGAACTGACTGCCAAACTGGAAGCCTCACTGAAAGACTTGCAGAAGAATCTGCCCCCCGACGTGAAAGTTTCGACCGACATCTTCCGCCAGAGCCGCTTTATCGAAAGTTCGATTGGCAACGTGCAGAAGTCGCTCATCGAAGGTGGTATCTTCGTGGTCATCGTACTGTTCCTCTTCCTGGCCAACGTGCGTACTACCATTATCTCGTTGGTCACCCTACCCCTGTCACTTGTCGTTTCCATACTGGTACTACACTACATGGGACTGACCATCAACACCATGAGCTTGGGTGGTATGGCTATTGCCATCGGTTCGCTGGTCGATGACGCCATCGTCGATGTGGAGAATGTCTACCGTCGCTTGCACGAGAATCGCCTCCTGCCGCCCGAACGTCGCCTGCCCATCCTGCAGGTGGTATTCAACGCTTCGCGCGAGGTACGTATGCCTATCCTCAACTCCACGCTCATCATCGTAGTCAGCTTCGTGCCCCTGTTCTTCCTGAGCGGTATGGAAGGACGAATGCTGGTGCCGCTGGGCATCGCTTTCATCACAGCCCTGGCCGCCTCAACGGTAGTGGCATTGACACTGACACCTGTGCTCTGCTCGTACCTGCTGCGTAATAAAGAAGACAAACATTCTGAAGAAATCCAAGAACTTCCTGAAGTCACCGCTAAAGACTCCTCAGAGTCACCTGCATCCCCATCCAGAAATACCAATGGGGCCAATTCGGGTGACTCTGCCGTGGCCCGCACGCTGAAGAAAGCCTACGGCGCACTGCTCGAAAAGGCTTTGCATCACAAACGTGCCGTACTGGGCTGTACCATTGCCCTCTTTGCCGTCGCCTTAGGACTGTTCTTCACGCTGGGTCGCTCATTCCTGCCGCCGTTCAACGAAGGCTCGTTCACCATCAACGTCTCTTCACTGCCGGGCATCTCGCTCGAAGAAAGCGATGCTATCGGACGCCGTGCCGAAGAACTGCTGCTTACCATCCCCGAGATACAGACCGTAGCGCGCAAAACCGGACGCGCCGAACTGGACGAGCACGCCTTAGGCGTGAATACCTCGGAGATTGAAGCTCCCTTCGAACTGAAAGACCGGCCGCGCAGCGAAGTCGTGGCGGAAGTTCGCGAAAAGTTGGGCAGCATCGTCGGCGCCAACATTGAGATAGGACAGCCCATCAGCCACCGTATCGACGCCATGCTGTCGGGTACGAAAGCCAATATCGCCATCAAGCTCTTCGGCGACGACCTGAACCGCATGTTCGCCTTAGGCAACGAAATAAAGGACAAGATACAAGACGTTGAGGGCGTAGCCGACCTGACAGTAGAGCAGCAAATCGAACGTCCGCAGCTCACCATCACGCCCCGCCGCGAGATGCTGGCACGCTATGGCATCACCCTGCCGCAGTTTGCTGAATACGTCAACGCCTGTCTGGCGGGTGAAGCCGTTTCGCAAGTCTATGAACAGGGCAAGTCGTTCAACCTGACCGTACGCATGCGTGATGATTTGCGCGACCAGGCACAGAAGATAGGCAACCTGATGATTGATACGGGCGACGGATTGCAAGTGCCGCTCAACTACGTGGCCGACATCCGCTCAACTATGGGACCGAACACCATCAGCCGCGAGAACGTAAAGCGTAAGATAGTCATCTCGGCCAATATTGCCGACCGCGATCTGCGCTCCGTAGTGAACGACATTCAGGAACGTATCGACACCCAAATCCAACTGCCCGAAGGCTACCACGTAGAGTACGGCGGACAGTTTGAAAGCGAACAGGCAGCCAGCCGCACGCTGATGTTGACGTCGTTCATGTCTATCGTTGTCATCTTCCTGTTACTCTACCACGAGTTCCGCAGTACGAAGGAGAGTGCCATCATCCTTATCAACCTGCCACTGGCACTGATCGGTGGTGTGTTTGCCTTGTTGCTGACCACAGGCGAAGTGAGCATCCCTGCCATCATCGGTTTCATCTCGTTGTTCGGCATTGCTACCCGAAACGGTATGCTGCTCATCAGCCATTACAACCACTTGCAACGCGAAGAAGGCTATGGCATCTACGACAGCGTGCTGCGCGGTTCGCTCGACCGTTTGAACCCGATTCTGATGACAGCCCTCAGCAGTGCTCTGGCTCTTATTCCGCTGGCTTTGGGCGGCGACCTGCCCGGCAACGAAATACAAAGCCCGATGGCCAAAGTCATCCTGGGCGGTCTGCTGACCTCGACGTTCCTCAACGGATTCATCATCCCGATAGTTTATCTGCTAATACACACTAAGAAAGAATGAAGAAAATAGTAATCATTTGTGTATGCCTTGCCCTGGCGGCAGGGCTACACGCCCAAAACAGCATTGAAGCCATCCTCACCCAGATAGAGCAGAACAACCGGCAGTTGCAAGCCAATGCCCAGAATGTGAATGCCCAGAAACTGGAAAACCGGACAGCCAATAACCTGGCCAATCCAACCCTGTCGTACGCCCATCTGTGGGATTCGGACGACAAGAACATCACCGTGGGCGAAATGGTCATTACACAAAGTTTCGACTTCCCGTCGCTCTACATCACCCGCGCCCGCATGAACCGCTACAAGGCTCAGTCGCTCGACGCCCAAGCCCTTGCCCTGCGCCAGGACATTCTGCTGCAAGCACAGGAAGCCTGCCTCGACATCATCATGCTGACCCGTCAGCAGTCCCTCCTCGACGAACGCCTGAAGAACGCCGAAGAGCTGGCAGCTTTCTACAAGAAACGACTGGAAACCGGTGATGCCAGTTCGCTGGAAACCAATAAAATCAATCTGGAACTGCTGAATGTACGTACCGAAGCCCGCATGAACCGTACAGCCCTAGAAAACAAGCTGCGCGAACTGACCGCCCTTAACGGTAACCAGTCGCTCGTCCCCGGCCGTCCTTTGGCCGAAGGAGCTGCTACACCTCATGCGCTCAACCTGGGACTTACCGATTATCCCGATGTCCCCCTGCCTGCCGACTTCGGTCCTTTATGCGACGAGCTGCTGGCTTCCGACCCCACCCTGCTTGCCCTGCAGAACGACGGTGAAGCTGCACGCCGCCAGCTGTCTGTCAGCCGTCAAGGCTGGTTGCCCGACCTGGAACTGGGATATCGGCGCAATACCGAAAGCGGACATCCGCTCAACGGAGTGGTAGTAGGTTTCTCCTTTCCCATCTTCCAGAATCACGGAAAGGTAAAAATGGCACGCTCGCAACTGCAAAGCATCGATTACCAAAAGGAGAATGCTCGACTGAGTGCTTCCACCGCCTTATGGCAGCTCTACGAAGAAGCTTCCAACCTGCAAGCCTCCATACACGAGTATACCGAGACTTTCGGCCGTCAGCAAGACTTGCGCCTGTTGCGCCAGGCACTCGAAGGCGGACAAATCAGCATGATAGAGTATTTCGTAGAAGTATCCGTAGTCTACCAAAGCCAGACCAACTTGCTGCAACTGGAGAACCAGTACCAGAAGGTAATGGCCAGAATATACAAGAGCAAGCTTTAAATAATGAAGAATGGAAAATGAAAAAATTCTTCATTCTTCATTTCCCAAGGTTTCCGGTTGCTCCGGTACATAACTGCTCCGGATGCGCCACTCCTGTGGATAAAGATTATTGGCACGATTGCCGATGTTCTTCACAAATCCAAGAGGAAAACCACGGTACGTAAGAAGTACAAAACCGCGAGGGGCTGTGTCCGAAAGGACTACAGCCTCTTTGCGCAAATAGGCAATAGCAGTAGGATAATCCACCTCTTCGCAGGCAAAAGCATCTTGCCGAAGCAGACTACTCATGGCCAGCGCATGGGCGGGAATACAGTCTTTCCCCTTCACTCCAGCCAGTTCTACACCTGCCTGCATCACTTTGACATACTGCTTCAAAGCTGTCAACAAAGGTAGCCATGCCGTAGGGAAAGCCGCCAGCGTCTGTCCTTCGGGCATCAAGGTGTAACCTTCCGCATCACGCAGCCAGCCTTGCACCATTGCCAGCTGTTCCTTTCCGAAAGCCGATCCCGAAGAAGCCTTTCCGCCATTTCCTTTCTTCCCGCGCTGTTTGCCAGCCGACTGCTTATCCGCGTTCATCCGTCCCGTTTGCATCATCGATATGTCTTCGCTTGCTGTTTCTTCTGCCTCACCAGCCTTACGCAATACAGCCAGGAAGAATCCTTCTCCCTGCGTCTTATGTGGTAAGAAACGGTAGACAGGGAAATCTTCTCCAGCCAGCAAATTGCCAGTGATCCCCCATTCAGCTGGCACGTCGAGCGGCAGCACTTCGGCTCCCAACTCCCGACACAGCCAACGCACATTTTCTTCGTTCTCTTTCGTATTATACGTACATGTACTATATACCAACAGTCCACCCGGCTTCAGGCAAGGCCAGATGTCTGTCAGGATGCGCCGCTGACGCTGCCAGCAGATTTCGACATTCTCCGCACTCCACTCGCTTATGGCAGTCTCGTCCTTACGGAACATGCCTTCGCCCGAACAGGGAACATCGGTCAGAATAAAGTCGAAAAGGCGTTCCAAAGGTGTGAAATCGGAAGGATCGCTATTTGTCACCACCACATCAGGATGCCCCCACTTGGTCAGATTCTCGGCCAGTATCTGGGCACGGTTGCGCATCACTTCGTTGGCCACCAACAGACTGCCGTCAGGCAACAGGCTACGTACATGGGTAGACTTTCCGCCCGGAGCGGCACAAAGGTCAAGCGCAGCCAACGGTCTGCCCGGCAGATAACGCTTCAACGCCTGCTCCACAAACATCGACGACGCTTCCTGCACGTAGTAGCAACCGGCATGAAACAACGGATTGAAAGTAAATGCCGGACGCTGGTTCAAATAGAATCCGCATTCCGCCCAAGGCACTTTGTTCAATGAAGAATGAGAAATGACAGAAGAAGAATCTGTACACTTTTGAGTATTCACACGTATGCTGACAGGCTGTTCCGCCTCCAGCAGAGCGGTAGCCAGACTGTTATATTCTTCCTCGCCCAACAAAGCGCGGGTATATTCAGTAAATAAAGGAGGTAATTGCATGATAATCTTCTATCTTCTCAAATTTCTTATAATGCAGCAATTTCTTCCATGCTCAATCCTGTACTTTGAGCAATAAGTTCAATAGAAACACCGGCTTCCTTAAACTTGCGTGCCAATGCCTTCTTCTCTTCTGCACGGCCTTCTGCAAGTCCTTCCGCACGGCCTTCCGCAAGCCCTTCTGCACGCCCCTCCGCACGGCCTTCTGCACGACCCTCTGCACGGCCTTCCAACTTGGCAGTATCCAGCACATCATTCTGTATCATCACGGCATTGATATGCTCGTCGTACACATGACGTTCCTTGGGCGACATATTGTAATACTTCAGTTTTTCCCTTGCCTCGGCCAATCCCGGTGCCGTGGTATCAGAACTGATTTCGCCACTTTTCAGATACGAGATCCATTCCTCCAGCGGTGTCTTTGCTACCTTATTGAACTCGTTCACCCTAATCAGGTAGTATTCGGGGAACACCTCGCGCGGCATCTTGCGGATGATTGCTCCTTCCTGCTTGGCCGAAATGCTCAATTCGTCGCCGGTATGCACTCCGACAAAGTTTGTCACTCCGTGATACAAGTAGTCGTTGCCTTTACCGATGTCGAAGTAAAGAATACTGATGGAGTATACCTTTTTCACCTCTGCATACGAATTCCCCAAAGAGATGTGCTCCGTAATGGCTTTCGAAACGCCATATAGTACTCTCTCCAGATAGTACAGTTCTCGCGTATTCTGTATTTCAACAATGATGATGTCCCCGTTCTCCTCTTTTGCCTTGATGTCCACACGATTGAACTTATCATCATAGTTCGTCTGGTTGGCTTCGCTTTCGAGTATTTCCAGAATGGTGATTTTCCGTTCCAGCAACACGGTGAGCAAGCCTTCAAGTACTACAAAATTGGCCTTATCTCGCAACATACGCTTCATGGCCCAATCGAATCGGATGTATTTGTCTTGCATCATGAGGAAGAGGTTTTGAGTTTATAAGTCTTTGAGTTATTGAGTCT
>ERZ1504360.346-NODE-346-length-12712-cov-3.265229_pt1 | contig 12712 bp, 8 predicted proteins | sample MGYA00574855_ERZ1504360 | MGnify/ENA primary metagenome ERZ1504360 (study PRJEB39906, sample SAMEA3182045) | gut metagenome | biome: human; feature: gut; material: Stool; isolation source: human stools | place: Canada | collected 2011-11-01 ... | reverse complement strand
GCTGGCGATCGACGTCAATATCGAAATTACGCAGATGCTCGACACGGCGTGGGAGCTCTTCGCCAAATACTTCTCGAAGGAAGAGGTGGCTATCAAGAGCGAACTGGTGGAGAAATACTGGCCTAAAACCGAGTAGAGCAATTCAACTCAAACAGAATGGCTATAAAATTCCAATATAACAAGACCTCGCTGGGCGAACTCGGAAAACAGCTGAAAATGCGGCAGAAGGCGCTCCCTACGATCAAGAGTAAGGAGTCGGCCCTGCGTTCCGAAGTGAAGAAGGCGAAGGACACCGCACAGGATTTCCGACGGCAGTTGGACGCGCTTACGGCGCAGTACGACTACATGGTTTCCCTGTGGGGTGAGTTCGATGCGGACCTGCTGCGCATCGCCGACGTCGATCTTGCGGAGCAGAAGATCGCGGGCGTGCGTACGCCGGTGTTGCAGGACATCCGTTTCGAGGAGAAGGACTACGACCTCTTCTCGGCTCCCGTGTGGTTCGCCGACGGAGTCGATATTCTCAAGCGCCTCGCGCGTCTGGGTATCGAATTCGAGGTGTTCAACCGCAAGATGGAGTTGCTGGATTTCGCACGCCGCAAGACTACTCAAAAGGTAAACCTCTACGAAAAGGTGCAGATACCCGGGTACGAGGATGCCATACGCAAAATCAAACGCTTCATGGAGGATGAGGAGAACCTCTCCAAGTCGGCCCAGAAGATCGTGAAAACCAAACAACAGCAAGCCGGGGAGGGCGCGATGTTATGATAGCGAGAATGTCGAAATACGACCTGGTACTCTATGCGGGTCAGAGCAGCGACTTCATCGAGAAGCTGCGCGGCCTGGGGCTGGTCGATATTACCACTACGGGGTGGGAGCCTTCGGACGAAGACCGTCAGTTGCTGCTTTCGATCGACAACCATCACAAGGCGGTCGATGCCCTGACGCGGTTTCTCGAAGACGAACGTTTCGTTCGGGACGAGCAGCCCATCGCCGACGGCGGCGAGGCTTTCGATCGCTATACGGCCGCTACGCAGCAGGCAGCGGCGCTCCGTTCGGAGATCGCACGCTTGCAGAAAACCGCCGACGAGCTGCGTCCCTGGGGCGATTTTTCGGTCGATACGCTTCGCAAGTTAGCGGACAGGGGCGTGGTGCTACGCTATTTCTTCACCAGCCGTGCGGCTTACGAGAAGGATATCGAAGCGTGGTCGGAGCGTTATACGATCGCTCTGGTGCACGAGGGTGAAACCTTCGATTACTTCGTGGTCGTGACCCGGCCGGGCGAGGAGGTGGTGCTCGATGCGCAGGAGGTCAAGGCGCCGACGATGGACTGCCGTCAGACCGAAGCGCAGATCGCCGAGGCCCGCAGGAAGCTCGCGGAGCTGGATCGGGAATTTTCCCGTGCGGCTCTTTCGGTGGAGGCGATCCGCCGGCATGGGATCGAGCTCAAGCGGAAGCTGGAAGAGATTCGCGTGAAGAATACTGCGCAGCCTGAAGCCGACGGTACGCTGGTTATTCTGGAGGGATGGGCCGAGGAGACCGATTCCGCGAAGGTGGATGCTCTGCTGGCCGAATACCCCAATCTGATTTTCCTGAAGAGTACGCCGACCCCCGAGGACAATACCCCGGTGAAGCTGCGCAACCGTCCCTTCGCCCATCTGTTCGAGGTGATCGGCGCGATGTATGCGCTGCCTAAATACGGCACGATCGATTTGACACGCTTCTTCGCTCCTTTCTATATGATCTTCTTCGGCTTCTGTATGGCCGAGGGCGGTTATGGACTGGTCATCATGCTGGGCGGTTTGGCCGCAGTGATGCTGGGTCGCAAGAAGGGGAGTTCGGCCATGAAGGAGATCGGTATGCTGACGATGCTGTGCGGATTCTCGGGCATGGTCTTCGGCCTGATGTCGGGCTCGTTCTTCGGATTGCAGCTCTCCGAATGGGAGTGGCTGGGCAGCCTGCGCGATCATCTGTTGACACCGGACATCCTCTTCCCGCTTTCGATCGGACTGGGTGCCGTGCAGGTGCTTTTCGCCATGATGATCAACGCTTATGTCACGGCCCACAGCTTCGGCCTGCGCTATGCGCTGGGGCTGATCGGCTGGATCATCGTGCTGGTCGATAGTGCCGCTGCGTTCCTGTTGCCCGAAAGCGTGGGCTTCACGTTCCATTCGGTCGCTTATCTGGTGATCCTGGGCGTCGGCCTGGTGCTGATGTTCTTCTTCAATTCGCCGGGCAAGAATATCTTCGTGAACTTCGGACTCGGTATCTGGAATACCTATAATAATGTGTCGGGGCTGGTGGGCGATCTGCTGTCGTACATCCGTCTGTTCGCCATCGGCCTTTCGGGTGGTATTCTGGCGATGGTCTTCAACCAGTTGGCCGTTGGTATGAGTCCCGATATTCCGGTCGTGAAGCAGCTCGTGATGTTGCTGATCCTGCTGCTGGGACACGGCATCAACCTCTTCATGTGCGTTCTCTCGTCGGTGGTGCATCCGCTGCGTCTGACGTTCGTGGAGTTCTACAAGAACGCCGGGTTCGAGGCCGCAACGCGCGTCTACACCCCGTTGAAAAACGAATAAACTAAATGATAATCAATATTAACAACTAAAACAAAATTCGATTTATGGAACCTATTACGTTGGGCTATCTCGGTATGGCCATCATGTTTACTCTGGCGGCCGTAGGCAGTTGCTATGGTACTACTATCGCGGGCAATGCCGCAGTCGGTGCGATGAAGAAGAACCCGAATGCCTTCGGTAACTACATCATCCTGTCGGGTCTGCCCGCTTCGCAGGGTCTTTACGGCTTTGCCTCGCTCTTCCTTATCATGAATTACCTGACCGATTCGGTTACGATGCTGCAGGCGGCCGCTATCTTCGGTTTGGGTATCTTGGTCGGCCTGGTGAACTTTTTCTCGTCGTATCGTCAGGGCCAGCTTTGCGCCAACGGTATCGCTGCCGTAGGTAACGGTCATGACGTGGGTACCAAAACCCTGATCCTCGCCGCTTTCCCGGAGTTGTACGGTATTTTGACCGTGGCGATCACCTTCCTGGTAACCGGTCTGATGAAGTAATCGAAATCCCGGATTTCGAAAGAACAGGCGGAGCTTCTGCAAGCTCCGCCTGTTTGTGTTTTGTGAGGAAGAGGGTGTGTGTGGAGGGGTTTTGGAGAAGGCATGAGAGGGGACGGTTCGATTCGAGGTGGAGTAAATTGCGGGGTTCGGCAATGTTGCTGTGTCCCGGCAGATCGGACGGTTACGGGGTGGAAACCGCTGGAATTCCGGGGTGTCTTCGGAATCCGGTCATGTCAGTCATAGACGGCTGTTTTGTGTGGTCGGCTTTGTTGGGTATGCTGCTTTATTCTGTTGTTTGGAGCGCTTGTTCGATTTGCTCGATCAGCAGGCGTTGTATTGTTGCGTCGTAGTCGGTTTCGGAGAGCAGGATTTTGCCATTGGGACTGATGATAAAGTTGCGGGGAACGTATCGGGTGGCGTAGAGCGAGTAGATTGACATGTCGGGATCCAGACCTACGGAGAATGCGATTCCCAGCTCGCGGCAGAACTCTTGAACGGTCTGCTGCGTTTCGCCTCGATTGATTGGAAGGAAGCGAAATTTCCGGTCAGCAAAGCGATCGACGATTTGGGTTTGCATCTGCTGCATTTGTTTCCGGCAGGTCGGGCACCACGTGGAGAAGAAGGTAAGCAACACCACGTTGCCTTGCAGGTCGGACAGGGTGATCGCTGTGTCGTCGAGCATTCCGACCGTGAAGTGAGGGGCCTCCTCTCCGACGCGGACGAGCGTGGTTTCCTTTTCCGTCGGGATCTCTTCGGAAAGGCAGCCCGTTAGGGCGAGTACAAGCAGGAACAGCACAATAGTCGGCTGTACGGTCCGGTATAGAAGTCCGAGATGTCGTGTAAGTCCGGATCGAGAGAAGAATCTTGTCTGTCGAAGAGCAGGCCGTAAATATGCCGTCATAGGGAGTTGGTTATAATCGTCGGGTAGAGTTCAAAATTCGTTCCGAATAAAAAAGCCGGAATTTTCCGGCTTTTTTTCGTGCAGGGAAATACCCCTCTTCAGTTGATATGGCTTGCCGCATGGGGATCGTTACCGCATTCGGTAAAGCTGGTCCCGCAGACGAGGCGTGAAGCCCGCCTCGCGGATCGCTTGTTGGATGCCTGCGGCATCGAACTGGTTGTGCGCCCCGGCCGAAGAAACGACGTTCTCCTCGATCATGATCGAACCCATGTCGTTGGCGCCGCTGTGCAGCGCTACCTGAGCGGTGGCCTTGCCGACGGTGAGCCACGAAGCCTGGATGTTGCGGATGTTGTTCAGAACCAGTCGGCTGACGGCGATTATGCGAATGTATTCCAATGGTGAAAAGCGGGTTGCAACTCCCTGCCGCTCCAATTCGGTGCCCGACGAGCGAAAAATCCAGGGGATGAAGGCCAGAAAGCCGTAATGTCCTTCGGGACAGCGGGCCTGCAGGTCGCGGATGCGCAGCAGGTGGTCCACACGCTGACGGGATGTTTCTACATGGCCGTACATCATCGTCGCCGAGGTCGGCAGGTTGAGGCAGTGGGCTTCGTGCATCACCTGGATCCACTCCTCGACCGAAGGTTTGGCGGGCGAGATGGCTTTCCGCACGCCGGGATCGAGGATCTCGGCCCCGGCACCCGGCAGGGAGTCCAATCCGGCGGCGATCAGCCGTTTCAGGGTGTCGAGCGTGGTGAGGCCGCTGATGCGGGCGATGTGCGCCACTTCGGGCGCTCCGAGGGCGTGCAGGCGTACCTGCGGATAGAGGTTCTTGAGTGTCGAGAAGAGCTCCTCGTAGAAATCGATCCCCAGCTTCGGGTGCAGACCGCCCTGCAGCAGCAACTGGTCGCCGCCGAGGGCGAGCATCCGCTCGATTTTCTCCTTGTATTCATCCAGCGTAGTGATGAAAGCCCGCTCCGTCTGGTGGGGTTTGCAGTGGAAATTGCAGAACCGGCAACCCGAGATGCAGACGTTGGTGATGTTCACGTTGCGGTCGATCTGCCAGGTCACGACCTCCGGGTCGGGCACTACGGCACGGCGCACGCGGTCAGCCGTGAGAGCCAGCTCCTGCAGGGGGGGCTGTTCGTAAAGCCAATACGCTTCCTCCGCCGTGAGGGGATCACGCTTCAGACATTTTTCGTATATCTCTTCCGCACGGTTGGGGCCGGTCCCGGCGGTTCGCTGCGTCTGTTCCCGGATCATCGCTTCGATCCTTTTTTGCCCCCTTTGCGGGACGTTTTGCCGCCCTTACCCGGTCGGGACGTGCTTTGGCGGCGTACCGGAATCGCTGCGTGCCCCTTTACGTCGTCCTCGCGGGAGTCGGCCGCCGCATCGTGCACCAGTTCGAAATCGAGCTGGCGGCGTTGCAGATCGGCCCGCTTGACGCGAATACGCACGGCATCGCCCAAGGTGAAGACCCGTCCTTTGCGGCGTCCATAGACCTCGTAGCGGTTCTCGTCGAACTGGTAGAGGTCGTCCTCCATTTCCCGCAGCGTAACCATGCCCTCGATGTGGGTTTCGTCCAGCTCGACGTACATGCCCCAGTCGCTCATGCCCGAGATATGGCCGTCGAAGAACTGGCCGATTTTATCCTGCATGAACTCCACCATTTTGTACTTGATCGAGGCGCGTTCGGCTTCGGCAGCGATCACTTCCCGCTCCGAGGCGTGTACGCAGAGTTTCTCGAAGGTGTCGCGGTCGGCCGATTTGCCTCCTTCGAGGTAGCGGGCCAGCAGCCGGTGGACCATCATGTCCGGGTAGCGGCGGATCGGCGAGGTGAAATGCGTGTAGTAGGGGAAAGCGAGGCCGTAATGACCGATGTTGTCGGTCGAGTAGAAAGCCTTGGACATCGCACGTACGGCGAGGTTCGAAATGACGTTTTCCTCGATGCGTCCTTTGGCCTGTCCCAGCAGCTTGTTCATCTCCTTGGCCACGGCGCGTCCCTTGTCGGCCTTGAATACGTAGCCGAAGCGCAGAACGAAGGTCCGGAATTTTTCGAGCTTCTCCTCGTTCGGAACGTCGTGTACGCGATAAACCATCGTGCGCCGCACGGCACGGCCGTTCACTTTGTGATGTCCGCAGAATTCGGCGACCTGTTTGTTGGCCAGCAGCATGAACTCTTCGATGAGCTGGTTGGCCTCCTTTTGCTCCTTGAAATAGACGCCCAGGGGTTTGCCTTCGGCGTCGAGTTTGAACTTGGCCTCTTCGCGCTGGAAGCTCACGGCTCCGTGCTTGAAGCGTGTTTTGCGCATCCGCTGTGCCAGACGGTTGAGCGTCAGCACCTCTTCGGCGAAGTCGCCCTTGCCGGTTTCGATGATCTGCTGCGCCTCCTCGTAGGTGAAGCGGCGGTTGGAGAGGATGACCGTGCGGCCGAACCATTTGTCCAGTACTTCGGCTTCCTCGTTGAGCGTGAAGACCGCCGAGAAGCAGAGACTCTCTTCGTCGGGGCGCAGCGAGCAAAGTTCGTTGCTCAATTTTTCGGGCAGCATCGGAATCGTACGATCGACCAGATAGACCGACGTGCCGCGCTCCTCGGCTTCGGTGTCGATCACCGAGCGGGGTTGAACGTAGTGGGTCACGTCGGCGATATGTACGCCCACCTTCCACACGCCGTCTTCGATCTTGCGGATCGAGAGGGCGTCGTCGAAGTCCTTGGCGTCCGCCGGGTCGATGGTGAAGGTCGTTATCTTGCGGAAGTCGCGCCGGGCGGCATAATCGGCTTTGGTGATCGTCGAAGGAATGGCCTGGGCCGCATCTTCGACCTTTTGCTCGAAATGGTAGGGCAGGCCGTATTCGGCCAGGATGGCGTGCATCTCGGTATTGTTCTCTCCGGCGCGGCCCAATACCTCGACCAGCTCTCCGGCGGGGCTTTTGGAACCCAGCGCCCAGTCCGTGATGCGGATCACGACTTTGTCGCCGTGCTGTACGTTAGGGTTGTCCCGCTTGGAGAGATAGACGTCCATCGGCATGCGCCGGGGATCCATCTTGACGAAGATGGCGTGGTCGCTCACGTCGGCCGTGCCCACGTATTGCTTGCGGCTGCGCTCCACGATGCGGGTGATCTCGCCTTCGAGGGACCCGGCGTGGGAGCGGCGGGTGATGACGAACTCCACGCGGTCGCCGTCCAGAGCATTCAGCGAATTGCGCTGGCTGACATATACGTCGTTTTCGAACTCCTCGGAGCGGATATACATCGCTCCTGTCGAGATCATCTGTACGATGCCCTCCTGACGGGGACGCTCCTTGCCGCTGAGACGGTACTTTTCCTGCCCGCACTCCTCGATAGTGCCCTGGGCGAGCAGTTCCGTGATGATTTCACGGGTACGAAGACGGCCCTCCTTGGTGGCGCCGCCCGAGGCCGAAGCCAGATGCTTGAGGGAGAACTTGTTGTTCGGGAATTCCCGGAACAGGTTAATGATCAGCGAAGAGCGGTCGAATGCGGCCGACTTCTTCGTATTTTTCAGTTTATTCATCGGTTGAAATAGTTACGGGCGAGGAGTTCCATGAACCGGATGCCGGTCGGAATGGCCGCCTCGTCGGGATTGAAGGTGGATGTATGCAGTTTTCCGGCTCCGGGACCGACGCCCAGGCGGTAGAAGATCGCCGGGTAGCGGGTGCCGTAGAAGCCGAAATCTTCGGAAGTCATGCGCAGGGGCAGCATTTGAAAGGGAATTCCTTCGGTTTCGGCCAGTGCGACGGCCTGCCGGATCAACTCCGGGTCATTGACCACGCACGGGTAGCCGGGGGTGAAGTGTACCCGGGTTCGTATGCCGTACGAGGCGTCGTTCGCGGCGGCGAGTTCTTCGATCCTGCGTTTCACTTCGGCCCGTTCCCGTTCGTCGAAGGTACGCATCGTTCCCTCCATATAGACCCGGTCCGGGATGACGTTCGTAGCGCCCGCAGCTTCGACCTTGCCGATCGAAACGACCCGTTCGGGCGTGTTCAGGGCCGTGAGGTGCAGGATCAGTTGCGCGGCGGCGCTCACCGTGTCGCGGTGTTCGGCACGCATGGCCGCGTGGCCGCCCGCGCCTTCGAGCGTGAGGCGCAGTTCGTCGTTGGAGGCCATGTACTTGCCCGCGCGGAAGCCCAGCGTGCCCGCGTCCAAAGCGGGTTCGACGTGCTCGCCGACGACGGCCAGCACCGTATAGCCTTCGAAGGGGTTTTCGGCCAGCACTTTGGAGGCTCCGCCGGGATTCGATTCCTCTCCGGGTTGGAAGATTCCGAAAAGAGTACCCTCGAAATTCCGCTCGGCGGAGAGCCGGAGCAGGGTGCCGTAGAGCACCGCTGCGTGGATGTCGTGCCCGCAGGCGTGCATCACTCCGTCGTTCTCGGAACTCCACGCCGCGCCGCTCTGTTCGCGGATGGGCAGGGCGTCGATGTCGGCCCGCAGCACGACGGCCCGCCGCAGGTCGCCGCGTCCTTCGATTTTGGCCAGTACGCCGGTTCCGGCGATCGGACGGCAGGGGATGCCTGCCTCGCGGAGCGCCTCGGCGATGAAGCGGGCGCTCTCCGTTTCGCGGAACGAAAGCTCCGGGTGGCGGTGCAGGTGGCGGCGAAACTCTACGGGTGTCATGGTTAAGCGTTTAATAGCAATTACTTTGCCCTATTCGGAATTAGAATACGTTGCGGGCGATCTTGCGGATGTTGTCCGTGCGTCCCATCGTGTAGAAATGGATGATCGGCACTCCGGCCGCTTTGAGTTCCTTGGCCTGGTGGATCGCCCATTCTATCCCGACCTCGCGGGCCGCCTGTGTGTCCTCGCCGCAGGTCCGGACGGCCTTCACCAACTCCTCGGGCAGGCTGACGCTGAAGGTGCGGGGCAGGATCTCCAGGTGCTTGGGCGTCGAGATCGGCTTGATGCCCGGGATGATCGGTACCGTGATGCCCGCTTTGCGGCAGCGCTCCACGAAATCGAAGTACTTGCTGTTGTCGAAGAACATCTGGGTCACGATGTAGTCGGCCCCCGCATCGACCTTCTCCTTGAGGTACTGGAGGTCGCTTTGGGCGTTCGCCGCCTCGAAATGCTTTTCGGGATAGCCCGCCACGCCTACCGAGAACTTGGAGTGGTGGCACTCCTCGACTTCGCCGTCGATAAATTCTCCCCGGTTCATGGCCTGGATCTGGCGCACCAGGTCGGCGGCGTGGGCGTGTCCCTGGGCGTAGGGGACGAAGCGGGGTTCGTTCTGCCGCTTGTCGCCCCGCAGCGCCAGCACGTTGTGCAGCCCCAGGAAATCCATGTCGATCAGCGAATCCTCGATGTCGTATTTCGACCAGCCGCCGCAGATCAGGTGGGGAACCACCTCCACGTCGTACTTGCGCCGGATCGCGGCCGAGATGCCGACCGTGCCCGGACGGCGGCGCATGATGTGCCACTCGCGGCTTCCGTCGGGGCGGATGTCCTCTTTGAGGGCTTCGCGGTGGAAGGTGACGTTGATGTAGGCCGGGTTGAAATCCATCAGCGGGTCGATGGCTCCGAAGACGCTGCGCGTACCGTCCCCCTTCAGGGGCGGGAGCAGCTCGAAGGCGAAACGGGTCGTGCGCGAAGCGACGGCGCCCTGTATGAGATCCGTAATATTCATCAGATGTTATTGGGTATCAGTTTTTCGATCGTTTCTATGTCCATGTTGCGGCGTGCGGCGTAGTCGGCCAGTTGCTCTCGGTCGATTCGGCCGACGGAGAAATATTCGGCGTCGGCGAAGAACAGGCCGCAGAGCGCCTCCTCAGGTGTAATCATATAGTTGTCGTTCAGACGCATGGCGGTCGTCTTGTCGGCGGCCAGCAGGTCGAAGACCTCGCGTTTGAGCGAGTGGTCGGGACAGGCCGGGTAGCCGAAGGCCATGCGCTTGCCCCGGTATTGTCCCCGAATGATCTGTTCGGGTGTGAGCGCCGGACCGGTTTCGTAACCCCACATCTGGCGGCGGATGAAGATATGCACCCATTCGCAGAGGGCTTCGGTCAGGCGGTCGGCCAGCAGCTTCGAGAGGATGGCGTTGTAGTCGTCGCCCTCCGCGCGGAACTTTTCGGTCAGCTCCTTGAGCCCTATGCCGCCCGTGAGGGCGAAGGCCCCGATATAGTCGGTCCTGCCTGCCTTTTCGTCGGCGATGAAATCGGCCAGACAGCGGGCCTGGGCTTCCCGGACCGGGGCCTGGCTGCGCAGCATCGGCAGGATGTATTTCTTGTCTTTCGGGCCGGTGACCACGATGTCGTCGCCCCGGCTGACGGCTGCGAAGATGCCCGCTACGCCCTGGAGGGTGAGGAGTTTTTCTTCGCGGATGCGGGCCAGCATCTTTTGCGCGTCGTCGTAGAGCTTGCGGGCTTCGGCGCCGTGTTCGGGGTTTTCGAAGATCTCCGGTACGCGGCCCTTGAGCCCCCACGCCGGGAAGAAGAAGTTCCAGTCGATCAGCGGCTCCACATCGGCGATACTTATGTCCGGAAACACCAGCCGTCCCGTATGGGCCGGAACAGCGATTTCGGACGCGGGTTTCGGCACGCGCAGCTTGCGCACCTGACCGAAGGGTAGGATCGTGCGGATCTCCTCGCGGCGGCGGTACTGGTCGCGCAGGGTCTGTTGCTCCTCGCGCACGCGAACCAGATACTCCTCCCGGCCGGGACCGAGCAGTTCGCCGAGGATTTTGTTGTTGCGGCTGGCGTTGTCGGCATGGATCACCGGGCCCGAGTAGGTCGGAGCTATTTTTACGGCGGTGTGTACGTCCGAAGTGGTCGCACCGCCGATCAGTACGGGAATTTGCAACCCCCGGCGTTCCAGCTCTTCGCAGACGTGGATCATCTCCTCGAGCGAAGGGGTAATCAGTCCGCTCAGGCAGATCGCGTCGGCGCCCCAGGCGACGGCTTCGTCGATGATGCGGGGACATTCGACCATCACGCCCAGGTCGCGGATCGTGTAGCCGTTGCAGGCCATGACTACCGCCACGATGTTCTTGCCGATGTCGTGTACGTCGCCTTTCACGGTAGCCACCAGCACCTTGCCGGCACTCTTGGCGTTCGCTTCGGAACCTTGCTCGATGTAGGGAGTCAGTACGGCGACGGCTTTTTTCATCACGCGGGCGGTCTTGACCACTTGCGGCAGGAACATTTTGCCCTGCCCGAACAGATTGCCTACGACTTCCATGGCCGGCATCAGCAGCCGGTCGATCACTGCCAGGGGCGAGCCCAGCGTGCGGTAGCCTTCGAGCGCGTCCTGCTCGATGTAGTCGGCCACGCCCTTGAGCATGGCGTATTCGATGCGCTTGCCGAGCGGCTCCGAGCGCCAGGCGTCGGTATGCTGCGTCTGCGTCGCGGCGGTTTTGGTGAATTGCGAAGCGTATTCCGTGAGGCGTTCGGCTGCGTCTGCGCGGCGGCAGAGGATGACATCCTCGACTCGTTCGAGCAGTTCCGGTTCGATGTCGCTGTAGATTTGCAGCATCTGGGGATTGACGATCGCCATGTCCATACCCGCTTGGATGGCGTGGTAGAGAAACACCGAATGCATGGCCTCGCGCACGGCGTTGTTGCCCCGGAAGGCGAACGAGAGATTCGACACGCCGCCCGAAATCTTGGCGTGGGGCAGGTTTCGCTTGATCCAGCGGACGGCTTCGATGAAGTCCCGGGCGTAGGCGTCGTGGGCTTCGATACCGGTGGCCACCGCGAGGATGTTGGGGTCGAAGATGATGTCTTCGGCGGGGAATCCGTCGTCGGTGAGGAGTTTGTAGGCCCGCTGCGCCACCTCGATCTTGCGGGCATAGGTGTCTGCCTGTCCCTGTTCGTCGAAGAGCATCACTACGGCGGCGGCTCCGTAACGGCGGATGAGGCGGGCGCGGTGCAGAAATTCCTGCTTGCCCTCCTTCAGGGAGATGGAATTGACGACGCTCTTGCCCTGCACTACCCGGAGGCCCGTTTCGAGCACCTCCCATTTCGAAGAGTCGATCATGACGGGTACTGCGGCGATTTCGGGCTCAGAACCCATCAGGTTGAGGAAGTCGCGCATGGCTTCGGGACCGTCGATCAGGCCGTCGTCCATGCAGACATCGACGATCTGAGCGCCGGCTTCGACCTGGGCACGGGCCACCGAGAGAGCCTCCTCGTAATTCTTTTCGCGGATCAGCCGCGCGAACTTGGCCGAGCCGGCGACGTTGGTGCGCTCGCCGACATTGACGAAGTTGGCTTCGGGTACGATCCGAAGTTGTTCCAGCCCGCTCAGGCAGGTCACGTGCCGCCGCTGCGGCAGGGGGCGGGGCGCATAGTTGTTTACGATCTTCGCCAGTTCGAAGATGTGCAGGGGCGTGGTGCCGCAGCAGCCGCCCACCAGATTGACCAGGCCGCGCCGCATGTATTCCTCTACGTCGGCGGCGAACATCGCGGGCGTCTCGTCGTAGCCGCCCATGACGTTCGGCAGACCCGCATTGGGATAGACCGCCACGCGGAATTCCGAAACAGCGGCCAGCCGCTCCAGGTAGGGCAGCAGGGCCTTGGCGCCGAACGAGCAGTTGAGGCTCACGGCCAGCGGTTCGGCGTGTGCGACGGAGGTGTAGAAGGCTTCGATGGTTTGTCCCGCCAGGGTGCGTCCCGACGAGGTGAGCGTGCCGGAGACGATGACCGGCAGTCGCATGCCGCGTTCGGCGAAGAGGGATTCGATGGCGAAGATCGCTGCCTTGGCGTTCAGCGCATCGAAGACGGTTTCGAGC
>ERZ1504360.344-NODE-344-length-12746-cov-4.053660_pt1 | contig 12746 bp, 17 predicted proteins | sample MGYA00574855_ERZ1504360 | MGnify/ENA primary metagenome ERZ1504360 (study PRJEB39906, sample SAMEA3182045) | gut metagenome | biome: human; feature: gut; material: Stool; isolation source: human stools | place: Canada | collected 2011-11-01 ... | reverse complement strand
TCTACACTAGATCGCTCGTCGGCAGCGTCAGATGTGTATAAGAGACAGGTTCAGCAATTTCACGATTGGTGTAGCCCTGGTTGCGGAACTGGATCGCCTCAAATTGCTTATAGGTGAGGTTATCTTCGATCACGCGCCAGAGGCCATCATCAATCGGAGCAATTTCAGGTGCAGGGATCTCACAATAGAACTCGATTGGGATTTCCTGCGGTTTTCCGACTTGATCTCGTGCATAGTTCGATAGCTCTGAACGCAGATGGTACCAAACCACCGTGGAGAAGCTGTACTTACGCAGCGCCTCCTCCGACAGGTAACGTACCACCACTTTCAGATACCGATTGGCCAGGAGGTCGTAGTAGTCATCCCCAAGGCTGTGCTTTGCCATAAAGTCAAGAAGGAGACCATGATGCTCCTCTGCAAAAGCCTGCTGCTCGGGGGTGAGTGGCTTCATATCCTTTCACCACCTAACCTCTTATCTTCGCAAGCCCTTCTGCGCACTTGTAGTATTCAAGCGCGGCCAGGATCACCTGTCTCGTTTCCTCCGACCAACCTCGGATTCGGAATTGTTTACGAACCTCATCTTTATCAACCCGCGTCTCACTCATGTGCTCGATGCTGTTTTCAAAAAGCTCAACAAACTCCTCAGCTCTATTGATTTGCGGGAGAAAAACATGATTATACTCTTGGGCCGTCATATTCCATTAGCCTCCTATTCATCCGCGTCATCTTCTTCGTCATCGGAGAAACGGTTGAAGATTTCATCATATGCGCTATTAACAGAGCAAAATTCGCAGCCATCAGATTCACAGTGCCCTTTGTTGATTTCTTGTCTACAGTACTTACTGAAGAGTTCGCGAAACGCTTGCATTTCTTGTTTATTCATCATCAGATACTCCTTTTCTTTCAGGCCGGCTTCTCCAGAACAGCTTGGATCCCGACCAACTCGTCATACTTGCCACGGTCGATTGGCCGGAACTGCTGCTCGCGAATGAAGAAGTACAGGCGTACCGCCATCACGAGATACTCCACGAGATCGACGTAGAATGTCGCCAAATTCGTGTAGTCGTAATCCGGAGTAAAGCGATCCATAGCAAGCTGATAATCGACCCAGTAGGGATTACTCTCCTGGTAATAGGAGCAGTTGCCCGCAGCGTCCTTCGGCTGCTCTCCAAGCACGTCATCAGAAAACCAAGAGGATGTCGAACTGACTACCATCGCAAAGACTTGCTCCTCCGTCTGCCGGCACATGAAGCCCGGCAAAGCGGATATCATGGCCAGAAGCTTTCGGAGCATTGTTACGCGGCACTCGAGCTCTTTGAAGAGCCAATAGTAGCGGGAATCCGTCTGATTGAAAGACTTGGAAAGAGCAAGGGATAATCGCGGCTCATAGTGCTTTTGAAGATGATGGAGCAGATCGACTCCGAAGTAGAAATCCATCCTATTGCACCTCCAGCTTCACGTCTGGGAGCGGGCCGTTTGTAAGCTGCTCCCTCGTGATTCCGAACACGCGAGTAAAGAGATCCATGTACCGCTCTTGAGCCGGCTGGATTAGCATGTTGTTGGGCGAAATGATCGCCCACATCGCAAGCTCCTCCTCCGGAACGGAGAATGGATCTTCCCGCCAGGTACCATAGTTGTACACTGGCTTTGGCGGTTCGGATGCGCGCTTTACTTCATTCGCGGTCTTTGCTTTCAAGATCAGCTTGAGCTTCTTATCCAAAATGACGTCGAGAAGATCTCGGCGGATGCCGCGCTTTTCATACTGAAGCATCAGATCTTTGGCCTTCTGAAAAGCATGCAGTTTGATATCCAGCAGACTGCTTGGCTGCTGTGGATCAACAAGCAGTTCACTGATGGCTAAAACAAGTGAAAAGTCCCGATTTGAGATCATGGCTTATGCACCTCCTCTACGGGGCAGGGGAGTGCCGAAGCACTCCCCTGCAAAAAACGGTTATTTCCTCAAATAAACACAATGAACGCAAAGTCAATTACCCCATTCTCATCAGCGTGTGTATAGCAGGTATAGCCGCCATCGCCGAAACCGGACGATGAGACCGCACCATAAGGAAACACGCCGGCTGACATCTTGCTGAGTGTGATGTCGCACACATGGCGATACCAGAGATCACCAATAGCGAAACCCGGTGCAGGCAGTTCCTCAAAAACCGTATCGTTCTGATAGAACGCATCATCAAAGAACCCCGCCTGTCCGGAATCAACGCCGACCTCAAATGACTGCTCGACACATTTGCACGCCACTTTGCGCACTTTGCCTAAGCGGATCACATTGAAATCTGGACCAGTATCCTTATGACGGACGGCAAGGACGGCACAGCGTGTGCCCCATTCGCCTTCATCCGTCTTCAGGACACCTGCCTCCCAAGTTCCGAGCTTGCAATGGTCAACGGTGCCACAGCACCATACATTGCGCTCGTAACAGGGGTCGCTGACACGCATGACCGGAGAAGTCATCTCAAATTCACCGAGGTTGATAAACTCGCAATTTTTCTTCATACCTACTGCACCTCCTTACTGCTGCGCCGCCGCGCGCTGCTCACTCAGCAGCTTTCTGGCGTCGCGAATCAGCTTCGGGCCGTAAGTCAACTCCCACGACTCAATGAATCGTGTCGTGCGGTAGACAAGATTGAAGAAGTCCAGATCGTTGATGTTGACATACACAGAGCGCTGCTTTTTGTAGGTACCCGACTTGATGTGGGTGCCGCCTGTTGCGGTTTTCTCTTTGACAGCGCGTCCATTTTCCACGATGACGCACCAAGGATAATTTCTGGGCTTTCCATCGTTTCCAACCGACGCGCGCTTGACCGAGAGTTTTGTCACTGTACTCAGCCCATGTTCGTCCGGCTCACCGAAGATCTTATCCTCCGTGAAGTCGAAGCGATCCAGATCGTTCTGCATTCTGCTGAGAACGAAGGGGAAAAATCCAGGGGAGAGATTCGCTGTGACACGAACGGTCTTGTCGCCAGTACCGTTGGAGTAATCCTGCAGCACAACACCAATGCAAGAGTAGGCACGGATACCATCCGCCTGCTCCTCGCCCTGGGCATGCATATGAGCATAGTACTCGATCGGTGCCGGCTTGAGCTTGTCCGTAAACTCGCAGAGCTTCTTGTTGGTCATGTAGATCGCGATCTGGTTTTGAATGCGATTATCTTCCATTTTCAGGTATCCTCACTTTCTTCACATGCGTAGAATTCATCCACATAGGTTGCGTCCGGAATGAATTCCTCAGAAGTCACTTTGTCGCCATCCACCGTGATCGTGTAGTAGGACATGCCGCCCTCGACCACAGCGAACATCTTGCCATCGAGGTGATAGCCAAGCTTCGAGAGCCACTCAGCAATGCACCCGATCCAATCCGTGATGTAGTAGGCCTTTTCAGCCTCATTCCACCCAAGATAGGAGTGTCCGTTGTCAGGATCGTTCCGAAGCTCCAGATCACAATAAAGGCTCGGGCAGGGGCCGGGTGTCATATTCATGTCACGCTCATCTGTGAGCCCTTCCGCATAGCGTTCGTGCAAACAGATGCGGCGCGTGAGATCCCTCGTATGGATGGGCAGGAAGAATGCACCATCCTCTCCAAAATCTCCATCGCCAAACAGCGTGACAGCTTTGCGCTCTTCCAATGTTGGGAAAAGGGATTCCAGTATTTTGCCATCCCGCTTCATATGCCGGATGTCCATGAACTGACTAAGTCTTGTAGCTAGCGGTTCCTCAACGCAGGGTGTGATGCGGATCGCACCGGTGAAATCTGTATTCGTTCCCATACCTTACCTCCCGGCTGTCCTGGAGTATCTCTCCAGGACAGCTTTGTCATAGCGGCAGATTGGGATATCAACATATCCACTGCGGCGCTTCTCCACCACTTCCGTGATGAAGCCGATCGACTTCAGGAAAGCCAAAAGGCCAGTGTTTTCGCTGTAGTCCTTCACGGCAATGCAGCCCAGAGGGACTTCATCGCTCAAGTTCGCGGTTACATCCATCAGCGGCTCAGCACCTTCAGGCTCCTGCTTGGCGATACCGATATACGGCGTGCCGGAAAGAGCGCGGGAGTTGTAGAAGAAGCACTGCGGGCAATCCAGATACGGGGTCTTCAAATGAAACAATTCCATAATTGACGGGGCTCCTCTCAATAGTGATAATCCAGGGTTCCGCCAAAATAAAAGGACCCGCTGAGATCTGTCTCGCGAATCCATTCATCAAGGCTTTTCAGTTCGTCATTGAAGTAGACATAGAGGCTGAACTTATCCTGATAGTGCTCGTTCAGCTTATACATGGCCATGCCGATGTCGTACTTGGCCTCTCCTACGAAGGCGTCCAGCGAGATGCCGGTCAGCTCACAGGCCTTATCCAGGAATGCATGGTACTGTCTTTCGAAGTACTTCTGCTTGGCTTTCGGCTTAAATGTGAAGCTCTTACCATCCTCCGCCACATCCACAACTCTGGCCACAGCATCGAGGAACCACTTGATGTCGTGATCCCGGTCCGTGTCAGCATCCGTGTAGTCAGCAATGGAGTGGTAAAACCAGTCAGGGACAGAACTCTCGCACATGCGCTCATGCTTCAAAATGGGATCCTTGCTCAGTTCAATGATTCTGCTATGCATGTCCTCACCCCCTCTCTTCAATATCCATATCCATCACAGAAGGCGGCGCCTTCCGATAATCAGGATCGCTTTTGAAGATGCAATGGGGGTTATCACAACCATCGCCCAAATAGCACGGGAGCTTGTCTACCTCATGATAGAACGGGTGGCAGTAGTAGCCGATCCGCTCATCAATGGCATTGATAGCATTCTCCACGATGTTGGCGATCATCAAGTCATCCCACTGGGGAATGGATAACTCAAACTTCCTCGGTGGCGCTGACTTGGCCGTTAGAGCAACGATGAGCTCATAGGCAGCATTGTTGATGACATCCTTCTTGGTCTTGCAATACCAGTCAAAATCTACTTTTCTCTTCATCTGCTTTCTCCTTGTCTTCGACATCATGCCGCCGCAGAGGGCAGTGCTTGTTATCGCACTCGTCCGTCAGGTAGCAAGGCACCTCATCACAGTAGAAAGGATGGCAGGTATAGCCGACCTTTTCTATGATGATCTCCTTGACCGCATCAACCACTTCGCCGATGATCGCCATATCCCAGTTTGGGGTAGCAGGATCATCCTCTAAAGAGGCACCGGGGTCTTCCGCCGTCAGGACGCCGATCAGCTGGTAGGCAGCGTTGTCGATCGTATCATTTCGCTCGCACAGGTAATTCTCAAAGTTCTGCATTTCTCCACACCTCCCTTCTCATCGAGGGAGGCTACGCACGATCAGGTTCGTCAGCATCACCGGCAGTTCTTGGAGATTGGTGATGTCCAAATAGCCATCACCATAGATCCGCTCAATTCGCGGGCGGTCTTCACCAATGGCTGCCGCGTAGATTTTGACACCTTTTCGCGCATACTCCAGTTTGATCCCACGCAGATCAGCTTCTGCTGCAGATCCGGAGTAACCGTCATCATTTGGCTGCCCATCGCAGATGATCATGAGGATTTTCACCTCAGATGTCTGCTTAGAGAGTTTTTCCGCCACAAAGCGCAACGCAGCGCCGTCGCGGTTACAGTCTCTGGCACTCATGTCCATCAGCCGATAGCGGTTATTCTTATCGTAGGTATCGAAATCCGAGTAGGAAAACAGTTCAACATGTGAGCTCCAGGCGGTATGACCAACGACCAGTAGCGGGATACCAAGCGACTCGCAGAAGTCCTGGATCACAATGGCAGTTGCTCTGGCTCTGGTAATGCGGTCATTTGAACACATGGAGCCACTCTCGTCGATGAGTAGGCCAACGGAAAGGTTGATCGGCTCCGTCGGGAGTCGGGAATTATAGAAGATACGGCCATCGTTCCGATAGAGCGCGTGCTGATTGAGTCGTTTCCCAATCAGGAGCCCGGTCTGTTTCCCGCCCTGCCGCCGATCGCGGAGAGCGGAACTGACACTACGCTGCAATCGCTTGGAGAGCATTAAAAGCTCCGGCGCCACACGGTTATAGCTGTCGATGAGGTTCTGATCCACATGCGCCATACGATTGACGGTCACATGGATGTTGCGATGCGCGTTACCATATCGGATGGCATTCGCCTCTCGCTGCAGTTCCTCAGATAGTTCTTCTTCCAATTCCTCTGTCACCTTTTCCTCCGCCATGGAGGATAAGAGACGCTCAATGTCATCAGCTGCATGCTCATAATCGTTGCCTTCATACTCGCTGTTCTGGTCAACGCCACCATTTCCACTACTTGTGATGCCATTCGTCAGATGGGCGGCAATACGGCTTGTCTCCTCAGCAATCACACGCTCGACCTGTGCCCGGATCGCGTTCATCTGACCGGGATTGGGAGTAAAGGTGCCATTACTGGGAACCGGCTTGGTTTTGATGGTGAAGTTAGCTGCCGCTTTCGGGAGTTGGCTGGAGAGGTCTTCCTCAACCGCCTGTTGTCCCTGCTGGCTGCCATCATTGTCATCATCGCCGCTGCCGGGCTGGCCAGAATCACTCCCGGAACCGCCTTTGCCGGTTTGCTGGGAGGATTGCTGCGCCTGCTGCTGGGCTTGCTTCTGTTTATCGCGCAGAGCGTCGAAGCAGCGCTGCATCATGGGCCAAAGATCCACAAGGATCCTATTGGCAGCCTCACAGCGGGATCTGGCATCGTCATCATAGACAGACTCATCGATCCAGGGGATATACTCATACAGCTTGTCGATGAACTCGCCGGTGTAACCGGATAGGTTGTTGACCTCATGCGCCCTGACATACTGGATTAGGAGATTGACTACGATTGAATGGTCATAGTACTTGCGATTGATCATCTCCGTGATCTCCGGCATGGTATCCGCATAGCGCAGGTTATTGAGCGCGATCCCTTTGGCGGGGGAGCCAGGAAACTCATACGAGTACCTGGCATCCACATATCCGTCTTCTAAGATGTTGCTCAACGCATGCGCTGTGCTCATGATGACCTGCATGGGGACTGTGTCTGTATCGTCTGTAAGCGCCTCAAGGATGTCTTTTGCATAGAGCTTTTGCATACTGTCCAGACCATCAGGCATCTTCGGATAGAATTTGCCTTTAGCTAGTCCAGCAAAGTAGCTGTGCCAAATGCGCTCGTCGGTGAACAGGTTATGCCCGCACTCATGCGCATTCAGGCCTTCTAGACTCATGGAACGAAGGAGCCTTGAAGGAAAGCTCCAGGTGATGTGGTTACAGGCATTGATGTAGATTCCGTGGTAATCCGTAAAGGCAACGGTCTCATCATCATGATCTGCAACGACTCGCACACGCAGCGGACGCTTATAGCGTTTTGTCGCCGCTTCCGCAAGATCCGTCAAATACCCGTTATAGGCTCTGGAGGAGAAGAACTCCTCGTCAGTGATCTTGCTCTTGGCGTCGAGGATCCTCTTTCGGATTTGGCGGTGGGATGTTCTCATATGCACAGCCTCCCATCATGCCGGGATACTATCGCAGCTGATAGGGATCTCGCCGAGCATCGCGGAGAGTGCATCGCACATTTCCTCAAAGGACTGCTGCGGGTAGAACCAAAAGAGATGCTGCTGCACACCAGCCGTGCTGATAATAAGCGGCATCTTGCTGGAAGCAGGATAGTTCTCCATAGGCTCCACCTGGACATTCGATGCGTCAGGCCCGAGTGCCATGTCAATGACCCACTTCACGAGCTGCGCCGCCTCCTCAGAGGTCATTGCTCGGTCAGTAGGCAGGTCGTAGCATGCCAGCGCGACAGCGACAGCAAAACGGATAAAGTACTCTCGATCAATTCTCATCAAATCACACCTCTTTTATCAAATCGTTTTGGAATACTGGGGTTCAAGGCAAGCGGAGATCAGCTCAGCACGATTATCCGGATCCGCTGAAGCGGAAGAGATGATCGTAGATAAGGCTGACTCATAAGGATCATTCGTCACCATCGTGGAGAGCACCCAACTCTTGAATTCACGCATACCGCAGCTGCCGTCTGTGATCATCGTTTGACGGCAACGCTCTGCAATATCGCGCACGACAATGGCCATCTTTGTCGCTTCCTGCTCATCGGTAAATCCGGTGACATTCATCACGCGCTTGACCATCGTGTTCAAATCAGGCGCTTCCATGTCGTAGATCAGATCCATTCGGGAGATCACGCTCTGGTTCATGTCGCGGCAGCCGGAGTAGTCAGAGTTTGTCGTAACGACAATGACTGTATCCGGATGGCGTCGCACACGCTCACCAGTCGGCAGAGTAATTACCTGGCAGTTGTCCAGCAAGGAATTCAAGCCGACTAAGACACCTGGATTCGCGATACAGGAAGGTTCCTGCAGCTCACAGACATACCCATGCCTAATCGCCTCGACGAGAGGCGTATCCACATAACGGATGCGCTGGCCAGCAGGATCCTCTTTCTCCATGAGATTGCCAACGGCGATCTCAATGAGTTTCTGCAGCACATCATCTTCCGTCTTGGATTCATCGTATTCGCCGGTCAGCATCATATAGACACTGGGCGGATGCATGGTGATGTCGGAGATCTTCGGGAGATCCTCGATAGGAGTACTGCCATGAAAGCCGTTGGTATCAGGAATAAACTGTCCAACCAAGTCGGTAATCTCCGTATTGGCACTACAGGTCATCAGGGTATAAGGCAGATTTAAGCCAGCAGCGATAGCCTGTGCGCCCATAGTCTTGCCGGTACCCGCCTCACCGCGAAACAGGAAGTTTCGCATTGGCTGGTTGGATGCCGTCGTCGCTTTGGCATGCTCGCACACGCGAATGACCTCTTTGGGAATGATGTACCAGTCGGGCAGCGTGGGTACCATTGCCTTCTCCCGATCTGTGAGGATCCGATTAGAGAGGGCGTACTTTCCGACAAAGTCTTCCTTCTGAAACGAGGTGGCTTTTGCCGTAGCGTTACCTGACAGCTGCATGATGGTGAAGTTGCCATAAGAGGCACCAGTCGGCGCATAGTTCCCGCTATCCATTGCCATCTGTGTGATGACTGAGATATTGCCAGTAGTGGGAATGGAGATCTTGACGCCATCCGTACCCAACTGCTTGCCGTTCTCAATTCGACGATAGACATTGTCGCAGAGGACAAGCGCACATTCGAACGCAGCGTCCATATCAGTCCAACCGTTCTCGTAATGTGAGGTGAACTCCTGAAATTTCTGGCGGAACTCATCATCTTCATTGAGAACGGGCATCAGGCAGAATAGCAGGGCAGATCCAGAACCATTACCAGCGCCCAAAGAATAGGGCTTCAGAACCTGCGAGCCGTCCTCAATCTGCACCGCGCTGAACTTGCCGGTAACTGGATTGAATACGACACAATCGGTCTTGTTGGCAGATCGGTACTCGCTGATCCGGTAGGTATTGCCTTGATGACCGATGGCACCGAGGTCATCCACACTCTGCCCATTCTCCGTTGCGCTCACCAGCTTTGCATAGGCCAGCAGGGCGCGAAGAGTAGGTGCGTGGAGTGTAGCCTTCTGAGCGGTACTGGAAGTGTTGTACTGCGAAAAGCCCATCGGTTTTGCTCCGGAGTATTTTGGGTCATCAAAAGGCGGTGGGAGCTGGAGTCGGAAAGTCCAAGATTCGAAAAGCTTCGTCTTTGCCATAATTACACCTCATCATGATCAATTAAGACCAGGACACAGCAAGTTCCTGGCCACGCACTTCTGCAGAGATATCGTCTTCGCGAGCGAGTACACAAAGATCGTCCCAAGCGGGGCGAGGGGGAAAGTCAGGGATGGTATCTACCGTCTGTTCCTTTCCCTCGACGGTAACGAGGACATCACCATTTTCATGAATGACAAGCCGCTTATGGCCTTGCACATTCAGCTCATCGATCAATACGCTGAGTAGAGCAATACCTGTTTCCGTGTACCATTGCTTCACATCGTTACGAGAGAGAATGTCCTTTTCCTCCAAGTCTTCATCACTCTTCGGCTGCACCTCTGCTTCAGCAAGAGGCACGAGCTGAATGAGCGCGATTTCCAGCTTCCCAGATGCGCTTAGTGTCACCTCTCCAAAATTGAAGGGGTCACAGTGATAGAGTTTGATACGTTTCGTACAGCCTCTGTTGATATCTTCCGATGAAGGACGCGTATCCCAAAGCCATGATACTGTGGGATAGCTCCGCTTCAGCTGCTCCATGATTCGATAATTGACCTGTCTGAGCAAGCTCAGTCGGGTGTCATCATCTGCTTCTTGCAGAGTCTCCGTAAGCGGTTTGGTCTCCTGCTTCGCAGGGAAGGCCTTTTGCTCTGCGGGCATCTTTTTGCAGTGTTTTCTATGCGCGCGAAATAGCTTCGAGATCACGAAACACACCCAGACAAAAAGCGCAGCGCAAGCGATCCATTGGAATATGGGGCGCTTGAAGATCGCGCAGAGAAACAGACAGGGTACAACAAGAACCCTCAGCAGGGTCCATGCGTCAATTCGGCTTTTGACAGCCACAAATAGTCAGTCCTTTCGTATGTAGATTTTGGAATGGACAAAACAAAATGGGCTGCAAGCATTCACAACACTTACAGCCCATATATGTATGTCCAGATCAGAGGGGGAGGTCGTCATCGTCATCGCCACTTGGAATCGTCTGCTCCGGGCGTACCTTACCGGTGCTCTTCTGTGCGGTTTTTGTCGTACCCTGCGAAGAGTCCGCCTCATCGCCTTTCGGCTTTGAACCAGTAAAGTGCCACTCGAGGACACTGACATCCGCAGAGATCTGACGGATGCCCTCATCCGTCTCGTAGGGACGCAGATTCAGATTACCGATGATCTCGATCAGACGGCCCTTCTTGATGCCGGCCTTCTGCATCCGATTGGCGATGTACTCGCTTGCGGTGCAGTTGAAGAAAGAGGCGTTGTCCTGATTTCCATATTTTGTGTTGACCACAAATCGGAATGTGCAGTAGTCTCCATTCTTTCCACTCTTGATCTCCGGATCGGTGACCAGACGGCCCTCCATAATGATGGTTGCGTGCATAATCCTTTTCCTTTCTGCCTTACGGCTTAAAATATTCCAAACACCTTACGGTGCGTGGTTCAAAAGTTGCCAGCTGTTGCTTGGCATAGAAAAAGACAGACGCAGGTTGAATCTTTCAATCCGCAAGTCTGTCTAATATGCCTGCGTAAATGACACAGGCTCACATCTTAAAAAGCTCCCTGAGGAGAAGACATCTAATAAAGAACACTGTAAGCATAGCATTCCTATGATGTGCATTCCAGAGTACCTAAATCTGCTTGCTTGTAGAAAAAGAGAGTTCTTCAAAGCCAAATACAGTCGAGGACGGCTGAAGGGTCTCCGGGAGATTCGGGAGATCATTGGTCGGTTTTTTGAGGTAAAATCGATATAAGCTTCCAGCTTTGAGTTTATATCGTCCATCCAGAACCCGTTGTACGTGGCTTCCATTCTCCAGCTCCAGAACGATGGCGTGGCGCTTTCTATGAATATTGACCTGCTCTTGGACAAGCAGCCCCTCGAGACACTCGTACTGCTGCCTGCTCACCTGTCGGTAGAAAGAACACGCCTTCACACCGCCCGTAATCGCTACACCGGCGGACAGAATAAGCAACTTATGGTCATGTGAGATCATGGCAAAGATGACTCCCAAAACCGTGATCGACAGAATCGAGAATATCAGCTTGGCAAAACGAATAGCGATAGGGTTTGGCATTTTCATGGAATACTCCTTTCTCTACCGATATGGCAGGACAAAATGAGGGCCGGAAAGATACTCTCCTTTCCGGCCCGTGATACTATGCGTGTTCCAGAATGACCTGGCGTGTCAAATACAAGTTCGTGGTTGCTTCCAGCACATCCTGCCTATGATTTGAAAGGCTGCATGCGTTGTTTAGCCGCGCCTGGTTGTCAGATTCTTCCGTATAAATGGCGGAAATCACTTTGTCGGCCGAGCTGACATCTCGAACATCGTTTTCAAAGCATCGTACCAGCTCAGGGACGCTCAGCGGCGTCTGGGTAACCAACTTCATGATCCGCTGTTCCGATTCTGTACCCTTATCTGGCTGCAGGAGGTAGACGGCCTCAAAGAAGTTGACTTTACCTTGCTTGAGCAGCTTTGCGATATTCAGCAAGCGCCGTGTACCCTGAACACCCCGCAGCGGTATGACATAGGTATCATAAAGCATGTTGTAGAGCGCATCCGCACCGGTGTATCCAACACCTTTGATGATGAGCTTTCGCTTTACGAGCATCTCGAGCGCCTTCTCAAATCCGGAGGGATCCAATTTCACTTCCTCCATCTTTTCAAAATATTTCTTGCGGAGCTCGTCGTGCGTCAGGACATCCCACAGCAACATACTCCAGATACTGAACTCCGGAATAGAAACTGGCTGGAGCTTCCCAAGCCGCATAATATAAGGCATATCTTTGCCGTCTTCATTGCGAATCTGATAACTGCCAGCGGCAGCATAGAATGTCATCATAATGCTCTCCTCCTCAGCCATTCTGTTCTTTCTTACGAAGATACGAGACGAAGAACAACAACTCAATACAGGATTTCCAATAATGCTGGCTCGTTACGGAGCTTGCTGCGAGCACGCGAGATCCATGCGTTGACGTTATTTACGCTCGTATCATAGTGTTTTGCGATCTCCGTGGCCTCATAGCCCTTTAGCTTCAGCTCGATGGCTTCCACACCTTTCCGAGCAACGCCATTGTATTTCTCCTTACAGGCAGCAA
>ERZ1504360.337-NODE-337-length-12865-cov-6.142155_pt1 | contig 12865 bp, 10 predicted proteins | sample MGYA00574855_ERZ1504360 | MGnify/ENA primary metagenome ERZ1504360 (study PRJEB39906, sample SAMEA3182045) | gut metagenome | biome: human; feature: gut; material: Stool; isolation source: human stools | place: Canada | collected 2011-11-01 ... | reverse complement strand
GCACACAAACTATTATGTTTAAAGCAAATGAAAATGTTATTTTAAAAGCAAATTAAAAACTCTACTTCTTCAGTTCCTGCTTCTCCACCCGCTGCAGACTGTCAAGAATCTGCTGCTCGTGAGTTGCCGGCGTCTCCTCCGAAAGAGCTACCGACGGAGCGGAAATCTGTTTGCCGATGGTGTCGGCTGTGGCCATTTCCCCGTTACCGTCATAGAACGAATGCTGCATCACGTTGCCCAGCGAAAGCACTACAGCCACTACGGCGGCAGCCTTAAACAGCGGCATAAAGCGCGACATCAGCGACATACGGCGTGCTTTGACTACCGGTACTTCGACCTGTGCCAGTACGCGCTCGTCGAAATCGTCGCTCAAACGGGCATCGTGCTGAAGCTGCTGGTACACAAACAAGTCTTTGTAACGGAGCAGATGTGCAGGGATGTTGCCCGCTTCGACGAAGTAGGCACGCAACTGCGCTTCTTCCTCTAAGGAAGTTTCGCACTTCCAATAGCGCTCCAAGAGTTGTTCTATATGTTCAGAGTCCATAACCATCAATATCTATAAATCTTTGTTTTACCTTCTGCCGCGCCCTGAACAGGTTCACCTTCACTTGTTCTTCGGTCAGGTTCAAGGCAGCTGCTATTTCCTTGTAACTTTTTCCCTCTACATCCCTCAGCAACATGATTTGCCGTTGTTTTTCGGGAAGTTCGCCGATCAGGCGGTGCACCAGTGCCATGCGGTCCTTTGTCACCAGTCTGTCGTAGGGGCTCAATGCGTCGGGAGTCTGCTCCAGTTCCGGTGTCAGTTGCACCGTTTGCGCGTCTTTCTTTTCGCTGCGGTCGATGGCGAGGTTTCTGGCTACTGTCAGGCAATATGCTTCTATCGACCCGAACTGCGTCCACTCGTCGCGCTTGTTCCATACCCGAATCAGCGTTTCTTGTACAACATCCTCAGCCTCGGCCCTGTCGAAAACAATCTGCAGAGCCAGTCGGAAGAGTTTATCTTTCAGCGGAAGAATATCATTACGAAAACTGATTTCTTGCATCTCTATTTACATTGACGGTTAAGTCGGCCGAAAGTTACAGCCGACCCCTGTTTTTTTCTGAAAAAATATGTTTTTTCCCGATTATCGGATGATACGGGTACCCTCGCCCGGCATATTAATGGCCGATGCTTGCGTGATGATGACCTGCGACACGCCTGCACGGAGTGCCTCGAAAGCATTCTCCAGCTTGGGAATCATACCGCCCTGCACCACACCGTCGGCCACTAGCTGTTCGAAGTCGGCACGGGTGATTTGGGGAATGACACTGTCGTCATCGTTCTCGTCGCGAAGCACACCGCGCTTCTCAAAGCAGTAGACCAGCGTGACGTCGAACAGCTGTGCCAGAGCCTTGGCTGTCTCGCCGGCAATGGTGTCGGCGTTGGTATTGAGCATGTTGCCGCAACCGTCGTGAGTCAGCGGTGCCATCACCGGCACGACTCCCTTCGCAATGAGGTCGCCCAGCAGGGTTGCATCTACCCGTTCCACATCGCCTACAAAGCCGTAGTCCACGTCTTTCACAGGGCGCTTCACCGAACGGATGACGTCCATGTCGGCACCTGTCAGTCCCAGTGCGTTGACACCGCATGCCTGCAAGCGGGCTACGATGTTCTTGTTCACCAGTCCGCCATAGACCATGGTTACTATCTTCAGTGTTTCGGCATCGGTGATGCGGCGCCCGTTCACCATCTGGCTTTCGATGCCAAGGCGGGCAGCCAGCTTCGTTGCCGAACGTCCGCCGCCGTGCACCAGCACCTTGCGGCCTTCGATGGCGGCAAAGTCGCTCAGCAGCGCCTGGAGGGTGGCTTCCTCTTCTACTATTTTTCCTCCTACTTTGATCAGTGTCAGTTTCTCTTTCATATTCCTTTATATATAAGTAGTTCACCACAGAGGACACAGAGTTTCACAGAGTATTCTCTCTCTGTGTGTCTCTGTGTCCTCTGTGGTGAAAAAATTTTTTATTCCAAATAGGTATATCCGTACAGGCCCGAACGGTAGTTGGCCAGGAATTCCTTGCCTTCTTCGAGCGAGATGCGGCCTTCCTTCACAGACTGTGTCACCCAGGTTTCGAGCTTGCGCACCAGTTTCTTGGGATTGTACTGCACATAGTCCAGCACTTCGGCCACTGTCTCACCGTCAATCAGCTGGTCGATGGTGTATCCCTTGGAGTTGACAGAAACGTGTACAGCATTCGTATCGCCGAACAGATTGTGCATGTCGCCCAGAATCTCCTGATAAGCTCCTACCAGGAAGACGGCCAGGTAGTAGTGCTCGTTGTTGCGCAGCGAGTGGAGCGGCAGGGTTGTAGCGTCGGGACGCGAGCTGACAAAGTTGGCAATCTTTCCGTCCGAGTCGCACGTCATGTCCTGAATGGTAGCTTCGCGGTCGGGTTTCTCGTCCAGACGCTGGATGGGCATGATGGGGAACATCTGGTCGATGGCCCACGAGTCGGGCAATGACTGGAACAGGGAGAAGTTGCAGAAATACTTGTCGGCCAGCAGTTTGCTCAGCTTGCGGAACTCGTCGGGACAGTGCTTCATGCCACTGGCAATGGAGTTGATTTCACGACAGATGCTCCAGTACAGTTTCTCGATCTGGGCACGGGTGTTCAGGTCTACAATGCCGTGGCTGAAGAGGTCGAGTGCCTCCTCGCGTATCTGCTGCGCATCGTGCCAGGGTTCCAGCATGCTGCGTTGGTTCAGGTTGTCCCAGATGGCATAAAGTTCTTTCACCAGTTCGTGCGCATTCTCGTCCGGTTCCCATTCATCGTCCATCTGCGGCAGGGAGGCTGTTTCGAGCACCTCGAAGATAAGTACCGAGTGGTGAGCCGTCAGGCTGCGTCCGGTTTCGGTGATGATGTTCGGATGAGGGAAACCGTGCTTGTCGGCTGCATCGACAAAGGTCGAAACAACGTCGTTCACGTATTCCTGAATGGAGTAGTTGACCGAGCTTTCGCTGTTCGAAGAGCGGGTACCGTCGTAGTCCACGCCCATACCGCCGCCGGTATCAACAAACTCGATGTTGAAGCCCATCTTGTGCAACTGCACGTAGAATTGCGAAGCCTCGCGCAGGGCGTTCTTGATGCGGCGTATCTTGGTGATCTGGCTGCCGATGTGGAAGTGTATCAGCTTCAGGCAGTCCTTCATCTCGCGTGCTTCGAGGAAGTCGAGTGCTTCGAGCAGTTCACTCGAAGTCAGGCCGAACTTGCTGGCGTCGCCGCCGCTCTCCTCCCACTTGCCGCTTCCGCTGGAAGCCAGCTTGATGCGGATGCCGATGTTGGGGCGTACCTTCAGCTGTTTGGCCATCTTGGCAATCAGATTCAGTTCGTTCAGCTTCTCTACTACTAAATAGATGCGCTTGCCCATCTTCTGCGCCAGCAGAGCCAGTTCGATGAAGCTTTCGTCCTTGTAACCGTTGCACACTACCAGCGAGTCAGGGTCGGTGTTGACTCCGATCACGGCGTGCAGTTCGGGTTTGGAGCCGGCCTCCAGTCCAAGGTTGAACTTTTTTCCGTGATTGATCATTTCCTCGACTACGGGCCGCATCTGATTGACCTTGATGGGATAGATGATAAAGTTCTCGCCCTTGTAGCCGTATTCCTCGGCTGCCTTCTTGAAGCAGCAGGACACCTTCTCGATGCGGTTGTCCAGAATATCGGGAAAACGTACCAGCATGGGAGCAGTCACATCGCGCAACTGCAGTTCGTCTACCAGTTCCTTCAGATCGACGGCTACACCGTCCTTGCGCGGCGTTACCACCACATGTCCCTTTTCGTTGATACCAAAGTACGAAGTGCCCCAACCGGTGATGTTGTACAGCTCTTCAGAATCTTCAATACGCCATTTTCTCATCGACTTGTCTTCTATTTACAGATTAAAATTAATGAATACACGCGCCCGCATCTGCTTCTTCGCATGGAAGGGAATGCGGGACTGCAACAATCAATTAGGAAGTGCAAAAATAAGCATAAATATGACACCCCCTGCATCTTTTGCCCAGAAATACACATTTACAAGGGATTATAGCCCCAACAGGTTACGCAACTGTTGCACGGACTCGGCTATCTGACGCCGGCTTTCCAGCCGTCCGCCGTCAAAACGGTAACGGGCCTTCGAGTAATGAGGTTCGCGTTCGCCGAGTGCCTTGACGATGAACGAGCGCAGTTCGTCGTCGGTCTTGCCCTGCAAGATGGGCCGCTGCTGCGTAGCCACACGTAGACGACGGAACAGGATGTCGGGATGAACGTCGAGCAGCACCGTCTGTCCCTGACGGTTCATGTAGTCCATGTTGTCGAAGAAGCAGGGCGTACCGCCGCCGGTAGAGATGACGACATCCTCGAACTCGCCTACTTCGTGCAGCATCGAGCGCTCCAGTTCGCGGAAGCCGTCCTCGCCCCGCTCGCGAAACAGTTCGGGAATGGATTTATGAAAACGTTCCTCGATGTACCAGTCCAAGTCGATGAACGGTACATGCAGCTCGCGGGCGAAAGCCTTGCCCAAGGTTGTCTTTCCGGCACCCATATAGCCGGTCAGGAATATACGTATCATGTTATTTTGAGTTTTTGAGTTTTTAAGTTTATAAGTTCTTGAGTTCTTAAGGGGGTTGAGTCTACACGCTGAATTAACTTACAAAGTTACAAACTTATAAACTTAAAAACTCAAGAACTCAAAAACTTAACAAAGGTAAGCAATTCTGCAACGTACAAGAGGGAAAACAAGAAATATTTGTACCTTTGCCGCATGAAAAAGAAACAGAAATACTACGTCGTATGGGTAGGCGTCACGCCCGGCATCTACGACAACTGGACAGACTGCCAGCTTCAGACCAACGGATACGAGGGTGCGCGGTTCAAGTCGTTCGACACGATGGAGGAAGCCGAACAGGCTTTCGCATCTTCACCTTACGACTACATCGGGCAGAAAGCCACCGGTACAGAACAGCCGCGGAAAGCCGCCGCAGCCACAGGAGAACTGCCGCCGGAGGTGATAGAGAACAGCCTGGCTGTCGACGCAGCCTGTAGCGGCAACCCGGGACAGATGGAGTACCGCGGCGTACACGTGGCCTCGCGCCAGCAGGTGTTCCACTTCGGACCCGTCTACGGCACGAACAACATCGGCGAATTCCTTGCCCTTGTCCACGGCCTTGCCCTGCTGAAGCAGAAAGGAATAGACATGCCCATCTACAGCGACAGCCGCAACGCCATCGCCTGGGTGCGGCAGAAGCAATGCAAAACCAAGCTGCCCCGCGAGCCCCGCACCGAAGCCCTCTTCCAACTGATAGAGCGTGCCGAGAAATGGCTGCGCGAAAATACGTACTCCACGCCGATACTGAAATGGGAAACCGAGCTGTGGGGCGAGATTCCGGCGGACTTCGGGCGGAAAGGGTAATGCAAATGCAGCAACTGAAAAAGCTGTTCTCATTTTACTCCAACTTTCATCTTCTTTTTATAAAAAGGACCGGCAACCGTTCACTGAAAGGCTTTCCACTCTCTCCCCTAAGCCTTCCACCAACACTCCAGTATGTTTTCTCTCTTCTCATAGGCATGAGAACAGTTTTCTCATAGGTATGAGAATGTCGTTCTCATAAGCATGAGAATTCCTTTCTCATAGGTATGAGAAAGAATAAAACCTTAGGCGTTGTCTGGCAAAAAGAGTCGGGAATGGTGCGGCAACGACTAGCGTAAGTCGTAACGCTCGATATATTCGTCGAACTGCGGCTCTTCCTTCAGACCAACCCGACGGAAGAGTGCGGCAATCTTTTCCTGCTCTTCGGGGAAGACAAAGCGCTCGCCGTGGCGTATACGATAGAACATATTCCGCCCGAAAAAACCGTAAAGGGTAGCACGAGCCATACGGGCTTCCCGGTAAGGCAGTTTTTCAAACTGTTTCAGCACGGCTTCGATGCCTCGTGCATAGCGCACCTTCCGAATGGGACGGAAATACGTGCATCCCGCAGCAGCCATCTGGCGGGCAGCAGCAGGCGAAAAGACGCGGATAGAAGTATGAGCCGCCGGAACACCTTCGGCTATGGCGCGGCGTAGGCATTCCTTGGCACGAGGGCAGGCATCGTGCAGACAAAGGGTATAATTCTCGGGGAGCAGGGTGTAATCGAAATCGGTTAACATAGGCGTATGGTTAGTATTAGTTGACAAGGGAACGAGGAACGAGTTGACGAGAGGACAAGTTGACGAGAAAACAAGGAAAGGAACAGAAGAAGAGTCCCATTCGTCAACTTGTCCCCTCGTCAACTTGTCATCGTATCAGCTCAGCGACTGCATATCGTTCAGTCGCTTGTAATATCCGTCGAGAGCAATCAGTTCTTCGTGAGTACCACGCTCTACGATTTCGCCTTCGTACAGCACGCAGATCTCATCGGCATTCTTGATGGTCGACAAACGGTGAGCGATGGCAATCGTCGTACGCGACTTCATCAGGCGCTCCAGAGCCTCCTGCACCAGACGTTCGCTCTCGGTATCGAGGGCCGAAGTAGCCTCATCCAGAATCAGGATAGGCGGATTCTTCAGAATGGCACGGGCAATGCTGATGCGCTGGCGCTGTCCGCCGGAAAGGCGTCCGCCACGGTCGCCGATCATAGTATCATAGCCCTTCTCCGTCTCCATAATAAAGTCGTGAGCGTTAGCTATCTTGGCAGCCTCGATTACCTGCTCCATCGTAGCATTCTCCACACCGAACGTAATATTGTTGTAGAACGTATCGTTGAAGAGGATGGCCTCCTGGTTCACATTACCAATCAGCGAACGCAAGCTGCGGATAGATACATCCTTCACATTCTTTCCATCGATTATCAGCGCGCCTTCGGCAATGTCGTGATAGCGTGGCACCAGGTCCACCATCGTCGACTTTCCCGAACCGGACTGTCCCACCAGAGCGATTGTCTTGCCCTTGGGCACGGTGAGATTGATGTGCTTCAGCACCGGACGACCTTCCGTATAGCTGAAGCTGACGTCGCGGAACTCCAACTTATCCTCGAAGTCGGTCAAAGGCAACGGCTGTGCAGGTTCCTTGATAGGATTCTCGGCTTTCAGAATCATATCGATACGGTCCATACTGGCCAGACCCAACGGAATGTTGTAGAAAGCCTTGGAGAATTCTTTCAACGGATTGATGATGCTATACAATATCACCATATAGAAGATAAAGGTAGCCGCATCCATCGGTGCATACGTCTGGTTCAGAATCAGCGCACCACCAAACCACAGGACAATAACAATGACACACGTGCCCAGGAACTCGCTCATCGGGTGTGCCGAACTCTGACGGATAACCATCTCGTTCATGGCCGTGCGGAACTCATCGTTCGTCTTGGTGAAACGTGCCGACATCTTTTCTTCGGCAATAAACGCCTTGATAATGCGCAGCCCGCCCAACGTTTCGTCCAGCTGCGACATGATGTCGCCCCACTGTGCCTGCGCGGCCGAAGACTGGCGCTTCAGCTTACGGCTGACTACACCCATAATCCAACCGGCAAAGGGCAGAATAACTATGACGAAGAGCGTCATCTGCCAGCTCACGGTGAACAGGGTAAAGAAGTAAATCAAAAGGGCTATCGGGTTGCGGATAAGCATATCAATCGAACTCGTCAGCGAGTTTTCAACGGCCGTCACATCGGCACTCATACGGGCTATGATGTCGCCCTTGCGCTCCTCGGAGAAGAAACTGAGAGGCAGCTTCAGCACCTTATTATATACTTCGATGCGGATATCGCGCACAATACCCGTACGCAACGGCACCATAACCGCCGATGAAGCGAAGTAACCTGCCGTCTTCAGCAGTGTCATAAATATCAGAACGCCTCCCAGCATGACAAGCGTCAGGAAAGCACCGTTCGTCTCTACGAAATGGCTGATCCAGTAATAAGCATTATTCACCAGCACATCCTTATCGAAATGTTCCCAATCCATCGGCTGATATTCGTACACTTTGCCATCTATCTTGAACAGAATATTCAGAATCGGGATAATGGCCATGAACGAGAACACATTAAGCCACTGCGACACGAAGTTCAGGATAACAGCCCATGTCAGATACTTGCGGTAAGGTTTGATGTACCGCTTCATCAAAGAAAAAAATTGTTTCAGCATAATTATCAAGTGAATAACGGGGACAAAGGTAGAGAAAAAATACGACCTCTGCAACAAGAATGAAATATTAGCGGATGCCGGCTATACGCACCACCCGCCAAGACCTCTTACAGCTACTTCCCCTTACGGCGTAAAGCGCGGAAAAGATATTTTGCAAACAAGCCGGAAGCTACAGCCGGAGAAATCTGCCACACCGCACGGCACATGCCCCAGAGGTCTGCCACGTCGAAGACACTTCGCAACGAGCAAACCAGTATGGTCTTTATATAACTCTTCAATGCACAGTGCAAAACGGCATCGTCCCGGCGGTCGGGATAATATCTGGCAATCCAGTCCACGAACAGGGCGGTAGCCTTCGCCTTCTCCTTGTTGTAAACGATAGAATTGGATATGTTCTCGTTCTCGGCATTCCGCCAGCACACCGGCTGTCCGTACAGCGACACGATGCCACCTGCCAGGTCGGCAAAACGGGCCCACGAGGCATCGTCCGAACACCAAGCCAGCGGAAACTTCACAAAGCCGCCTGCCTCAGTATACACATCGCGGCTGAATACATACTCACACGCCGCAGAAGATATTTTTCCGCCAAGCTTGTCCAACAAGAAATGATAACCCGAAATACAGTCCGCATCGAACGGCGGATTGCTACGGAACAAATGGCCTTCGGCATCGACCAGCGACAACGGGAAACGGAAAAAGACACGGGTATCGCCATGCACCGCAGCTGCCTGCAAGATGCGCTCCACGCCGTCAGCGGGCATCAGATCGTCGTCGGAGAAAAGCCAGATTAACGGTTCATTACGGCTCAGCGCAATGCAACGCTCCCAATGACCGGGCAAATCGTTCCGACCCATATTTTCTTCGAAACGATGGTATACGAGGGGAAACTCATTCCGATAGCGTCCGACAATCGCTTCCAGATTCTGCGGGCTGTTATCATCACCGATGTACACCACAAAATCCTTGCAACTTTGCTTCGCGATAGAATCCAACGTAGCCTGCAAGAAACGACTTTTATAAGCCGGTATCACAATTGCCAGTCTGCTGTCCATACCCTTTACTGTTTCATTCGACATTATTCCTTCATTACCTTACGCCTTTCGTTCCAACAGCTTCTCACCCAGAATCTGCTCGTAAATCGCCATCCGGCGCTCCAGCATTTCCTGCGGATTGTACAGAGCACTCAGCTTGTCGGCAGCCTGCTGCACCAGTTTTTCCTGCAGTTTTTCGTCCTCGGCCAGCCGGACTACCGCATCGGCAAAGGCCGAAGCCTCATCGGCTATCAGACATTCCTCACCACTACGGAAGTCAAGCCCTTCGACTCCTTTGGAAGTAGTGACAAACGGCACCCGGGCAAAGACGGCATCCAGTATCTTCATGCGCATTCCGCTTCCCACCCGAATGGGCACAATGGAAATGGCTCCTTTCAGGAAAGTTGTCAGCTCGTCTACAAACCCCATGAACTCCATTTCCGGGCAGACTTCGCAAAGCCTCTTTGCATCTCCGCTGTTCCACTTTCCTACCAGTTGGAATGTGAACTTGAATCCACGCTGACGCAAAAGCGGAGCTATTTCGGTGCAGAACCAGGTGACGGCATCCCAGTTCGGTGTATGGTCTTCGCCGCCTACAAACACCAGACGATTGGTTTGCGCAGGCACAAACGTATCAGCCACATTTCCCGACTTGCGTATCACTGCCGGAGAAGTATAAATGCGCTCTGTCCGTCCCAAAAGCTCGGCCAACAAAGCACGGTCGGTCTCAGTCAGTACAATCAGATGCTTATAGCTGTCCAGCGCCCCTTTCTCAAAATCTCTTGCCACACCATAAAGCATACGGTCTTCATTGGTCATCTGCCTGAGCAGCTTCATTTCGTTCTGGTTGCGAATGTATCGCAGTTCATGATGCACAAACACGGTCTGTACATCGTCCGGCAGAACGTAAACCAGTGGTAACAGATCATAGAACTGAGTTTCCACTATGTCAAATCCCATGCGTGAAACCTTGGCCACATAGTCGACATACTGGCTGTCGAAGTTCCTGAAAGTAGAATTCATGATGGTGCCTCTTCTACGTACTTCATTATCCTCGACGGCCTGAGTGCCGTGTGCAACCAGCTGCCTCCTCATTTTGCGGGCAACTGATGCCTGAATCTTTTTCAGCCATTTGTAATACAGCGGATGCTTGATCGAATAACCCTTTTCTTCGTCCCCGGCTTCGAACAGGAAGAACTCTACATCGGGCCAGATTTTCTTCAGCTCCTTCACCGCCTGCCTTTCTCCGGAAGTGTGCGGATTGAGCAAAATAGATACTGACAAATAGCGACGCATGTAGTCCACCATATTAAAGAAAGCCTGATTACCTCCGGAGTTCAGAGGATAGGGAGGCCAAGGGTTAATTATAAGAATCTTTTTCATCATCGAACACATTCGTAAACGTTTCACATCCGGAGTATCCCGATAACTGTCCAACCGGAATCCGGTTATATTATTTTAAAACAGCCGACTTAGGCTGTTGGTTCAACATTCTTCCACACTTTATTGTAGACATCTATATACTGCCGGGCAGTGCAGGATATCTCAAATTTCCGTGCAACAGGCGCCACACGTCTTTTCAGCTCGCCATACAATGACGAATCGGTGGCAAGCCGGACTATGATATCCGTAAGGGTGTCTACCGGCACTTTCCCGTCCTTCAGTTCGAACAGGGCTCCTGCCACTCCGCCGTCCGCATCGGTAATCATGTTCCGGATTTCTCCGACATTGCTGGCTATGATGGGGACACCGCTCATCAGACTTTCGATAACTACCAGCGGAAAGCTTTCTCCCTTGAAGTATGAGGGAAGCAGTCCGGCATCGGACATGGCGAAATAATTGCGCACATTTCCTTGCCTGCCCATCAGATGTATGAACGAAGGAAGATCCTGCTGCTTCAGCGCCTCATAGCACTCGCCGTCTCCTACCAGAAGCAAATGAACCGGTCGTTGTATGGTTGCATTGGCCCGTTTCACAGCCTCTACCGCTTCCATCCAGCCTTTGTACAGGAAACCGCGGCTCACCAGCGACAGGCAGAAAGCATCTTCCTCAATGCCCAGACTGGCCCGACTATAAGGCGACAAGGGAAGATAGGGCAAACCGTTGCCTATTTTCTTCAGCCGAATCTGCGACTGAACGTGCTTCAGCGGGAGCAGATTCTTATCTGCGATGTAGACAAAGCACGAACATACGGGGAGCACTGCTTTCAGAATCTTGTTCAGTTCCTCTTCCGGCACAGCTTCGTACATTCCGTGAAGGGTGACTACCTGCTTGCACGGAAACGAACGGTTGCCGATGGCATTGGCCACCGCACTGTCGATGGTTCCGTGATGGGTATGGATGATGTCGGCACCCAGCATAGTCATCACGTTGCGAAGCTGTAAGACGTGCGGCAAAGCCAGCAAAGGCACATTCCGGTCCAGCTTCTGCCTGATTTCCTTTTCACCACGCTCTCCTCTGAAATCGACAAACGTCACGGCAATGCCCTGTCTCTTCAGCTCATTGGCCAGGTAGATGGGAAAGACCTCTCCTCCTCCCTGCACCATGGCATAAGTACAAATCAGCACATTGGGCTGTCTGCCCGCCATGCTTTCTTTTATCTTGTCCAAAGAATAAGCCTTCTCGACTTCTTCCACAGTGATACATTGCTTTTCAAGGCAATGTTGAATCAGATTTTTCTTTACCACCTCGAAAACTGCCGCATCGACTGCGTAGTTCCGGGCCACGAAACAGGAAATCTGCAACGTTTCCGTATAATAGTCCAGCGTCTTCTGAATCTTCAGCGACGTGCTTCCCGGATGAATTCTGTAATAATTGTTCACCCGATTGGTATAGCTTACGGCTCCGCCTTTAATCAGCCACAGGTAGAACAGCCAGTCGCCGCACAAGGACATCTGCTCCCATTGGGATATAATGTCAGCCGGAATGGTACCTATGTTCCGGAAGACGGCACTGCTGACGTTGGGCACCACATTCTTGATAGCAAAAGCCTTGCTTACGAGCTTGTGGGCCGACATGATGAACGGCGCATTCCAGGCAACCGGCAAATCGGCCAGATACTCTTCCTGAGACCAGATCTGCTTTCCTTCCTGCATGAATACGCTTCGTGCAAACGACAGCATGACCGACTGATGGCGCAAGCCCTGAAGCACTGTTTCCAGAAAATTCCGGTCGCAATAGTCGTCGCTCTCGGCAATCCAGACAAACTCTCCCCTCGCCAGTTCCAGTCCTTTGTTCCACTGATGGAACACTTTGCCCGAATTTTGCTCATTGGCAACCAGGCGAGTATTTTCGGGATACTTCCGCGCATACTCTTTCAGCACCTCTACACTTCCGTCGGTCGAACAGTCGTCCAACAGAATCACTTCGAAGTGTCTGTACGTCTGATTATAAATGGAGTCCAACCGTTCTTTCAGATAGCGGGCATGATTGTAGTTGGGCACGATGATGCTGACCAAAGGCGGCTTTTTCCAGGTCACCGGTACATCCAGTGCACCAAAGTCATTATCCCTGACATCAGGGACCACTCTTTTTGAAGATAAGAACTTTGTGGAATGAATAAATTTCAGATAATGCCTACGGGTAAAAGCATCTGTTTTTTCACGTTTAAACAGAGTCACTTTAAAGCACTTGCGTTTTTCAACAGAATACAAGCTGTCTCTTATACACATCTCCGAGCCCACGAGACTAAG
>ERZ1504360.225-NODE-225-length-16642-cov-6.041659_pt1 | contig 16642 bp, 10 predicted proteins | sample MGYA00574855_ERZ1504360 | MGnify/ENA primary metagenome ERZ1504360 (study PRJEB39906, sample SAMEA3182045) | gut metagenome | biome: human; feature: gut; material: Stool; isolation source: human stools | place: Canada | collected 2011-11-01 ... | reverse complement strand
CGCCGACCCCAACTCGCCGTCGGTGCGCGTGGGCAGCGACCTCTGCGCCGAGTTCCGCACCGTCCGCCACCGCTACGCGATGCTCTCGCTGGGCAACACCTACTCGCTCGAGGAGCTGCACGAGTTCCTCGACCGCATCGAGCGCGAAGCCGGACCAACGGACTACGTCTGCGAACTGAAGTTCGACGGCACGGCCATCTCGCTCACCTACGAAGGGGGACAGCTCGTACAAGCCCTGACGCGCGGCGACGGCGTCGAGGGCGACGACGTGACGGCCAACGTCCGCACGATCCGCTCGGTGCCCCTGCGCCTGCGGGGCGAAGGGTGGCCCGCGCTCTTCGAGATCCGGGGCGAGATCCTCATGCCCTACGCCTCGTTCGACCGGCTGAACGCCGAACGCGAGGCCAACGGCGAGCCGCTTTTCGCCAACCCGCGCAATGCGGCGGCCGGCACGCTCAAGCAGCAGGCGTCGGCCGTAGTGGCGCGGCGCGGGCTGGACTGCACGCTCTATCAGCTGGCGGGCGACAACCTTCCCTTCACGACCCACTGGGAGAGCCTCGCAAAGGCCCGCGAATGGGGCTTCAAGGTCTCGGAACACATGCGCATCTGCCACGACACCGCCCAGATCGACGAGTTCATCGCCTACTGGGACGAGGCGCGGCGGCAGCTGCCCTTCCCCACCGACGGCGTGGTGATCAAGGTCAATGACTTCGCCGTGCGGCGCCAGCTGGGCTTCACGGCCAAGGCCCCGAAATGGGCCGTAGCCTACAAGTTCAAGGCCGAGCAGGCCCTCACGCGCCTGGAGAGCATCTCGTTCCAGGTCGGCCGCACGGGCGCCGTCACGCCGGTGGCCAACCTCGAACCGGTATTGCTGGCCGGCACCACCGTGCGCCGCGCCACGCTCCACAACGCCGAGCAGATGGCCCTGCTCGACATCCGCCCGGGCGACATGGTCTATGTCGAGAAGGGCGGGGAGATCATCCCCAAGATCACGGGCGTGGAACTCGCACAGCGCCCGGCCGACAGCCTCCCGTTCCGCTACATCGACCGCTGCCCCGAGTGCGGCACGCCGCTGGTGCGCTACGAGGGCGAGGCCAAGCACTACTGCCCCAACCAGAGCGGCTGCCGTCCGCAGATCATCGGCCGCATGCTCCACTTCATCCGCCGCAAGGCGATGGACATCGAGGGGCTGGGCGAGGAGACCGTCGAGCTGCTCTACGACAACGGACTCGTGCACGACATCTCCGACCTGTACGACCTGCAGGCCGGGCAGCTGGCCCCCCTGCCGCGTCTGGGCGAGAAGTCGGCCGACAACATCATCCGCTCGATCCGCCGCTCGACCGAGGTGCCCTTCCGCCGCGTGCTGTTCGGACTGGGCATCCGCTTCGTGGGCGAGACGACGGCCAAATACCTGGCCGAGCACTTCCGCTCGCTCGACGCCGTGATGGCGGCCTCGCGCGAGGAGCTGGTCGAGGCCGACGAGGTGGGCGAGAAGATCGCCGACGCCATCCGCGAATACTTCGCCGACGCGGAGAACCTGCGGATCATCGGACGGCTGCGCCAGGCCGGCCTGCAGTTCGAGGAGGCGGCCCGCGAACTGGCCTCCGAGGCGCTTGCCGGGCGGAGTTTCGTCGTCTCGGGGCGCTTCACGCGCAGCCGCGACGAGATGAAGGAGCTCATCGAGCTCCACGGCGGACGGAACCTGGCGGCCGTATCGGGCAACGTGGACTACCTCGTTGCCGGCGAGAAGATGGGGCCCGCCAAGCTGAAGAAGGCCGAGAAGCTCGGGATCCGGATCCTCAGCGAGGAGGAGTTCCTCCGCATGGTGGGCGAGGCGGACGCCCCATCCGAACGGATCTCGCAGACGGGGCTCCCCGAGGAGCGGCCCGAACCCGCTGCCCCGACGGCCGGTCCCCGGCCGCAGGAGGGCGCGGCACCTGCCTCCGGCTCCGCACGCGAGCAGGAGCTTTTCTGAACCGGGCCCCGGCCCGGTCCGCGGCAGCCGGCAGCCGGCGCCGCACAACCGAACGAACAACGAAAAACAGTGAAAAACGACATGTTGCAATCCAAACTCTCCGGCGCAGGCGCCGCGATGATCACCCCCTTCACCGCCGACGGGCGCGTGGACTACGAAGCATTGGCCCGCATGATCGACTACGTGATCGAAGGCGGCGTGGACTATATCGTGGCCCTCGGCACCACGGCCGAGACCCCGACCCTCTACATGCCCGAGCGGGCCGTGATCGCGATGTTCATCACCAACCAGATCGCCGGCCGCGTGCCGCTGGTGATGGGCTGCGGCGGCAACTCGACCTCGGAGGTCCTCGATCAGCTGCGGGAGTTCGACCTGCGCGGCGCGGATGCCATCCTGAGCGTCACGCCCTACTACAACAAGCCCTCACAGGAGGGGCTCTACCAGCATTTCCGCACCGTATCGGAGCACTCCCCGCTGCCGGTGATCCTCTACAACATCCCGGGCCGCGCGGGTGTGAACATGACGGCCGAGACGACCCTCCGCCTGGCCCGCGAGGTGCCCAACATCATCGGCATCAAGGAGGCCTCGGGCAACATCGAACAGATCCAGCAGATCATCGACCACCGTCCCGAGGGATTCCTCGTGCTCTCGGGCGACGACGCACTGACCATCGAGTTGATGCGCCGCGGCGGCGACGGCGTGATCTCGGTAGCCGCCAACGCCTTCCCGCAGCGGTTCATGCAGTGCGTGCACCTGGCCGAGAAGGGCGACTTCGAGGCCGCCGGACGCGAATACGCCGCATTGGACGAGGCCGTGCAGGCGCTCTTCGAGGAGGGAAACCCCGTGGGGGTGAAGTGCGCCCTCTCGGTCATGGGCAAGATCGGCCCGACGATGCGCCTCCCGCTGGTCGAGGGGACCGCTGCGCTGCGCGAAAAGTTCCGACGGCTGATTGCGGAATACGATTTGCGGTAAAAATCCGTTCTCTACGGAAAACCGACTGCCTATGAAACGACTCTTTTGGCTGCTCCTGCTGCTGCCGGCGATCGCCGCCGCGAAGGTACCCGACGAGGAGGACATCCTCGCCCGGACGATGGACTCCTCGTCGCCCTACTACTACACGGGGCTGATGATGCGCTACAACGCCGGGGACGAGACCCTCACCGACGACGACTACCACTATCTCTACTACGGCTACGCCTACCAGGACGACTACAAGCCGCTCAGCTCGAACCCCGACCTGGACAAGCTGCTGCTGCTCGCCTCGGGGCTCGACCCGGACAATCCCGACCGCGAGACGCTGGAGGCGATCATCTCGGTGGGAGGGGATGCGCTCAAGCGCGATCCCTTCAGCCCGAAGATCCTCAACCTGATGTCCTACGCCTACGGAGCCCTGGGCAATCCCCGCGAGGAGCGGGCCTATGCCAACCGCATGAACGGCGTGATCCGCACGATCCTCGCCTCGGGCGACGGCTTCACGCAGAAAACCCCGCGCCACGTGCTGATGTTCGACCACGCACTCGACGTGCTGACGGTCGAGGGACTCTCCTACGGCAAGGCCCGCATCATCAGCCGCACGGTGGAGTTCGTGCCGCTGACCACCCCCTACACGGTCGAGGGGAAGAAGCGCCGCGGCTTCTACTTCGATTTCGGCCGGGTCTACTGGAACAAGCCCGAGGGTTACACCTACAAGCGTGACCGCACGTGGCAATTCAACAACCTCAAACCGCGTACCTACAAATGACCGCACCGCTCCTGCGCCGGCTCGCCGCCGGCCTGCTGATCCTGCCCCTGCTCTTCGGGGCGGGCTGCTCGGACGACAAGACCGAACGCCCGAGCCTTACGCTCTCCGCCGAGAAGATCGTGCTGCCGAGCGAGGCGGGAGCCACCGCCCGTCTCGACGTGACGGCCAGCGGGCCGTGGCAACTCGAGATATCGGGGTCGGGATTCGACGCCTCGCCCCTCCACGGCGGCCGCGGCACGACCTCCGTGACCCTGACGGCAACGGAGACGAACACCTCGACCGCACGGACCAGCCTCGGCTCGCTGCACCTCTTCATGCCCCAGTCCGGTCCGGAACTGACGGTCACTGTCGAACAGCGCCCGGCCGTGGCGGCGCAGACCCTGCTGCTCTACATGCCCGGCCGGAGCCTGGCCAGCTACTTCGAACAGAACATCGAGGGAATCCGCCGCGCCGTCGATGCCGACACCCCGGGCGACGGGCGCATCTTCGTCTGCTGGCAGCCCGCCAGCCAGCGCACGGCCGAACTGTTCGAACTCTACTACGACTCAAACAGCGCCTCGTGCGCCACACGCGAGGTGAAGACCTACACGGAGTTCAATGCCGGAGACCCCGAAAGCGTGCACACGCTCTTCGCGGAGCTGGCCGACGAGGCCCCCGCACTCAGCTACGGGCTCATCATCGGCTGCCACGGCAAGGCCTGGGTGCCGGCCTCGGCCGGCACACTCGCACGCGGAGCCCTGCGGCCGTCGGACGGAGCGAAGGAGTACTGGCAGCCGGCTCCCGGGGCCTACCCCACCCGATCGTTCGGCGACTCGGGTTACGAGATGGACATCACGGAGCTGGCCGACGCCCTCGCGGCACTGCCCTACCGCTTCGACTTCCTGCTCTTCGACGACTGCTTCATGGCCAACATCGAGACGCTCTACGACCTGCGCGCGTCGGTCGATCACGTCATCGCCTCGCCGTGCGAGATCATGGCCGACGGGTTCCCCTACGACCGCATCATCCCGCAGATGTTCACCGACGAGGGACGCTCGCACGACCTCGGGGCCGTATGCTACGAGTTCTGGAACCTCTACCAGAACGACTATGCCTCGACCATCTACCGCATGCAGTCGGGATGCATCACGCTGGCCGTCATGTCGGAGATCGACCGTCTGGCCGACGTCATGCGCCGCATCAACCGGACCCCGGCCGCGGAGTACGACCCCAACACGCTGCAAACCTACGAGGGGCTCTCGCCGCACCTGTTCTACGACATGGGGCAATACGTCTCCGTGCGGTGCAGCGACGCGGCGCTGCTCGACGAGTTCGCGGAGTGCTTCGACGCAGCCTTCCCGCCCGAGAGCCGGCTGCACACCGACGGTTTCTATTCGGCCTACAACAACCGGATGAACCCCATCACCCACTACTCGGGCATCACGATCAGCGAGCCCTCGACGAAATTCACGGAGGAGAACCGCGCGACGAACTGGTACCGCGCGACGCACGAATAGCCCTCCATCCGCAAAACCGGGGTGGGCAGAAGAGGATGAAACCGGCCGGTCCCGAAACGACGCTCCGGACTCCACCCGCAGACCCGGCCCCGGCTTCCGCAAAAAGGGAATCCCCGGACGGAACCGTACCCTTGCAGGTACTTCCGTCCGGGGATTTCCCGTATGTTCCGGTATGTTCGGGCGACGCGGCAGGGCGGCATGCTGCCATCGGCGCGCACCCCCGCACACGAGTCCGCGGCCTTGCGGCAGGCCCGGCGCCGTGCGCTACTCGTATTGTCCGGACTTGAGCCGCTCGACCTCCTCGCGCGAGAGGAAACGCCAGGCGCCGCGCTTGAGGTTCTTCTTCGTGAGGCCCGCATAGTAGACGCGGTCGAGTTTGGTCACCGTGTAACCCAGGAACTCGAAGATGCGTCGCACGATGCGGTTGCGGCCCGAGTGGATCTCGATGCCCACCTCCTGCTTGTTCTCCTTGACGTAGGAGATCTCGTCGGCGAAGATCTCGCCGTCCTCGAGCGTGATGCCCTCAGCGATGCGGTCCATGTCGGCGCGCGTCAGGGGCTTGTCGAGCGTCACCTGATAGATCTTCTTCTTGCGGTAGGAGGGATGCGTGAGCTGCTTGGTCAGGTCGCCGTCGTTGGTGAAGAGCAGCAGCCCGAGGCTGTTCTTGTCGAGGCGCCCCACCGGATAGATCCGCTCCGTGCAGGCCCCCTTGACCAGCTCCATGACCGTCTTGCCGGCATGCGGATCGTCGAGCGAGGTCACGTAACCCTTGGGCTTGTTGAGCACCAGGTAGACCTTCTTCTCGCCCTGCACGCGGCTGTCGTTGAACTTCACCTCGTCGGTCGGCAGCACCTTCGTGCCGAGTTCCGTAACGATCTGCCCGTTCACCGACACGAGGCCCGCGGTGATGAAATCGTCGGCCTCGCGGCGCGAGCAGATGCCCGACTGGGCCAGGAAACGGTTCAGGCGCATCTCGCCCGTCTGCTTCGCGGGATCGTATTTCGGGTAGGAAGCCGGCTTGGAGTTCTCCTTGCGGAAGGCCGGCTTGGAGGCGTGCTGTCCCGCCTTGCGGTCGCCGAAGCGGCGGTCACCGCCGTTGCGGCTGCCGAACGGCTTGCCGTCGCCCTGATGCTCGCCGCCCCTGGCATCGAAGCGCTTGGTGCCCGATGTCCGGCCGCCCGATGCGGCTCTCTCACCGGCGGAACGGTCGCCGAATGTCCGGCGCGGACGCTCCCCGCCGCTGTTGCGGCTGTCGCGGTCGAACGTGCGCGGACGCTCATCGCGGCGGAAGCTGCGCTCCGCCGTGCGGTGGCCGTGCTCCCCGTCGCGACGCGGACGCTCGTCGTCGCCATACCGCCCGTAGGCCGGGCGCGGGGAGTGCGAATTGTCGAACTTCGGACGGTTGTCCTCCGTGAAATGGGGGTTGTAGGAGGCACGCCTTGCGGTCTCCTTCTGATACGGCTGCTCCGAATCGGCAGCATCACGCTGCAAACGCGGGCGACGCTCGACACGCTCCGCCGTAGCCTTCACCACGCGCACGCGTTTGTCGCGACCGAATCGCGCGAGCACCTGGGTCGAGTCGTTTTTCTGATCTTTCATCGCTTGATATATACGTCTTGTTTTCCGGACTGCGGGGGATCCCGCTCCGCACGACGCACCGCATGCGGCACGATACGGCGGCGAATCCCGGCGCCCGGTTTTCGTGGGGCAAAGGTAATCCATTTTTCCGGATTACAGCACATTGCATGCCCGATTTCGAGATAAAATCGGACAAGGCCCGCAAATTCGGCACTTTTACCTTATCTTTGCATCCGCGTATGAACATGAACCGGGAAATACTGCGCATCGCGCTTCCGAACATCGTCTCGAACATCACCGTGCCGCTGATGGGCATCATCTCGACCGCCATCGCCGGACACTGGGGCAGCGATTCGGCAGCCGCGATCGGCTCGCTGGCCATCGGCGTCTCGATCTTCAACTTCATCTACTGGAACTGTTCGTTCGTCCGCATGGGCACAAGCGGACTGACGGCCCAGGCGTTCGGCGCCGGAAACTTCCGCGAATGCGCCAACATGCTGGGGCGCGCCCTCTCCGTGGCCGGAATCATGGGCATCCTGATGGTGCTGCTGCAGTATCCCGTGGGCGAGCTGGCGCTGCGGGCGATGAACGGCAGCCAGATGACCCGCGAATACTTCTACGCACGCATCTGGGCTGTGCCGGCCGGCATCCTGCTCTTCGGCTTCAACGGCTGGTACACGGGCATGCAGAACGCCCTCTTCCCCATGTGCACGGCCGTCACGGTGAATGTCATCCACAGCCTCTGCAGCCTGTGGTTCGCCTTCGGCATGGATATGGGCATCGTCGGCATCGCCTACGCCTCGGTCATCGCCCAGTGGAGTGGCGTGGCACTGGCCTCGGTGCTGCTTGTGGCCAAATACCGCCACGTCGTGAAGCTCATCGACTGGTCGCAGGTCATCGACCTCCGCCCGCTGAAGACCTACTTCATCATCAACCGCGACATCATCCTGCGCACGTTCTGCATCGTGGCGGTCTACACCTTCTTCACCGGATCGTCGGCCCGGCTGGGCAACCAGGAGCTGCTGGCCGTGAACGCCCTGCTGCTCGAGCTCTTCACTCTCTTCTCCTACATGAACGACGGCTTCGCCTATGCGGCCGAGGCGCTCACGGGACGCTTCATCGGCGCCCGCGACGCAATGTCGCTGCGCCGCTGCCTGCGCGGCTGCCTGGCGTGGGGTACATTGGTATCGGCCCTGTTCGTCGTGATCTACATCATCTGGTGGCGCGACCTGGTGGGGCTCTTCGTCAGCGACACGGCTGAAAACGCCGCGGCGATCATCGAGACAGCCGGCCGCTACATCATCTGGATCATCCTGATCCCGATCGCCAGCGCCATGCCGTTCATCATGGACGGCATCATGGTCGGGGCCACCGAAACGCGCGTCATGCGCAACTCGATGTTCCTGGCCACGCTGACCTACTTCGGCATCTACTACGCGCTGCATCCCGTGATCGGCAACAACGCCCTCTGGCTGGCCTTCACGCTCTACATGTTCCTGCGCGGCGTGCTGCAGTACTTCATGACGCGGCGTCTGAGGGCCATCCACGAGAAGGTCTCCTGACCCCCCCCGACGCATCGGTTCCGCACACCGACACATCCCGGCACACTCTATCCCGGCACACCTCATCCTGCTACAACACATCCTGCTACAACACATCCTGCCGCGGCAGAACGCCCGCCGTAAAGGCCGGGGCTTTCCGTCAGCCCCGGCAGAAATGCGCTCCGCCCGGCGGACCCGCCGCATCAAAAACAGAGACCCCGGGAGTTCCGAGGAACTTCCGGGGGCCCGATGAATCATCGAATCCGGGACAATCACTGCTGACCCTGGATCTTCTTGAACATCTCGTTGTACTTCGTGTACTTGTCCATCATACCCTCCTCGTCGCGCAGACGGAAGCAGATCGACTTGAGCAGCTCGACCGAGCTGGGATCCTCGGGCTTGAGCTCGAGCGCCTTCTCCAGCCAGGGAATAGCCTCCATGTAGATCGCATTGACAGCCTTCAGGTCGGCATCATAAGCGGCCTGGCTGCTGTACTGCTTGGCGTTCATCTCCTTGTTCACCTCGTCGCCCTTGATCGTGTAGAACACACCCAGATAGTAGTTGCCCTCATAGAGGTCGGGCTTGAGCTCGACGACCTTCTTGAACGACTCGATGCTCTGGTCGTAGTCCTTGAGCGCGTAGAAGATACGGCCGCGGCCGAACCACAGATCGACGTTCGTCGGGTTGTTCTCGATGGCCTTGTCGATCAGCGCGATCAGGTCGGCCGGGTCACCCACGTTGTCCTCGGGCGAGGTGTAGAGCTGCACCAGACCGTCGAGGATGCGCTCGTTCTTCGGGAACTTCTCGATACCGGTCAGCAGGGCCTGCTTGGCCTTGTCCACAAAGGCCTTGTCCGAAGCCTTCTGGCCGTAGTAGCAGTGGAACAGGTAGTAGTAGATGTTGCCCTCCTCGTCGGTGTAGCCCATATCGATGGCCTTCGAGAGCTGCTCGGCTCCCACGGGGAACGAAGCGGGGTTGTTGGCGCCGTCCACCGTGTGGAGGTAACCGGCATAGTAGAGCAGCGAAGGATCGGCAGCCTCACCGTAGGCAGGGCTCGACTGTGCCTCGAAAGCCTGTGCGTAGGCGTCGGCTGCACCCAGGTAGTCACCCGAGTCGAGGCCGGCGTTGCCGACCTGCGAGCAGAAGTCGCTGATCTGCTTCAGGCCGTCCTTGACCTTCGAAGCGCTCTTGGGATCGAGTTCGAATGCCTTGTTGTAGGCCTCGACTGCCTTTGCCACGGCTCCTTCATAAACGAACTGCGTCTGCTTCCAGGTCTTCACCTTGCCGTCCACGATGTAGACCGTGAACCACGGATAGACCCAGGCCTCCATCTGGGCACCGTTCACCGTCTCGGTGCCGGTCGATTGTGCGTCGCCGACAGCGAGCTTGAGCATCGTGGCGTCCATGCCGACGAAGAGGCTCTTCGTCGGTTCGGCGGCAGCCTCGTAGAAGGCCTTGCCGCGGTTGATCCACGTTGCGGCCTTGACGCCTTTCTTTGCGTCGGCGATGTCCGAGTCGCTTTTCTCGATCTTCGCCAGCAATGCGTCTTTGTTCACTTTCTGAGCCTCGGCAGCAGGGACTGCCAGGATCAATGCGGCGAGCGCCGTCACAAAAGTCTTTTTCATAAGAAACTGAATTTTAGGTTTGCAATTACTCTTCCTCAATAGTTATTCCTCGGCGGAAGGATTCGCCTGCACGGCATCCGCCGCGGTCTGCGAATCACCCGCAGGATCGACGTCTGCATCCTCCCCGGCAGCCGGCACGGCCATCACCGAAGCGATGGCGTCCCCTTCGCGGAGGTTGATGATACGCACGCCCTGCGTGGCGCGGCCCGCCAGGCGGATCTGCGAAACGGCCGTGCGTATGGTGAGTCCCGAACGGTTGATGATCATCAGGTCGTTCTCGTCCGTAACGGCCTGAATCGATATGAGTTTGCCTGTCTTTTCCGTGATGTTGATGGTCTTGACGCCCTTGCCGCCTCGGTTGGTGATGCGGTACTCGTCGAGATCCGTGCGCTTGCCGTAGCCGTTCTCGCTCAGCACCAGCACGTCCTGCTTCGAGTCGGGCTCGATGCAGATCATGCCGACCACCTCGTCGTCCTCGTCGATCGAGATGCCGCGCACACCGGCGCCGACACGGCCGATCGGACGCACCGTGTTCTCGTTGAAGCGGATGGCCTTGCCTTCGCGGGCGGCGATCAGCACCTCGGCGTTGCCGCTCGTCAGCTTGGCCTCGATGAGCTGGTCGCCTTCGCGGATAACGATGGCATTGACACCGTTCTGGCGCGGACGCGAGTAGGCCTCGAGTTTCGTCTTCTTGATCGTACCGTCCTTCGTGCACATGATGATGTAGTTGTTGTTCACGTAGTCGGCATCGTCCAGGCGCTTGACGTTGATGTAGGCGCGGACCTTGTCCTCGGGTTCGATCTGGATGACGTTCTGGATGGCGCGGCCCTTCGACGAGCGGGCGCCTTCGGGAATCTCGTAGACCTTGAGCCAGTAGCAGCGGCCCTTCTCCGTAAAGAAGAGCATCGTGTTGTGCATCGAGGCGACGTAGATGTGCTCGATGAAGTCCTCGTCGCGCGTGGCGCTGCCCTTGGCGCCGACGCCGCCGCGGTTCTGCGTGCGGTATTCGGCCAGCGGCGTGCGCTTGATGTAGCCCATGTGCGAGATGGTGATGACCATGTCGTCGTCGGCGTAGAAGTCCTCGGGGTTGAACTCCTCGGAGGCGTAGACGATCTCCGAGCGACGCTCGTCGCCGTACTTCTCCTTCATCTCGATCAGCTCGTCCTTAATGATCTGCATCTGCATCGAGACGTTCTCGAGCACCTCCGTGAGGTGTGCGATGAGCTTCATGAGCTCGTCGCGCTCGGCCACGAGTTTGCCGTGCTCGAGGCCGGTCAGTGCGCGCAGACGCATCTCGATGATGGCCGAAGCCTGGATGTCGTCCAGCTCGAAACGCTCCATCATCGTCTGCTTGGCCTCGTCGGGGGTCTTCGACGAGCGGATGATGTGCACGATCTCGTCGATGTTGTCCTGCGCGACGAGCAGACCCAGCACGATGTGCAGGCGCTCCTCGGCCTTGCGCTTGTCGAAGCGCGTGCGGCGCACCACCACGTCGTGGCGGTGGTCGATGAAGTGCCGGATCAGGTCGCGCATCGTGAGCAGCTGGGGCCGGCCATTGACCAGCGCGATGTTGTTCACGGCGAACGACGTCTGCAGCGGCGTATTCTTGAAGAGCGTGTTGAGCACCACGCTCGCCACGGCGTCGTGTTTGAGGATGATGATGATCCGCAGGCCGTTGCGGTCCGACTCGTCGTTGATGTAGGAGATGCCCTCGATCTTCTTGTCGTTGATCATGTCGGCGATCTTCTTGATCATCTCGGCCTTGTTGATCATGTAGGGGATCTCGGTGATGACGATGCACTCGCGGCCCGAGGGGGTGTGCTCGATCTCGGTCCGGGCGCGCATGACCACGCGGCCGCGGCCCGTGAGCATCGCCTCGCGGACGCCTTCGTAGCCGTAGATGATGCCGCCCGTCGGGAAGTCGGGACCCTTGACGTAGTGGAGCAGCTCCTCGCCCGTGATCTCGGGGTTATCGACATAGGCGCAGCAGGCATCCACCACCTCCGAGAGGTTGTGCGGGGCCATGTTCGTGGCCATGCCGACGGCGATACCGCTCGCGCCGTTCACGATCAGCAGCGGGATCTTCGTGGGCAGCACCGTGGGTTCGGGGATCGTGTCGTCGAAGTTGAGCGTCCAGTCCACGGTCTCCTTGTCGATGTCGGCCATCACCTCGTCGGTGATCTTCTTCATGCGGGCCTCGGTATAACGCATGGCGGCCGGCGAATCGCCGTCCATCGAACCGAAGTTACCCTGGCCGTCCACCAGCGGGTAGCGCATCGACCACTCCTGGGCCAGACGCACCATGGCGTCGTAGACCGACGAGTCGCCGTGGGGGTGGAACTTACCGAGCACGTCGCCGACGATACGGGCCGACTTACGCGTGGGTTTGTCCGAGTAGAGGTTGAGCTCGGCGCTCATATCGTAGAGGATGCGTCGGTGCACGGGCTTCAGACCGTCCCGCACGTCGGGCAACGCACGCGAGACGATCACCGACATCGAGTAGTCGATGTAGGCCGACTTCATCTGCTCTTCGATATTGATGGGGATGATACGCCCCACCAAACCGGCGTTCTTTTCTTCTTCAGTCAACATAAGGTTTCACTTTTCTGCTTCACGACGGACCGGTGGTCCCGCCGGCTGCCGCACGGGCAGCCCGACGGTGCCGGAGCCTAAGGCGCGGCAACCGTACCGTTCCGCTGTTCCGTCACACTATAATTTAACGAACAAAAATAGTAATTTCCCGCGATTCGGGCAACTTTCCACCCGGAAAACACACCCCCGGAGAGGATATTTTCTCCGCGAAGGGCTGTTTTCGGCCCTTTTCGGGCGATTTGGCGGCATAAAAAAAATCTCCCGACGGGGTGTCGGGAGAAATACGTCTTTTACCGGTGCGGCGACAGGCCCGCCATCCGGCGGCAGGAGCTGTCCGGCGGGCAGGCTACCGTCCCGCACGCCCGGCCCCGCAATGCCACAGGATGCGGACGCCGACCGACAGATAGACATGGCAGTAATCCGCAAATCCGCCCTTGTAGGCATCGACATAGCGGATACCGGCACCTATAAAAAGCGGAGTCCACAGGACGTCGGACTGCCAGCGCACACCCGCATCGTATGAACGGAAGTGCCAGTCGCCACCGAGCGTATTGCCGAACCGGACCGAAATGTCGAGCCGGTCGTGATCGGTATGCAGCGGTGCGTAGCCGAAACCCAGCCCGAGCTGCATGGCATCCTCGTAGTTTTTCGCCTTATCGGCATCGAACAGCCCGACCGACCGCGTAACCGGAACAAGCAGCGAGAAACGCGGATCGAAGCTATACCCGACCGCCAGCTCCTCCTCGAGCACGCGCTGCTTGACTCCCTCGCTTTTCGACTGGAACAGGTTTCGGAACTCGAATTGCCAGATCATGCCTTTGCCGTTATCCACAAAAGACTGGGCGTGCGCAACGGCGGCCGCCCCAAGCAAAGCGAACAATAAAATCCATCTCTTCATACGGGTCAGTATTTTGGTTTTCCGTCTCTTCCTCGTCCGAACCGGATTCGCCCCTACACACAGGGCTGCACCCGACAAGCCTCAGACTCACAAGGCCCTCCCGTCGCCGACATCCATTCAACACACGTTACAAATATAGAAAAAAAACACGATGCATAAAGCATCGTTTATACATTTTTAACACCCCAAAAGAAACGATATTAAAAAATACAAAAAAGCCGCAATGCCCGGTTTCCGGCATCATATCCGTCCAACCGAAACATGGCGGCTCCATATCTTGTCCGAAGCACCCGAACATGTCGCAGGGCAGAGACAGGCGGCTCCGTCAAAAAAAAGCCGGCACACACCGCCCTCGAGACACCCGATACGGGGCGGAAACAGGTTCGGGATTACCGGAAATCGATGAACTCGTAGCCCTCGCAGGCCTTCCGGTCGAAGCGCCGCAGCGGGGCATCGGGCGCACCCACCGAGCGGATCGCGACATCGACCCGCTCGCCGTCGTAGTCGTACGAGAGCGACACGGGACGCATCCGCGACGTATCGACCACGAGGGTGATCTCCCCGGCCGACGAGTCGCTCCCCGCCATCGGGGTCAGCCGCACGGCCGCCTGTCCGTCGCGCTCCCAAAGCAGTTCGCAGGAGTAGTCGCTGCCGATGAAGTCGAACGCCCGCACGGGATTGTTCAGGATGTTGCGGCTCCGGCGGTCCACATCGAGGATCGTCACCTCGCGACGGCCGTTGTCCACCTCGTAGCGGACCTTCCCGTCGCAGAAGACCTCGGCATCGCCCAGTTCGAGGCTGTAGGCCTCGCCCTCGACGACATAACTCCCCGAGGAGCGGTAATCGGCCGTTGCGACCTCGAAGCGCACGGCATAGCTTTTCATGGCGCGGAACCCGTCGGAGATCCCGCGCAGCAGATCGCCGGCCCGGTCGGCCGCCGATGCGCCGCACACTCCGCCCAGAAGGGCCGCCATCCAGACGATTGCTTTCATTCCTCTCATCATCTCAGTCTTGTATTTTCGTTGCATGGTCCGCGCACCTCCGCCGCGTGTCAGAACAACCCCAACTCCTGCAGCTTTGCCTCGAGCGACGGCAGGTCGTGGAAGAGGATGTCGCGCGGCTTGGCCCCCTGCTGGCGGCCCACGATGCCGGCCCGTTCGAGCTGCATCATGATCCGCCCGGCGCGGTTGAAGCCCACCTCGTAGTTACGCTGGATCATCGACGTGGAGATCTGTCCGCCCGACACCGCCTCACGGGCGATCTCGGCGAAGAGCGTGTCGTATTTGACCGGGGCCGACGACTCCTCGCTGCTGCCCATGCCCTCGCCGCCGGCGCTCTCGGGCGTATAGTCGGGCAGTGCATAGGCCTCGGTGTATCCCTGCTGTTTCGAGATGTAATCGACGATCCGCTCGACTTCGGGCGTATCGACGAAGGCGCACTGGATACGGGTCAGCTCGCCGTCCTTCGAGATAAGCATGTCGCCGCGGCCGATGAGCTGGTCGGCGCCGGGACGGTCGATGATCGTCCGCGAGTCGATCATCTGCATCACGCGGAAGGCGATGCGGGCCGGGAAGTTGGCCTTGATCTTTCCGGTGATGACATCGACCGACGGGCGTTGCGTGGCCACGATCAGGTGGATGCCGATGGCGCGGGCCTTCTGCGCCAGGCGCGTCACGGGCATCTCGACCTCCTTGGCCGTCATGATCAGATCGGCGAACTCGTCGATCACCACGACGATGTAGGGCAGGAAGCGGTGGCCGTTCATCGGGTTGAGCCGCCGCGCGGTGAATTTCTCGTTGTACTCGGCGATGTTGCGCGCCCCGGCCTTCTTGCAGAGCTCCAGACGGGTGTCCATCTCCGTGCAGAGGGCGTTGAGCGTGTAGACCGCCTTCTTGGGGTCGGTGACGATGGCCTCCTCCTCGGACTCCATCTTGGCCAGGAAGTGCTTCTCGATCTTGGCATAGAGCGAGAACTCAACCATCTTGGGGTCGATCATCACAAACTTCAGCTGCGCCGGGTGCATGCGGTAGAGCAGCGAGGTGATGATGGCGTTCAGGCCCACCGACTTACCCATACCCGTGGCTCCGGCCACGAGCAGGTGGGGCATCTTCGCCAGGTCGAAGACGAAGTTCTCGTTCTGGATCGTGCGCCCGATAACCACCGGGAGCGTGGCCTTCGACTCCTGGAAACGCAGCGAGCGGATGGCCGAATACATCGACACGACCTGCTTGCAGCGGTTCGGCACCTCGATGCCGATCGTGCCGCGCCCGGGGATCGGCGCGATGATGCGGATGCCCGACTCGGCCTTGAGGCTCTGCGCGATGTCGTTCTGCAGCCCCTGGATCTTCGAGATCTTGACGCCCTGGGCCTGCACGATCTCGTAGAGGGTCACCGTCGGGCCCACCGTGGCCTTAATGCGCTGGATCGGGATGCCGAAATACTTGAGCGTCTCCTCGATGCGGGTCTTGTTCTCGAAGATCTCCTCGTCCGAGACCTCCGAATCGGAGATGTAGTCCTCGAGCAGCGTCACGGGCGGCTTGCGGTAATTGACCAGATCCTTCAGCGGATCGTAGCTCTCGGTCGGGATCTTGCGTTCATCGACCATCCGCGCCTCGTGCGCCTCGACCGTGACCACCACCCCCTGCGTCGTCTCCCCGCCATCGTGGGCGGGCGCCGCGGCCGTTTCGGAGGGCATCCCGGCCACCGGATGCACGTCCGGCCCGGGGCCCTGCAGCGGCTCGGGACCGTCCGCCGGATCGTCCGCCGTCGTGAACTCCTCGAAGACGGGGCGGTCTTCGTCGTTGCGCGGCGCATACGACGGGCCGCGCCGCACGGTCTCCTGCACTGCGCTGCGGGCGGAAGCCCCGCCCTCGGAGGAATCGCCGCCCACGGTGATTTCGGTGAACGGGCCCTCCTGTACCGGCTGCCGCACAACGGACGGACGCGCCAGTTCGACCAGACCGCCGCGGCCCATGACCACGCGGTCGCCCGAACGGGAGAGATCCACCTCCGTGAACTCCCCGTCGTCGGCCGACAGGAGTTCAGGCTCCGCCTCATCATCAGCGACAATCGGCCGCCCGTCGGGAGTCAGCTCGAGGAAGGGGCTCTCCTCCCCCGCTTCCGCGGCATTCGCCGCCACCGCCACCTGTCTCTTATACACATCTCCGAGCCCACGAGACTAAGGCGAATCTCGTAT
>ERZ1504360.178-NODE-178-length-19654-cov-5.041788_pt1 | contig 19654 bp, 17 predicted proteins | sample MGYA00574855_ERZ1504360 | MGnify/ENA primary metagenome ERZ1504360 (study PRJEB39906, sample SAMEA3182045) | gut metagenome | biome: human; feature: gut; material: Stool; isolation source: human stools | place: Canada | collected 2011-11-01 ... | reverse complement strand
TTGTGGTGCTCTGGGCGGATATGGATGACCGCAGCATTGATCTGGTCAAGGAATGGGAACATCACCTTTGCCACGCTTGTCAATGCCGGGTCAGCTTTCTTCATTATCCGCATCATGTCGTTCCTCCTCATTCCGTGGATGACTTGAGGAGCCTTCCCCGGGAAAACAGAATTGACACCTACTTGAATTTCGGCATGGAATTCATTCGCCGTCTTTATGAAGGGCAGCTGTTTTGCGTTTCTAAAATAGACGCTGACCAAATTTATTTTACCCGGGAACTGGAAGCGGCCTTTCAAATGATATCCGGTCCGGAGGATTGCGTCTCCATCCGGGGGGCACAATACCCTGGTTCATCAGCAAAGATTGATGATTTATGGTCCTCGGCCGGTAAATGGCGGTGGCGACTCCCTCATCTGCGGCATGAACAACTTGCCCCGCTTTGGAATTGCGGCGCTTTACGAAGTGGATATAACCGCTCATCCGCAGGTGACCCCTTATCCTGATGCCTGCTGGATGCACTTCATGAAAGCGGCTAAATACAAAAATGTCATCCGGGAATTTCATGACGATGAAGTCATCCCTCTTTCTCAAAATCCGGCTCTGCAGGAGTGCTTTCTCTCTCGTATTCTGCCGTTATTGCAGGAGGCAAAAAGCCCGTATGCGCATCTCCGCCTGGACTAGTTCCGTTTGATGCCGGTTGGACAGGAAATCGCATGTTTTCTCGGAAAAACTCTTATCTCACGCCACTCGGATGGACTCTCCCGTTTGCGTAGCTTTTACCGACTTTGAATCCGGGTTCAAACCGCAAAACCACATTCTGGGCCTGATCTTGAAAGAACGTTTGGGCGCTGTTTTTGTGGATGACCTGGCCCGTGCCGACTTGCTGATTTATTCAATCTTTGGAAATGCCGCACGTTCCTTTAAAGGTCCTCGTCTGTTTTATACGGAAGAACCTGTTTTGCCGCGCTGGAAGGAAGGATGCTATTCCCTGACAAGCCTGAGAGATGGAACGCTTTCCGGGGACCGTCATTTTCGTTTTCCTGCGTGGTTAAACGCCGACTATATCCGCAGGACGGGTCACATTGAACAATACTCCTCCGTTCCAGGGGATATTCTCAATCGGCATGAAAAATTCTGTAATTTCGTCTATTCCGGGGGAGAATTCCGGGAGGCCGTCCGTTTTTTGGAAACTCTTTCCCAATACAAATACGTAGACAGTTCCGGCCAGCTTCTGAACAACACGGGCATGATCGTTAAAGACAAAGTCGAATTCTGCTCCCGGTACAAATTCACCATAGCGTTTGAAAACTATGCTTCCCCCGGTTACATAACGCAAAAACTGACGGATGCTTTTGCTGCCGGAAGCCTGCCCGTCTACTGGGGAGCACCGGATGCCTGCCGCGAATTCAACCCCGGGCGGTTCATCAATGCTCGTGATTTTCGCAATCATGCGGAACTGGTCCGGTATGTGGAGCACCTGGACAGGAATGTTGACGAATACCTCTCCTACTTCAAGGGCCCCTTGTTTGACGAGGGACAGATCGGCGTGGATGGCCTGCTGGATGAAGCTGCCTTGTTTTTCAAGAAAATTTTCAGGGAGGGAAAAGCCGGGCGGCAGCCTGCCTCCATGGAGGGAAAGGACGAACCGTTGCTTCACGGGGGAGTTTTTATGCCGCGGTATGACGATGGGAAACCATGGACGGTTTCGGAAACAGTTTCTCCTTCTCAAAAACGGCCACTTGGACGGCCATTCAATATGGCGGCATGCATTGCATCATACAAGCGGGTGGAAGACCTCCTTCGCCAGATTCTCTGCATGATGAACCAGAGCTATCCACATCTGCATGTATTTGCAGCAGTTAAGGGAGTTTCGGCTGAAACGGCCCGCAGGATTCTGCTTCCCCATGTGCAGCCGTTCATCGATGCCGGAAGAGTGACGCTGCGCCTCTGCCCTAACAGAAACCAGCTTACCAACTTTATGGATACCGTCCGTGGCCTGGATATTTCATCCTATGACCTTTTTGCCAAGATTGACGATGATGACTTCTATGACCCGGACTACTTCCGGCATGTTGCCGATTTTCATGCCCTGTTGCCCGATGGTTATTCAAGCTGCCACCGTGGGGAGGGCCTGTGGCTGAAACGGCATGAAGGATACCCTTATCTGGAAAAATCCTTCCTGCTGGCCCTGGGGCCGGCTCAAGTCATGTCGCGGCGGGTCATGGAGGATCTGCTGGCTTGGGAAACCGACCGCGCGGCTATGAAGGAAGCCATGTACCGTTGTTTAAGGCAAACGGGATTCTATCAATTTGGCTTTGCGGAAGATCAGCTATTCCAGACCGTCATGCTGGAACACGGGTGTGCTGACATAGCTCCCTATCTGAAAAAGCGGGGAATTCACAGCCATCTGATTATGCAAAAAAGCAATGCTTCCATCATGCGGGGAGGTACTGTTTCCGAGGAATTCCGGAAAATGCAGAACGGTGCTTCTACAGATGCCGGAAATGATGAACACCTCGTGGACATCATCCATTCTGACTGGAAAGGATGCATGAAAATCAGCAATGGACGGGCCATGCGCCTGGACGGCCCTCGGGATGAAGCCGACGTGCTGTCTCTGACCGGAGTGGAAATCACATTGAAATGGGATAAATGGGGCGTGGAAACCTTTACGAAAATGGAAGAAGGCGCCTACCGTTTACGGAAGAAGGAAGAAGCCGCCTTCCTTCAATCTCCTCCCCATGCCTCCTCCCTTATTCATTTGCGCCAGCAGGATTGGACGGATGGCTTGTGCATCACGGGAAACAGGGGAAAGCGTTTAAATTGCAACGATGGAGGCGAAATCCTTGAATACTCGGACAAAAAACTCGTCATAGGCTGGGATTACTGGGGAAAGGAAACCTTTCTTCGCAGAGAAGACGGTAATTACTGGTTCTCTTCCTATTCATTCATGGCGCCGGACTCTTCTATTGCGGATGAATATGTCATTGCTCTCTGCGGCGCCCCGGAAAAACCGTGGCTGCATTCAACGGGGCGTCCCGTCGTTCGTATCCGTTATTCTTCCTGGAACCTGGAAGACCATTTGGACAACATGAAACGGGATATCCTTGAATTTCTCGCCGCCACCCCGCATGCGAAGCGCATTCTCCTGGCAGGGAGGGCGGAAGAAGCCGTTGCCTGCCTTCTTCTCGCTTCATGCATTAAAAAACGCTATCCTTCCGTCCGGACGGGAATTCTTGGAATGCCGTGGAACGTCGGCCGGGAAAGCCGGCATACAGAGGAAAACTGTCCTCAAGAAAAACGTCTCCGGGTCAATCCGTCGTTGCTGCTTAAGGAAAACCGGGCGCAAGGAATCGATACTTGTGCGTACGCTTTCCATGTAAGCAACAGTAACCCGGAACAAGTGGAAAACAATCTCCGGAATCTCCTTGATTCTCTCCAGATCATTTACAATTTCTCGCCCCCCTGCGGTTGGGGGGAAAAAGATGAATGCAAGAGTGCAAAAAACTTCATTCAGCAATATCCGGAAATATTCAAGCGCATGGCGGATTGCTGTTTTGACGACTTGAAAGGAAAATCCGCCCCACCGGAATATATCGATCTGAACGCATGGATCATGGAAGATAGATAAAAATTAGAGTTATTTACTTGTTACTAAGTATATAGGTCCCTTTTGAAAAGATATACAGGAGATTCATGCCACAGCACAGAACACTACAGCCTGGAAACGAAAAACCTTGAGAAACCAAGGGTTTTACTCATCTTAAAATCTGAAAACTGGCGGAGAGAGTGGGATTCGAACCCACGGTGGGTTGCCCCACGGCGGTTTTCAAGACCGCTGCATTAAACCGCTCTGCCATCTCTCCATGCAACAAGCGCGGGCATAAGCTACCGTGAGGAGGGCGGTTCTGTAAAGTCCTATTCACGTCTGCCCGCAGGTTTGCGGAGATGGCATGAGTGCCTGTGCTTCATGAAATTTTGTGCTGCCGGTGGAGATGCTTTCTCCCTGACCAGCAGGGGAATGCGGAGCCCGGTAGTGCATTTTACGCCGGGAATCAAGGGGAATTTGGGTTGGGTATTACTCTCAGGGGCTGTATAATGCCGGGCATGAAAGGCTCCCGCATTCTTGTCCTGACCGGGCCCGGCAAGGGAAAGACGACTTCCGCCTTCGGCATGGCCCTGCGCGCGTTGGGGCATGGTGGGAAAGTGGCCGTAATTCAGTTTATCAAGCACGACGGTTCCTATGGGGAGGTGGTGGCTCTCCGGCAGTTTCCGAATGCGGAGGTGGTGTGTTCCGGGGCCGGATTTACGGGCCGCGCCAGGGATGAAGAGTCCCGTGAACGCCACGCTTCCGCCGCTCGGGACGGGTGGAGGGTGGCCCGGGAGAAGCTGGCGGATGAGTCCGTGGGAACCGTGATTCTGGACGAGATTTTTTACCCCCTGAATTACGGCTTCATTTCCGTTGCGGAAGTCGTGGATGCTTTGAAAAAAATTACCCCCGGAAAGGTCGTTGTCCTGACAGGCCGGGATGCTCCGGAGGAAATGATCGCCGTGGCCGATACCGTGAGCCGGATTGAATGCGTCAGGCATGCCTTTCAGCAGGGAATCAAGGCTCAGAGGAATGTTGAGTTTTAAGATATTCTCTTCTGAAAACTCTCAGGTAAACCTGTTCTCCGCCGTCGGCCATTCCTCTCTTCATTCCTGCGTCGCCCTGAATTCCGGTGGAAGTTGTTCCATGAGTTTCTGGGCGCATTCCCGGGGCGTCGCTTCCGATGTGTCTATGGAGAAGTCATGCGGGAAATTCTGGTGAATGCATCCGTATTGGCGCTCCGCATGGGCCGGGTCCGGAGTCCGGTCGGTACGGTTCCGCTCGCGTTCCAGCAGGATGTCCTCCCGGCAGTCCACTTTGATGAGGGCGCGGGGAATGCCGCTCAGGCGGTTCAGGAGGTCTTGAACCCAGGCGCGGGATTCGCCGATGACGTGGTCCACGATGACCAGGGCGCCTTTCCGCGCGGCCTCTGCAATGGCGGCGTGGAAGGACTCGATGAAGGGGAGCCCGGTTTCCCGGACGGCGTCCAGGGCGTTTTCATGCCTTCCCCGGCTCATGGCCAGATAATCGTCCATGGAAAAAATCATGGAGTCCTCCTCCATGAGGCGGTGCAGGGTCCGGGCCAGCGTGCTTTTCCCCGCGCTGGAGGCTCCGTTGAGCAGGATGACGCGCCCCAGCCCCGGCTGAGGCTCCTGCGGGTGGTCCGGGGTTTCCGTTCCCCAGTACAGGTGGATGTAGCCGGCCTTCACGTTCCCATCCGCCACTCCTTCCCGGCTCTTGTTTCCATTCTTGTCCGTCACTGTGTAAAGGGGCGGGTAGGGCCGGTTCAGTTCAATTCGGGACCAATGGAATTCATGGCCGCGGATGCGGGTGAAAGGCAGCCCGAACGGGGCTCCCGTTTCCATCACGGCTTCCCGGTATCCCAGGGAACGGAGCTTTTCCCCCATCCGGGCCGTTCCGTCAATGACTCCGCACATGTTCCTGCTTGTCCCGTCCGGAAGCGCCAGTTCCTTGCAAAGGTACATGTATCCCCCGCATTCGGCAAAGATTTCTCCGCCGTTCTTGGCAAATTCCAGGATGGCGTTCCGCATGGCCTCATTGCTTTCCAGACGGCCCGCGAAGGTTTCCGGATAGCCGCCCCCCAGGTAGAGGGCCTGGGTTCCTTCCGGAAGGGCGGTGTCTTCCAGCGGAGAAAAGCAGGTGATGTCCCAGCCCGTTTGCTTCAGCCGTTCCAGGTTGTCCCCGTAGTAAAAACAGAAGGCATTATCCCGGGCTACGGCCAGAATCCCGCGGGGAGGGGCGGGCGGCAGGGGAACTTTCAGCGGTTCCGGACGTCTGCGTTCCGTGATGTTCATCAGCAGTTCCCAGTTGACGCGCTTTTCTGCCTCTGCCGCCAGCCGGAGGAACCAGGATTGCTGCCGGGCTTCCTCTTCCGCGGGAACCAGGCCCAGCTGCCGTTCCGGGAGCGTCCATTCCGCGTTTTTGGGGAACGCCGCCACCAGCGGCGGCATCCTGTGGTGGTCCAGCGCCCGGCGCAGAAGGTCCGCGTGCGCGGCGCTTCCCACGCCGTTGGCAATAACTCCCGCTATGTTCAGGCCGGGATGGTGCTGGGAGAAGCCGCGGACGACGGCGGCAATGGACCCCGCCATGCCGCGCGCCTGAACCACCAGCAGGACGGGCAGGCCGAGCGTGAGGGCGCAGTCCGCCGTGCTTCCTTCCAGGCTTTCAGGCGTTCTGGCGTCAAAGAGGCCCATGACTCCCTCGCAGATGGCGATGTCCGCGCAGGAGGCGTGCCGTGCCCATTGGGAACGGACTCCGTTTTTCCCCATCATCCACGTATCCAGATTGAAGGAAGGCAATCCCGTCGCCTGCCGGTGGAAGGAGGGGTCAATGTAGTCCGGGCCGCACTTGAAGGCCTGCACGCGTAATCCCCGGGCGGAGAGCGCCGCCATCAGGGCGAGGGATACCGTGGTTTTGCCTCCCCCGGACTGGGTGGAGGCGATGCAGAAGGCGTGAAAAGGCTTATTCATGGGAAACAGGCAAATTCTGCGGATGCTGTCTTTCCGGATCAGGTCAGGATATTCCGTACTTGTCGGCGTAGCCTCTCCGTTCAAAAAGGACGTCTCCGTCCCTGATGGTCCGGGGGCCTCCCAGAAGCACCAGCGTGGACATGTCCACGTCCTCCAGCGGGAATTCGTCCAGCGTCCCCACCCATTTCCGTTGGGCCGGGCGCCCCGCGTGCTTCACGTAGGCGCAGAGGGTTTTCCCCCCGCGTTGGTTCCGGAAGATGCGCAGGGCCTCCTCCAGCAGATGGCGGCGTTTGCGTCCGGCGGGGTTGTAAAGGACCACGGGCAGCGCCGTTCCGGCGCTTTGCTCCAGGTTGGCACGGATTTCCTCCGCAGGGACCAGCAGGTCGGACAGGCTGAGCAGGCAGAAGCCGTTCTGGAGGGGCGCCCCCAGCGCGGAGGCGGAAATGCTGGCCGCCGTAATTCCCGGGAGCACTTCAATGCGGACCGGGGAAAAGCGTTCGTTTTCCTTCCTCATTTCGTAGAGCAGCCCGGCCATGGCCAGGATGCCCGGGTCACCGGAGCAGACCATGCAGACATTTTCCCCGTTCAGAGCCGCTTCCAGCGCGGCCGTGCACCGCGGCACTTCCCCCATCATCCCGGTCTGGATCATCTTTTTTCCGTGGATGCGTTCCCGGATGAAATCCAGGTATTTGGTGTAGCCGGCTATGCAGGTGCATTGCTCCATGGCTGCCGCCGCTTCCGGCGTAAGCTGGCCCGGAGACCCGGACCCCAGCCCGATGACGATGACATTTCCGGCTCCTTGACGGGCCTTGTTCCGGCTGCCGTGAGGGCACGTTGCCAGGGCCAGCGTGACGTTCCCGCCGCAAACGGTTTTAGGAGTGCTGATTTTACCCCCGGAGGCCAGAATGGCGGAAGCCTCGGAAACGGAATGAGTCCCCGTTTTTTCAAAGACGGCGTCTGACGGCGTGGGAATTTCCACCGCGTCCAGCTCGGCTGGCTCAAAGACATGGAAAGGCACATTCCATGTTGCGGCCAGGGCCAGGATGGCCGGTTCCTGCTCCTTGAGCGTGCAGGAGGCAAGGGCTTTGATACGGGACCGGGAGATTCCCTGCCGGGCAAGAAAGCCTTCCGCGTATTGCTGCAGCAGCCCGGGTTCCGTTCCTTTTTTGCAGCCTATTCCAAGCACGAAGGAGGATGACTGAATAAGCAGGGCGGCAGCTCCCCCCGCAGATTCCGGGGGCTCTTCATCCCAATAGACGGCGGGAACGTACGGTTTTTCCGCGGCTTCCGCTCCATCCGCCCGCGCCGGAATGACCTGGGGACAGTCCCGCCAGTACCGTTCGTGGATTTCCTGCGGACCGTGAAAAGATACGGTGTCTCCGGCAAGCAGGGCCGCATTCAGGGTTTTGATGGCGTCCGGGTTGAGAACGCAGGCCTTTTCCCTGGCTGCCGCTTCGTCAAAGGCGGTGATTCCCCGCGTGTCCGTGGCGGTGGTGATGACGGCCTCCCCGCCGCTGATGCGGGCCAGCCTGCGCGCCAGGCGGTTGCCGCCGCCCAGGTGGCCGGAAAGCAGGGGAATGAGGTGGGAGCCGGACTCCGAACAGCAAACTACCGCCGGGTCCGTGGCCTTGTCCCGGAGCAGGGGAGCCGTTTTCCTGACGGCAATTCCCGTGGCCCCGATGAAAACGTGCGCGTCAAACAGGTTCCACTGCCGGGCAAGCAACGGGTCGAAGTCCTCCGGGGGAACCCGCTTGACACCTTCCGTTTCCCCGGCCCTGCCTACGGAATGGATAACGGTTTTCCCCAGGGACTGGGAAATCTCCTGCGCCTTGCGGACTCCTTTTTCCGTGAAAGCGTAAAACGCGCAGCTTCCGTCGAACCGTTCGTCTTCCTTCTCATTCCGGTAGCCGTGGCTGAATTGGCCGTGATAGAGCAGGGACTGCCCGCAGTCGTGCGCGCCGATGGCGTCACCCACCAGGATGAGGGCCTGCCTGCCGATGCCCGCCCGCGCCGTTTCCGCCGCAATGGTGGACAGCGTGCCGCGGATGATTTTTTCATCCGGCCAGGTGGCGCGGTACACCACCGCCGCCGCCGTATCGGGGGATTTCCCGGCGGAGACCAGCCGTGCGGCCAGTTCGTCCAGCTTGCCCGCGCTGAGGAAGAACGCCAGCGTGGCGCCCGTCTTGGCAAAGGCCTCGCAGGCCTCCCCGGAGGGCATGGGCGTTCTTCCCGGGGTGCGCGTCAGCACCAGGCTCTGGGCGAGTCCCGGATAGGTCAGTTCCGTGCGCAGGGCCGCCGCCGCCGCAAAAACGCTGCTGACTCCCGGCACCACGATGGATTCAATGCCCTTCTTGTCAAGCAGGTCGAATTGCTCCGCGACGGCTCCGTACATGGAGGGGTCCCCCGTGTGGAGGCGCACCACTTTTTTCCCTTCCAGCACGCCCCGGGCCATCACTTCCACCTGTTCCTTCAGGTTCATTCTGGCGCTGTCATGAAGTTCCGCCTCCGGGCGGCAGCGCTTGAGGTGCGCCGGGTTGACCAGGGACCCGGCATACACGACTACGTCGGCCTCCTTCAGGAGGGCGGCGCCTCGTTCGGTAATCAGGTCTTCGGCTCCGGGGCCGGCTCCTATGAAATGGATGGGAAAACGGGCGGTATTCATGCGCGGGAATAGGTGAAAAGGGTGATGCGGTTGCCGTGCCGCAGATGGTGGTAGGTTCCGGCAATGGGAGATTCGGAGGCGATGTCCAGGGAGAACATCCCCGTGCGTGCGGCGGCGTTCCAGCCGTAAAGCAGGTGCTCGCTTTCCGTGGTTACGGCGGAGGCTACCAGAAGGCCGCCGGGGTTCAGGGCGTCAAAACAGGCCTGCATGATGGATTCCAGCCCGGCGCCCCCTCCTCCCGTGAAAATGCGGTCGGGCTTGGGCAACGCGTCCAGGGCCTCCGGCGCTTCTCCCTGCATGCAGGTGTAATTCACGCAGCCCAGGCGCCGGCAATTCCGGCGCATCAGTTCCAGGCGGCCAGCCTGCCGTTCCAGCCCGTACACGGAAAGTCCGGGGCGCAGGGCGGCGGCTTCCAGGCCGATGGAGCCGCTCCCGGCTCCCACGTCCCACAGCACCCCCCAGGCCGGAAGGCGCAGCTTGGACAGGATGACCGCCCTCACTTCCTCCGCCGTAATCAGGTTGTTCTCCTTTTCATAAAAATCCGCGGGCAGTCCCAGAGGCAGGACGGGCGCGGCTCCGGGGCGGTTGTCCGGCAGCAGCAGGAGCATGGAAGTAGGGGAGCATTCCTCCCTGGCCAGCTCCGCCAGGGTTCCTTGCAGAATGCGCTCGTCAGCCATTCCCAGGCATTGGGCCGCCACGGCGGAACGCCCCGCCGCTGACGGATGGAACTCCATGGCCGCCGCGGCCAGGCGGCAGGCGGTGAAGGGATGGCCTCCGTAGATGACGGCGAGCGGCTGGGCCAGAATTTCCCCCCACGGAATATATTCCGTGCTGTGCGCGCTGAAGCAGCGTGCGCGGTCCCACGCCATGCCCAGGCGGTGGAACAGGGCCTGGAAGGACGTGGGGGCGGGGATGAATTCCAGCCGGTCTCCGTCACAAGCCAGGGATTGGAGCGTGCCGCCCATGCCGTGGAACAGGGCGTCTCCGGAGGCCAGCACCACTACGTTGTTGCCGTGCCGTGCTTCTTCCAGGGCTTCCCGCGCCTGTTCCCGCGCGTTTTTGCCGATGGGGATGCGCCGGGCGTCGGAAGGGGGACAGGCTTCCAGCAGGGCGGAGGAGGCGTAAATGCTCTGTGCCTCTGCCAGTTTGCCAAGCAGGGCCGGGGACGGTTGAAGCGGGCCTGTGCCGCAGGAAAAAACAGTCAGGGGTGGCATGGAGGTATGTCGAGAAGGAGGTTGCCGGAAAAGCCGGAAATCAGGAAACGGACGGGAAGGCCGGGCACGTGGCGCTGGAACTGGCGCTGCGCTTCCGCGGCGAGGTCGCGGTAAATGGAAAGGTGGGCCTCTTCCGGCGTCAGGGAGAGCGCCTGGCGGACGGAAGAACAGGCCAGGATGCCCCGGCGCGCTTCCCCGGAAAGCGGCGCATGGCGTTCCGCCGTGCGGAGAAAGAGCGGCATGTCCTGGGCCACCTTGTGGGCGTGGGTGTTGGCAAATCCGGCGGCGTACTTGCAGAGCTTGCCCGGCATGCAGGCCACTACGGCTTCCGTCATGCCCTGTTCACCTGCGCTCTGGAGGCTTTCCGCAATGAAATCCCCAATGCAGATGAAGGAAATGGAGGGGTATTCCGGCAGGAGGGTCTTCGCCAGCGCGGCGGTGCGGCCCCCGGTGCAGAACACGGCCTTCCTGAAGCCGGAAAGCCGGGTAGAGCGCACGCAGATGCGGATGGTGGCGATGTAGGCTTCATGGCTGTACGGGCGAACGATGCCGCTGGTGCCCAGAATGGAGATGCCCCCCACCACGCCAAGCAGGGGATTGAGCGTTTTCCCGGCGAGCTTTTCCCCGTCCCGCACGGAAATTTCCGCCAGCCAGCACCCTTCCCGCATGCCGGCGCGTGCCAGATTGTCCGTAATCATGCGCCGCGGTCCGTGGTTGATGGCCCATTTGTGCTGCTCGCAGTCCAGGCCCGGCAGCGTGCACAGGCCTATGCCTCCGCCGGAGCGCAGGATGAGGAGGGCCCGGCCAATGGGCAGGAGATAATCTTCCCGGGCGGCCTGCTCCGGCACGGCTGCGCTTACGCGCGCTTCCAGCACGGCTCCATGGGTGCAGTCCGGGTCGTCCCCTCCGTCCTTGACGATGCGGGCGAACCCCGGCGCGCAGTCTGCCAGCGGAAGCGTTCTCGTCTCCCCGTCCGGGAAAAGCAGGGGAAGCGGTCCGTTGATTTCTTCCCCGTTCAGCGTTTTCCATGCGGCCGTGATGGCGGCGGCGGCATTGGCTCCTGTGGAAAATCCTTTCCGGAGCGGCTGGCGGAGGGGGGCGGACATGGATGGGGGACGGCTTTTTGGAATGCGGAAAACTTAGGAGGCGGGCAGGTTTTCCAGAATGGCGTGCAGGGTGGTCACGGCCAGGGCGCTCCCGCCGCGCCGCCCGTCCAGGACAATCTGCGGGACGGGGCACGTCCCGGTCAGCAGCTTGGATTCCACGACGTTGACGAAGCCCACCGGCATGCCTACGATCAGGGCGGGCCTGATGCCTTCCTCCAGCGCGTACCGGGCGATGCGGGCCAGGGAAAGGGGAGCGTTCCCGATGAGGACGATGGCTCCGTCCAGGATGGGGCGCGCTTTTTCCGCGGCGCAGATGGCGCGCGTCCTGCCTGTGGATTTGGCCTGTTCCGCAATGTCGGCATCGGAAATATGGCAGTGGATGTCCTCCCGTGCGTAGCCGGGATGGGCGCGCCTCAGCCGTTCCACGGAAAGTCCGGCGCGGATCATGTTGGAATCGCAAAAGATGGGGCAGTGCCTGCGGAGCGCCTCCAGGGCGGAGGGAATGGGATCATGGCGGAACGCCAGCCCCTCGCCGATGGAAAGGTCCGCCGTGGTGTGGATGAGCCGCCGCATGACCTTCCATTCGGCAGGCGGCAGCTCTTCCCAGCCGTGGAACTCTCGTTCAATGGCGGCAAAGCTTTCCGCCTCAATGGCGGCGGGGGGCATGTCCCAGCGGATGTTAAATTCAGAGGTCATGAGAAGTCAGTGGGTATAGTGGATGAAAAGTCCCGTCAGGGCAATAAGAAGGATGGCCCCGATCATGCGGGAAAGCTGCATGACCACCACGATGGTCAGGGCATCCCGCGTGGGGAAGATGCCCATGGCGGAGGGAAGGTTGCGCCGCAGGGCGCGGATGGGGTTGCCGATGGCGCTGGCTACCAGCATGGCCAGCAGAATCTGGGAGGAGGTGACCATGCCGTGGCTGCGGAGGTTGGCGGCCACCCCTGCGGCCTGGACCAGGCCGCCCATCTGCGCGGCGACGATGCTCATGAGCTCCGCGGGAAAAATGCGGTTCACCCAGTCTGGCACATGTTCCTCCCACCAGGAAAACAGGCCGTTTTTCATCAGCCATTCCACGCCGATCATCAGGGGGACCGTCAGGCAGAGCATCCGGAAAACAAGCGCCAGCACCCGCAGGCACGTCTGGCGCAGGGATGTGCGCCATTCCGGGGAGGCGTGCTCCGCGGCGGCCACGGCGCCGGCATTCCCGGAATCCGGCACGGCGGCGGGGCTCTTCCTGCGGTGGAGGAACACCACGGCCGCTATGAACAGGAAGCCGAAGCCCATCTGCCACCCGAAGTAGCAGATGGCGGGCAGCCCCACCGCGCCGATGACCGGATACGCCACCCGCAGGGAGTGGGAGACGTAGGAAAGGTAGCTGTTCACCATGCCGCCCGCAATCAGGTTGGAATGAGTAATTTTGCCTTTTGCGTGGCTGCTCACCAGCATGCCGTTGGCGGCGGCATTGGAATAAAGCGCCGTGGGGATGGACAGGCTGATGATTTCCGGCAGGTGGGCCCAGCGGGCCAGTCCGCCGAACAGCTTGCCCAGGGCAAGATGCCAGCGGAAGATTTCAGCAATGCCGCCGATGAAGGCCGCCACGGCCACCAGGCCGATCAGGCTGCCAATCTGGGGAAGGCGCGCCAGAATTTTTCCCGCGCCTGTCTCCGGAACCTGGGTGTTCCGGGAATGATGGCTCTTTTTGGGCGGCGGGGCAGGGCTGGAAGCGGCGGCTTCCGTCTTTTCCCCTCCCGCCTGCGTTTCCCGGGTGGATTCCCCGGCAGGCTTCATGGCTGTGCGGGCTTTTCCCGATCCCCCGGCGCCCATGCCGGCGGGCATGTGGACCACCATGACTCCGGAGGCTGCCAGGGCCAGCGCCAGCCAGAGCCAGCGGAGGGGCCGGCGCCAGGGATAGGTGCGGGAGTGCCTGGTGCGGTTCATGCCTTCTTGACGAACATCAGGGAAAGGTATTCTTCCGGCCTTGCGTCAATGACGTCGATGTCGTCCGTAATAAACTCGTCGGGCATGCCGAGCCTTTCCCCGTAAATGACGCGGATGTCCTTTTCCCGCCGGATGCGCTCCATCAGGCGCGCGCGGCTGCGGTAGGTCTTCATGAGAACGGTGGTGGTTCCGGGCGGGAACTCCAGGGAATCCGCCATCTCCGGCTTGAAGGCGGGAATGACCCGGAGCCGTTCCCCGTTTTCCACCAGTATTTGGCGGCTGCGGGCCGCCAGGGTGCAGAAGGAGGTGACGCCCGGCACCACTTCCGCGTGCAGGCCGGGATTCCGGCTGAGCAGGAGGCTCAGAATATAGCCGAAGGTGCTGTAGGTCATGGCGTCTCCCAGCGTGGCAAAGGCGCAGTCCAGGCCGCGGGAAAGAACTCCCTCAATAATGGCCGTATTCTTTTCAATCTGCTCCTGCCTGGTTCTCGCGTCGCGGGACATGCTGAAAACCAGCTTGCGGAACTCCGCCTTCACGCCGCCCACGGAACGCACCACCGCTTCGGAAATGCTGAAATCGCTGTTGGGTCCGGTCACCGTAAACACCACGTCCACGGAGCGGAAGACGTTGACGGCCTTGAGCGTGAGGTATTCCGGATTTCCGGGGCCGATGCCCACCCCGTAGAACTTTCCAGGGCTGGCCATGTCAATGCGCTTGTTTGGGGGTCATGAGGTCGTCCTCCGTGGTCCGGGCATGGCGGGAGAAAACGGCGCGGATGCCCGGGTTTTCCCCCAGCCCACGCAGGTGGGTCTTGACGGTGAAGCCCTCCTTCCTGAGCATGGAAGCCCAGGAATCCTCCTCATCCCCGCCCAGGTCGTTCTTGGCGTGGTCTCCGGCCACCAGCATGAAGGGGGCCAGCCAGACGGTCTTGGCGCCGGACTTTTTAAGCTGTTCCAGAATGGGGGCCACCCCCCGCGTTCCTTCCACGGTGGCGAAAAACGCCAGGCTGTCGCGGTCGTTCAGCTCGCGGGCGAAGTCGGAAAGCACCATGTCGCAGCGTCCTTCCTGCTGGCCGTGCCCCATGAGCAGGATGGCTTCATCCTTCTTCCGTTCCGCGGGGAAATGCTCCAGAAGGGCCGTGATGGCCTCGTTCCTGTCCCGTTCGCTTTCCAGCAGGGGGCGGCCGATGAACACGTGGTCAAAGCTGTCCGGATGGCGCGCCAGGAAACTGACGATCTGCCTCTCCATCCGGGAAAACTCCTCGCCGGGGGCGATGTGAAGGGACTGGACGCGCAATGTGCGTATGCCTTTGCGGGCCATCTGTTCCAGATTTTCCTCCACGGAGGGAACGGGGGTTCCGCGTCCGGCAAGCTTCCTGCGGATAATGCTTGAAGTATAGCTCCACTTCAGGCGGTCCGGGGCATAATGGGCCAGCATGTCCTTCTCCAGCTCCTTGTAGGAGACGGTAGCGTCCTGGTGGCTGGTCCCGAAGGCCACGAGAAGAAGCCCTTCCTGCCGTGACGGCGCCGCCTGTTCCGCCGGGGCGGGGGACGCTTCCGCCCTGCATGGGGCGGCGGAAAGCACAGGCAGGGAAAACAGGGTGAGTCCTGCAAGAAAAACGGAGGAAAGGGGCAGGAATGCCCCCGGTACGTAAGAGGATGCTTCAATCATGCGTTGATAAGGTATGGTGAACCGGAGCAAGGATATTCGGACTCCGGGTCTCCAACCTCCCCCTCGCCTTCACCCTCCGGAATGGGAGGACTGGCTGACCGGAACGCTGGCGGAAAAGCGTTCCTTGAGGGTTTGTAACCCGATACCGCAGCGCGACTGTTTCCGGTTCTCACGGAATTCCCCGTTGCTTCGGCGTGTTTAATGGCGTTTTTAGCCGTCACTGTCAATGTTTATTAGAACGCCGCCGAATTTCCGGAGACTGGGAAAAAATGTGCGTGGACGGGTAAAAACCGCCTTTTGGCCGTTCCTGCGCCTGCTCTTGGAAAAAATGCAGGTTCCGGATGCGGAAGCGGTGGAAGACGGGGCATTCCGGGGTGCAGAAATCCCGGCGGAAAAGAGAGGGAGGAAGCGCCCCATTCCGTACCGTGCCGGGGCTTTCCAATCCGGTAGGCCGCAGGCCGGAGTTTGCTGCTTGCAGAAGGCGGGGCAGGTATGAGAACATGGAGCATGGCTTCTTCCCCGGATGTTGTAGAATATATCTGTTTCCAGCTCCGGCATGCCGGGGACATTTCCTTCAAAAAAATGTTTGGGGAATACGGCCTGTACTGTGACCGGAAATATTTCGGCCTGGTATGTGACAACCAATTATTTGTCAAAATCACGGAGCCGGGCCTGAAGCTGCTTCCGCAGCAGGAGCAGGGCAGTCCCTATCCCGGCGCCAGGCCGCATTTCCTGATGACGGAACTGGATGATGACCGGGCTCTCTCCTCCTTTGTCCGGGCAACCTGTTCCGTTCTCTCCGCTCCGGATGTCTTATCCGGGAAGAAGAAAAAAGCTTCCGGAGAAAAAAGAAACAGGCGTCCGTAAACGCCTGTTTGTTCCGGATGAAATGCCGTTCGGCTGAAAGGCTTATTTATCTTCCGGAGCCTCTGGCACAGCCAGGGAAGAAAGGCTCTTTTTCAGATTGCCCGCAACGGTCTGCGTGGCTTCATTATCGGACTCCGCGAATTTGTCCACGGCCTGCGTCAGGGATTTGAGGTCGGATTCAGAAACCTTTCTCCCTTTCGCCTTGCGCTGTTCCAGGGCGGAAATCTTCTTGTTGAGGTCGGCCAGCTTCGGCAGGTCCTTGTTCGCCTTCAGAGTCGCCAGCGGTTCGTCGAACTCCTTGACGGAGGGGACCGCCGTCTTGAGGCGCGTGATGGCCGTCACCGCTTCCAGCGGGTTGGACTGGATCTGGGCCTGCACCATGTCCTTGGCGTCTCCCAGCCATTCGTCAAAAGCGGCGCAGACGGCCTGGGCCTCCTCGTCGTCCGTTTTCTTCCGCAGGGGCGTGATCTTGGACTCGATGTTGCTGCCGTTGGAAACGACCGTCTTGGCCAGGGATTTGTACTTGTCCAGCTCCACGCCTTCCAGGATGGGAAGGCCGCGTTCCACCTTCATCACCTCCTTTTTCACCAGGTCGTAAAGCTGGGTGGGATGCCCCTTGGCCACCACCTTTCCGTTGGCCCCGATCAGCACCGCATGCGGCAGGCCGCCCGGGCAGGAGGCCGCCGGAATATCCAGCCCCTGATAGACGGGGAAGGTAATCTTCTTTTCCTCCAGGAACTGCTTCACCCTGGGGGTCAGCCCCTGGCGGTGACTGCCAACCACGGTGAAACCCTTGGATTGGAATTTGTCCTGTAATTCCTGCAAATGCGGCATGCTGGCGATGCAGGGAGGGCAGTTGATGCCCCAGTATTCAAAAAACACCACCTTCCCCTTCAGGTCGGAAGCCTTGATTCTCGGCCCGTGGAGGTGGCTGCCTTCGTCAAAGGATGGGTAGGTGACTTTGGCGCCGTTCCCGTTGTCCGCCGCGTGGAGGAAAGCCGGGGCCGTCATGGCGGCAATGGAGCCGGACAGAATGAGGGCAGTAAAGGTTTTCATAGGATGAATGATGCAGAATCCCGCATTGAGTGTCAAGAAGGAAGCTCGCGCCCCGCGCTGCCTTCTCCGGTTGTTTCCTCGGCTGTCCCGCCTGTTCTGTTTCGACGGGCTGCGCACTTCCGGTCCGGGGAAGCCCGGCGGCCCGTTCCCATGGGAAAAACGCTTCAGGCAATATCCAGCCCCATGATGTAATCCGTCATGTAATAACCGTGGCCGATGTGGAAATCCCCGCGTTCCAGTTCCCGCATCCCCATGCGCCGGTAAAACTCCACCGCCCGGGTATTATAGCGGTTCACGTTCAGGCGCATCAGGCACGGTTCCGGGTGGATGCTCCTGATGTAGCTGACGGCCTGGCGGAACAGGTAGCTGCCGATGTGCAGCCCCTGGAAGCCGGGCAGAACATAAATTTTCTGCAAGTGGAAGACGCCGGGGCCTTCCGGCTGGACGGACAGGTAGCCGCAGTCCTCCCCCTGATGGGAGGCGATGAAATACACGTGCCCTTCCTCCATCTGCTTCTCCAGATTGGCGGGGGAATACATCCAGTCCATCATGAAATCCATCTGCTCCTGGGAAAGGAGGTCCCGGTAAGTGGCCGGAAAAGCCTGGAGGGCCAGTTCATGAATCAGCATGATGTCGTCCTTGGCGGCTTGGCGGAGTGTTGGCATGGCGGGAATATTACACGGAAAAGCCCCGGATGAAAAGGGCCTCTTCCACGTTCCCGGCGGAATTTTCCGTCCATGGCCCACTTTCCCCTCCCTATTCCGCCGGGGACGCCGTATGCTGGATGACACAGGCTTTTTTGACGGAAACCGGGGGGAAATCCTGTCTGTATTGTGAACCCTGCATGCATGCCAAATCATGAGAGAACCCATTCCCATACAACAATGGCTCCCCGCGGGGCCGCTGAGGGACATGGGTGAAAAATACGTGAGCGGCCTTCCGGACGTGGCGCAGAACCCCATCGGCCCGGAATCCCTCATGCACCAGTCCGACCACTCCTGGACGGAATACCTGGTGGCCTACTCCCTGCTGTATCCGTGGGTGGTGATCGCGCTGGGCCTCCTGGGCGGGCTGGCCCTGGGGGCCTACTACCTTTTTTGCCGCCGCCGGGAATACGACCACCGCATTTTCTGCTCCAAATGCGGCACCATGATGTACCCGTGCGGCCTGCACTGCCCCAAGTGCGGCACGTCCAATCCCAAACCCCGCGCCCTGAACTGGATTGGTTATTCCAGGCTGCGCACCGTGATTCCGTCCACCGGATGGAAAAGGCATGAGGAAGTCCTCCGCAGCTACCGGCGGTGCTTCTACTGCGGCCAGCCGCTCCATGAGCCTACGCTGAACCAGCGCTGCCCCGCCTGCGGAAAGGCGGTGCTCCAGGGGGAACAATCCGTGGACCAGTATGATGCGTATGTTGGGCGCCGCAGGGGCTGGACCTTTGCGGCCGTGGTCGTGCTGGGCATCATTCCCATCCTGGGGCCGCTGCTGGCCTCCTCCCTGTACAAGAGGACGCTCATCAACCCGTATTCCCTGTACATGACCGTATTCAGGGAAAGCTTCCTGATGGTGGTGCTCTTCCTGTGCCGCCATCTGTTCCGCCTGCTGCCGTTCATCGGAATCATCGGCATGCCCGTCCTCTGCGTGACGGAATACCACCTGTACCGGCGCATGTTCCTGTGGAAGACGGAGAAATATGACTTCGGCGAGAAGTAGGGGGGGGCCTCCGGGCGGGAGCTTCTTCCCGGGGCGGCCTTTCCGGTGCATCCACGGGAAATGATGGGCTGCGGGATTGACTTGGAATCCGGGCCACGTACCTTTCCTCCATGCAGATGCGTTATGTCCTCTTGCCCTTCCTGGGAGCCCTTTGCCTGGCCCTGGCCGCCTGTTCCGTCACATACGGCAACAAATCCGTGGCGTCCCCGGAAGTATACGGCAGGCTGGCGCCGGGAAAATCCTCCAAGGCGGACGTTTACGACGCTCTGGGCCAGCCCTCCGACGTGGTGACCATGAAAAACGGCGTCTTGTGGACCTACCGCTACCACAAGGCTAAAAACGACTTCCTGGGCAATATTCCCCTCTTTGGCGTCGGCCTGATTGCCGGAGGGAAAAACGGGGACGTTTATACGGTGCTGGCCCTGTTTGACCGGCGGGGCGTGCTGGCCTCCCGTTCGGCGGCGCGGCAGAAGCTTTACACGTCCAACCTGGCTTCCCTGAAACGCTCCCTGGACGTCATGATGGAGGGCGAATCGTCACACCAGCGTGTGGAAATGGAGATGAAAAAGATAGGCCGCCCCTTTGACCCCTCTGCGGCCAAGGATGCGGACCTGCTGGAAAAGTCTCTTGATTAACGGCCTGCGGGCTTTCTCTTCCTTATTGTATCAAGTATGACAAGGAATCGTTTTTTTTCTAATGGACTAAACTTCCTGCATACAGTAAGTAGGCGGTGTTCCCCGAAGGGATACGGCAGGGATTCTTCCTGAATTCCTCCGCTCCCGGTGGAGCAAACCCTATAGAAAAATAGAATGAAAATGAAAAGAAAACTGGCATTGGTTCTGGCG
>ERZ1504360.59-NODE-59-length-30542-cov-5.462033_pt1 | contig 30542 bp, 29 predicted proteins | sample MGYA00574855_ERZ1504360 | MGnify/ENA primary metagenome ERZ1504360 (study PRJEB39906, sample SAMEA3182045) | gut metagenome | biome: human; feature: gut; material: Stool; isolation source: human stools | place: Canada | collected 2011-11-01 ... | reverse complement strand
AGTTATGTTTTTTTCCGAAAAGTTTTTTATCTTTACATTGAATTTTGTGAAGTAGTAGAGCAAAAACGGAGAGATGAAACAATACGATTCGGCCCTGTTGCACGACAAGCTGAAGGAGTACTTCGGCTTTTCTTCGTTCAAAGGGAATCAGGAGGCGGTGATCCGCAACGTACTGGAGGGTAAGGATACGTTCGTGCTGATGCCTACGGGCGGCGGCAAGTCGTTGTGCTACCAGTTGCCTGCGCTGCTCATGGACGGGGTCGCGATCATCATCTCGCCGCTGATCGCCCTGATGAAGAATCAGGTCGATGCCATGCGTACCTTCTCGGCCGAGTCGGGCATCGCCCACTTCCTCAATTCGTCGCTCAACAAGACGGCCGTGGCGCAGGTGCGCTCGGATGTCATGGAGGGCAAGACCAAGCTGCTCTATTTTGCGCCCGAGTCGCTCACCAAGGAGGACAACGTGGCCTTCCTGCGCAAGATCAAGATCTCGTTCTATGCCATCGACGAGGCCCACTGCATCTCGGAGTGGGGCCACGATTTCCGTCCGGAGTACCGCCGCATCCGCCCGATCATCAACGAGATCGGGCAGGCGCCGCTGATCGCCCTGACGGCCACCGCGACGCCCAAGGTGCAGATGGACATCCAGAAGAACCTGGGCATGGCCGACGTGGCGGTCTTCAAGTCGTCGTTCAACCGGCCGAACCTCTACTACGAGATTCGTCCCAAGCACGACGTCGATCGCGAGATCATCCGCTTCATCAAGCAGAACGAGGGCAAGAGCGGCATCATCTACTGCCTGAGCCGCAAGAAGGTCGAGGAGCTCACCGAACTGCTGGTGGCCAACGGCATCCGGGCGCGGGCCTACCACGCCGGTATGGATGCCGCGACGCGTGCGGCCAACCAGGACGACTTCCTCATGGAACGCGTCGAGGTGATCGTCGCCACGATCGCCTTCGGTATGGGCATCGACAAGCCCGACGTGCGCTATGTGATCCACTACGACATCCCGAAGTCGCTCGAAGGATACTACCAGGAGACGGGACGTGCCGGCCGCGACGGCGGCGAGGGGCACTGCATCGCCTTCTACAGCTACAAGGATATCCAGAAACTCGAGAAGTTCATGCAGGGCAAGCCGGTGGCCGAGCAGGAGATCGGCAAACTGCTGCTGCTCGAGACGGTCTCCTATGCCGAGAGTTCGATGTGCCGGCGCAAGACGCTGCTGCACTATTTCGGCGAGGAGTATACGGAGGACAACTGCGGCAACTGCGACAACTGCCGCAATCCGAAGCCGAAGGTCGATGCGCGCCAGGCGCTGAAGATGGCGCTCGAGGCGCTGCGCGACATCGGTGACAAGTTCAAGGCCGACTACCTGATCAACGTGCTCGTGGGCAAGAACACGGCGCTGATCAAGAGCTACGGACACAACAAGTCGAAGTGGTTCGGCGCGGGTGCCGACCACGATGCCCGCTTCTGGGGTGCCGTGCTGCGGCAGGCGCTCATCATGGGGCTTGTGGACAAGAACATCGAGAACTACGGACTGATCTCGATCAACAAGAAGGGCGAGGACTACGTCACGATGCCATTCCCGGTCACCGTGACGCTCGACCACGACTACGACGAGGAGGAGAAGGAGGCCGAGGCCGTCACTCCGATGGGCAAGGGCGGCGCGGCCGACGAGGAGCTCTTCGCGATGCTCAAGGACCTGCGCAAGAAGGTGGCCAAGCAGCACGGGCTGCCGCCGTTCGTTGTCTTCCAGGACCCCTCGCTCGAGGACATGGCCGTGCAGTACCCGATCACGCTCGAGGAGATGCAGAACATCACGGGCGTAGGCGTGGGCAAGGCGCGGAAGTTCGGCGAGGAGTTCATCAAGCTCATCAAGGCCTATGTCGAGGAGAAGGAGATCATCCGGCCGCAGGACATGGTGGTCAAGTCGGTGGGCAACAAGTCGGGCAACAAGATCTTCATCATCCAGTCGATCGACCGCAAGATGGATTTCGAGGACATCGCCCGGGCGAAGGACCTCGACTTCGACGAACTGCTCACCGAGATCGAGGGCATCGTCAATTCGGGTACGAAACTCGACATCTCCTACTATCTGAAGGAGTTCATGGACGAGGACAAGATCGAGGACATCTACCTCTACTTCAAGGAGGACGCCGAGAGCGACTCGCTCGATGCGGCCATCGAGGAGCTCGGTGCCGACTACACCGAGGAGGAGATCCGTCTGGTCCGCATCAAGTTCATCTGCGAGCAGGGCAACTGACCGCCGCCGTCCCGGCCTTTGCCGGGATGTCCGGGCGCTTGTCGCTCCCGAGGTCCGGGGCTTGTGCGGAAGGCTGTTTTTTCGGGGATACCCTCAAACCTAAATAATACGTGCCTATGAACAAAAAGACCTTTACGCTTGCTTTGCTCTTTCTGTGTGTAACGCTCGTTTGGCTGGGTGTCAATCTCTATTGGGACTATGTCGGACGGGTGGATGTGTACAATACCTTCATCGCGCTGCTGTTCGTCGTTTTCGCTGCAGCCATGGTCTGGAACGAATACCACAAGAAGCGCCGCCGGCACCTCGATGAAGTGAACCGGAACCAGATTCCATAAAAACGAAGAGACTATGAAATTCAATCTGATGCAGATCGTGCGCCTGGTGCTGATGGTGCTGGCCATCGCGGGTATTATCTATGCCGTCGAGTATGTGCCGCGGGGAATCGCCGTGTGGTTCTGGGTGGCGTTGCTCGGTATCGGTTTCGTCGGCCTGCTCTATACGTTCCGCCTTACGCAGCGACGCCTGCGCCGCGAGGCGCGTGACGAGGAGCAGCGAGCCAGGCGCCGCTCGCGCCGTTCGAAAAGACGTTGAGCGCGGCCGCACCGCCGGCCGGCCCGGTCCGGCTCCGGAATGCCCCTGACGTGCATCGCGTGCTGCGGGAAAAGGCGGCCTGCCGCGCCGTCCCGTCGGGCGGAAGTCCTGCCGCCCATGCCGGACGTCGCCCGGTCGGGCGGAAATCCGATCTGTTGTGAAGTCGATCCGCCGGATGTGTGTCCGGCGGATTTTTTTCGTATCTTTGCCGCGTATGACGGAAGTTAGAGCCAAAAAAGCCTTGGGCCAGCATTTCCTGGTCGATCTGAATATTGCCCGAAAGATCTGCGATTCGCTCTCGGGCGGTCCCGTGCTGCTGCTGGCAGGGGAGCCCTCCGCACAGGCCGCCGGCCCGGCCGCGGAGGAGGATGCCGCCGCACGGCGCTGCGACGTGCTTGAGGTGGGATGCGGCATGGGGGTACTGACGCAGTTCCTGCTGCGGCGCGAAGACATCTTGACGTGGGGCGCCGAGATCGACTCGGAGAGCGTCGCCTACCTCCACGCTCACTACCCGGAGTTCACGCCGCGGCTCATCGAGGGCGATTTCCTGCGCCTGGACCTGCGCTCGCTCTTCCCGCACGGGCTCCGCATCATCGGCAACTTCCCCTACAACATCTCTTCGCAGATCTTCTTCAAGGTGCTGGAGAACCGCGACCTGGTGCCCGAGTGCGTCGGCATGATCCAGCGGGAGGTCGCCGTGCGTCTTGCCGAGCCGCCCGGATCGAAGGAGTACGGCATTCTTTCGGTGCTGCTGCAGGCGTGGTACGACATCGAGTATCTCTTCACGGTCAATGAGACGGTCTTCAACCCGCCTCCGAAGGTCAAGAGCGCCGTCATCCGCCTGCGCCGCAACGCCACGCAGCACCTCGGCTGCGACGAGGCGTTGTTCATCCGTGTGGTGAAGGCTTCGTTCGGCCAGCGCCGCAAGATGATCCGCAATTCGCTCAAGTCGGCCTTCGGCGACTTCGGCGGGGCCGAGCATCCCTTCTTTACGCGGCGTGCCGAGCAACTCTCGGTCGCCGATTTCGTGGAGCTGACCTGCTGGGTGGACGAACACCGCGGCTGATCCGCCGTGTGCGCGGCCGCCCCTCTCTTTCCGTCTCTTCCCTTCGCGCCCGGGAATCTCAGATCCCGGGATTCTCGGCTCCGGCCACGACCGTCACCAACTCTTCTCCGCTCAGGTATTTGTGGGCCAGACGCCTCACGTCGTCCGGCGTCGTGTTCCGTATCCGTCGGATATTCTCGGCGATGATCCCGTTGTCGGTGCCGCAGAGGATGTTCTCGATTGTCACGTCGGCAATCCCGAACGGCCCGTCGAGGATGCGCATCATCTCGCCCGTCATCATGTTCTTCACCAGTTCGAGTTCCTCCCCGGGCATCGGCTCCGTGCGCAGCCGCTCGATCTCGGCGCGGATTTCGCGCAGGGCGTCGCGTGCCACGTCGGTCCCGACCTGCGTGGCCACGGCGAAGTACCCCGCCCGTTCGAAATTGACCATCGCGGCCACCACACCGTAGGTGTATCCGTTGCGTTCGCGGAGATTCTGCATCAGGCGCGACCCGAAGTATCCGCCGAGTGCCGTGGCCACAACCTGCATGCCGACAAAGTCGGGGTGCTGGCGCGGGAAGAGCAGCCGCCCGATGCGGATCGACGACTGTACGGCTCCGGGATGGCTGACGAATGCCGTGCGGGTGGTCACCGGCTCCGGGAAGCATCCCTCCGCCCGCTGCCCGCCCCGGGGAATGCGCCCGGCCAGCGCCGCAACGGCCTGCAGTTCCCTGTCGCCGATGCGCCCGCTGCAGACGACGAAACAGTTCTCGGCCGTGTAGCAGCGGCGGTAGAACTCCGCGACGTCCGCGCGTGTCAGCTGGTCGTAGGCCGCCTCGTCCGACGAGATGCCGTAGGGATGCTGCGGCCCGAACATCGCCCGGGCGAACGCCTCGCGGGCCTCGATATCGACCTTCGTGCGGTCGATGGCCAGCCGCTGTTTGCGCTTGGCGGCATAGGTGCGCAGCTCCTCCTCGGGAAAGGTCGGGCGGAGCAGCAGCTCTTCGGCCACGGCGAGCGTCTCGGCGAAGAATTTCGAGAGGGTGGCGAAATTGATGTAGGCGTAGTCGCGGTCGATATTGACGTCGTACCACGAGCCGTGGTAGTCGAGCTGTTCGGCGATCTCTGCCGCGGTCATCGCCTCCGACCCTTCGGCAAGGAGGTTGGCTGCCGCCGAGGCCGAGAAGGGGACCTGCTGCACGGAGGATCCGGCACGGAAGACGAACGAGATGCGCAGCACCTCGAACTCGTCGGCCGGGAGCGTGTAGAGCGCCACACCGTTCGGCAGCACCGTCCGCGTGGCCTGTTGTACCTCGATTTCCGAGGGGGTGATCTGTGGTTGTCGTGTCATTTCCGGGCTTTGTAAATGAGTGTGGACGCGTTCTCCTCGCGGAAAACGCGCTGGCTGAACGAGCGGATGCGCTCCGCATCGACGTCGCGGTAGCGTTCCATTTCGGCATTGATGAGCCGCAGGTCGCCGAGCATCTCGTAGTAGCCGAGGTTCATCGCCTTGTTCATCACGTTCAACTCGCCGAAGAGCGTGTTGGCCTCGAACTTGTTCTTCACCTTCTCGATCTCGTAGGGCGAGGGGGTACCGTTCTGCAGGGTGCGGATCTCCCCGCGGAAAGCCTCCTCGGCCTCCTCGGGCGTAACGCCCGGGAGCAGCTGCCCGGTGAAGACGAAGAGCCCCGGATCGACGTCGCCCGTGATGTAGGCATTGACGCTCGACAGCAGACGGCGCTCCTTGACCAGGTGGCGGTAGAGCCGCCCCGAGTCGCCCCCGGCCAGCAGGTCCGACACCAGGTCGGCCGTGTAGAAGTCGGGTTCGGTGCGGGCGCACATGTGGCAGGCCACCGTCACGGTCGTTGCCGGCACGTCGCGTTCGACCTCCTCGCGCCGCGCGGCGGTCTGCGCGGGCTCCTGCGGGACGGGTGCGGCGGTGTGCGGCGTATCCGCCAGCGGTTCGAACCACTTGGCGGCCAGGTCGAACATCCGCTCCTCGTCGAGGTCGGCCGAGATCGAGAGGATGGCGTTCGAGGGGTGGTAGTGCGTGCGGTAGAACGCCTCCACGTCGTCGAGCGAAGCGCCCTCGATGTGGCCGGTCTCCAGTCCGATGGCTGCCCAGCGGTAGGGGTGCACCTTGTAGGCCAGTGCCCGGAGCAGCATCGTCTGGTCGCCGTAGGGCTGGTTGAGGTAGCGCTGCCGGAACTCCTCGACCACCACACGTTTCTCCGTGTCGAGTTTTTCGGGTGTGATCTCCAGCCCCTCCATGCGGTCGCTCTCGAGCCAGAGGGCCGTCTCGATATTGTCCTTCGGCAGGGTGATGTAGAAATCCGTGTAGTCGTTGTTCGTGAAGGCGTTGTTGTCGCCCGAGGCCATCTGTACGGGCAGGTCGAAATTCGGGACCTCGCGCGTCCCGCGGAACATCAGGTGTTCGAACAGGTGTGCGAACCCCGTGCGGGAGGGGTTCTCGTTGCGCGCCCCGACCTTGTAGAGCAGGTTCACGGCGGCCAGTTTCGACGTCCGGTCGCGATTGACGACGACCGTCAGTCCGTTTGCGAGCGTTTGTTTGCGGTATGCGATCATGGGGCAAAGTTAGGAAAAAATGTGTGGATACGGATCGGACGCCCGTGCCGTGCCGCACATTTTCCCCGCATCGGTGCCAACGGCGTGCCGAAGTGCGTCGGAAGCTCCGCGGGCTGCCGCGGATTGCCCCAGACCCTTATTTTCAACTCGTTGATCCTGCGTGTGTTTGCTGTTATCCGAATAACAGACTGAGTGTTATTCGGATAACACCGAAAAGTGACCCTTCGGCCGATTATTTGCCGGAAAATGGGGCTGTTTTTTGCTGCGAAATTTTTATCTTTGCAGCGCCGTCCCGTGCGGACGACAGTCGCAATGACTCGGAAACACACGAAATATTACCTAAAATTCAAAACAATGGCAGAAAAGAAATTCATCACTTGTGATGGTAACTATGCAGCGGCTCACGTGGCTTACATGTTCTCGGAGGTCGCCGCGATCTATCCCATCACGCCGTCATCGACGATGGCCGAACTCGTGGACGAGTGGGCGGCGCAGGGGCGCAAGAACATCTTCGGCGAAACGGTGAAGGTTGTCGAGATGCAGTCCGAGGCCGGAGCGGCGGGTGCCGTTCACGGATCGCTGCAGAGCGGCGCACTCACCTCGACGTTCACCGCGTCGCAGGGTCTGCTGCTGATGATTCCGAATATGTACAAGATCTCGGGTGAGCTGCTCCCGGGCGTCTTCCACGTTTCGGCCCGTGCCCTGGCTGCACAGTCGCTGTCGATCTTCGGCGACCACCAGGACGTCATGGCCACCCGCCAGACGGGCTTCGCCATGCTGGCCACGTCGTCCGTACAGGAGGTAATGGACCTCGCGGGTGTCGCACACCTGGTGGCCCTGAAGGCCCGCGTGCCGTTCCTGCACTTCTTCGACGGTTTCCGCACCTCGCACGAGATCCAGAAGATCGAGCTCATCGACGAGGCTTCGCTCACGTCGCTGCTCGACCGCGACGCCCTGAAGGCCTTCCGCGCCCGTGCCCTGAACCCCGAGCACCCCGTGACGCGCGGTACGGCCCAGAACCCCGACATCTACTTCCAGACGCGTGAGGCTGCCAACAAGTTCTACAATGCCGTTCCCGACATGGTGGCCGATACGATGCGCGAGATCTCGAAGATCACCGGCCGCGAGTACAAACCCTTCGTCTACTACGGCGATCCCGAGGCCGAGGAGATCCTCATCGCCATGGGCTCCGTTACGGAGACCATCAAGGAGACGATCGACTACCTGCGTAAGCAGGGCCGCAAGGTGGGTCTGGTGACCGTGCACCTCTACCGTCCCTTCTCGGAGAAGTACTTCTTCGACGTGCTGCCGAAGAGCGTCAAGCGTGTCTGCGTGCTCGACCGCACGAAGGAGCCGGGCGCCGAGGGCGAACCGCTCTACCTCGACGTGAAGTCGATGTTCTACGGCAAGTCGATCCAGCCGATGGTCATCGGCGGCCGCTACGGCCTCTCGTCGAAGGATACGACTCCGGCCCAGATCCTGGCTGTCTTCGAGAATCTGGCCGCCGAGGCCCCGAAGGAGCACTTCACGGTGGGCATCACCGACGACGTCACGAACCTGTCGCTTCCCGTCGGCGAGGAGATTTCGCTGGCAAAGCCCGGTACGTTCGAGGCCCTCTTCTTCGGACTGGGCGCCGACGGTACGGTAGGTGCCAACAAGAACTCGATCAAGATCATCGGCGGTTCGACGAACAAGTACTGCCAGGCCTACTTCTCCTACGACTCGAAGAAGTCGGGCGGCTACACCTCGTCGCACCTGCGCTTCGGCGACCTGCCGATCACCTCGCCCTACCTGGTCACGACGCCCGATTTCGTGGCCTGCCACGTGCCGTCGTATGTCGATAAGTACGACGTGCTGAAGGGCCTCAAGCCGGGCGGCTCGTTCCTGCTGAACTCGGTGCACGACGTCGAGACGACCTGCGCCACGCTGCCCGACCACATGAAGGCCTACCTGGCGAAGAACCACATCAATTTCTACATCATCAACGCCACGAAGATCGCCGCAGAACTGGGTCTCGGTTCGCGTACGAATACGATCATGCAGTCGGCCTTCTTCAAGATCGCCAATGTCATTCCGTTCGAGAAGGCCGTCGAGGAGATGAAGCACGCCATCCTGAAGTCCTACGGCAAGAAGGGCGAGGATATCGTGAACATGAACTACGCTGCGGTCGATGCCGGCGGCAATGCCGTCGAGAAGGTCGAGGTGCCCGCCGAGTGGGCGCAGATCGAGGATCGCGGCTTCGAGCATGCGTCGAATGCCTCCTATCCGGAGTTCGTCCGCAAGATCGTCGAGCCGATCAACGGACTGAAGGGCGACCAGCTGCCCGTTTCTGCCTTCAACGGCCGTGAGGACGGCACGTGGGACAACGGCACGGCCGCCTACGAGAAGCGCGGCATCGCCGTGAACGTTCCCGAGTGGCAGATCGCCAACTGTATCCAGTGCAACCAGTGCTCGTACGTCTGCCCCCACGCTGCAATCCGTCCGTTCCTGGCCACCGAAGAGGAGGCCGCCGCATCGGGCATGGATTGGAAGCAGGGCCTGGGCGAGACCAAGGAGTACAAGTTCCGCGTGCAGATCTCGCCGCTCGACTGTACGGGCTGCGGCAACTGCGTCGATGTCTGCCCGGCCAAGCAGAAGGCTCTGGTCATGCGGCCGCTCGAGGAGCAGCTCCCGCAGCAGAAGAACTGGGACTACGCTACCTCGAAGATCGGCTACAAGCAGGTTGTGGACAAGACCAAGTCGGTCAAGAACCTCCAGTTCGCCCAGCCGCTGTTCGAGTTCTCGGGAGCCTGCGCCGGTTGCGGCGAGACGCCCTACATCAAGGCCATCACGCAGCTCTTCGGCGACAAGATGATGGTTGCCAACGCTACGGGCTGTACGTCGATCTATTCGGGTTCGGCCCCCTCGACGCCCTACTGCACCAACGAGAAGGGTCAGGGTCCTGCCTGGGCCAACTCGCTCTTCGAGGACAACGCCGAGTTCGGTCTGGGTATGCACATCGGTATCGAGAAGCTCCGCGACCGCATCCAGGCGCTGATGGAGGCTGCCATCGCTTCGTGCACCAAGTGCTCCGAGGAGCTCAAGGGCGTCATGAAGGAGTGGATCGCCAACCGCGGATCGTCGGCCCGTTCGGCCGAGGTGACGGCGCGCCTTGTCCCGCTCATGGAGGCCTGCGGCTGCGACTACTGCCGCCAGATCCTCGAGCATAAGGACTGGCTCGTCAAGAAGTCGCAGTGGATCATCGGCGGTGACGGCTGGGGCTACGACATCGGCTACGGCGGTGTGGACCACGTGCTGGCTTCGGGTCAGGACGTGAACATCCTGGTCATCGACACGGAGGTCTACTCGAACACGGGCGGCCAGTCGTCGAAGGCTACGCCGGTGGGTGCCGTTGCCAAGTTCGCATCGAGCGGCAAGCGCATCCGCAAGAAGGACCTCGGCGCCATGGCCATGACCTACGGCTATGTCTATGTGGCCCAGGTTTCGATCGGAGCTTCGCAGCAGCAGCTCTTCAACGTCCTGAAGGAGGCCGAGGCCTATCCCGGTCCGTCGCTCATCATCGCCTACGCTCCGTGTATCAACCACGGTATCAAGGGCGGCATGGCGCGTACGCAGACCGTCGGCAAGGAGGCCGTAGCCTGCGGCTACTGGCACCTGTGGCACTACAACCCCGAGCTGGAGGAGCAGGGCAAGAACCCGTTCGTGCTCGATTCGAAGGAGCCCGACTGGACGAAGTTCCGCGAGTTCCTGATGAAGGAGGTCCGTTACACGTCGCTCCAGAAGTCCTTCCCGACCGAGGCCGACGAACTCTTCGCCGCTGCCGAGGAGAACGCCAAGTGGCGCTACAATGGCTACGTGCGCCGTTCGAAGATGGAGTATTGATTCCGCTGTCGAACCGTATAATATAGGTGTGAGAGCCGTGATCCTTCCGAGGGTCGCGGCTCTTTTTTCTCCCTTCGGCCCGCGGCTTTCCTTCATCCTCCCGTTGCGGGGTTTCCTGCCGAACCACTTGGCTCCGTGCGGTATCCTTTTCTGCCGCAGTCCACGCAGTTCAGCCCCCGTTCCTTCGGTTCTTGTCCTTCCGCTCCCGAGCCGACCGGGGTCTCCCCGCCCGATTTCCGGTATGCGGATTGCAGGGGATTTCTCGAGTCTGTTTGTGATGCGATTTTTCTTGCTTATGACCGATTCTTTATCTACTTTTGTGCCCCGGATTCCGGAAGGGTCCGGATGCGGAGTTTTTCCGCACCGAACGGGAAAATGAAAGACTTAAAAATAAGTTGTCTTATGAAAAAGCTTTTTGTGGCAGCCCTTGCTTTGGCTGCGATGACGGCCTGCTGCGGCGGTGCCGCTGACGCCACGCTCGAAGGAACGACGTGGAAACTTTCGAAGATGGAGGGGATCCCCGCCACGGCGATCGACGGTGAGTCCGATGCCTTCACCCTTGTGTTCAATGCGGCCGATACGATGGTTGCCGGCCGTACGAACTGCAATCGCTTCTTCGGCAAGTATGAGGCCGGCGAAGGTAAGCTGGAGCTCGGTCCGCTCGGCATGACGCGGATGGCATGCCCCGATATGGAGTTCGAGAATGCCTTCGTCCAGATGCTCGACGAGGTGGATCGCTACGAGATCAGCGGTACGACGCTGAAGTTCTACGACGACCAGACGCTGCTGGCCGAGTTCCTTGCCGTTACGCTCGAGCCCGCCGGGGAGCCGGCAGCCGTTTCGGAGCCTGCCGCCGTTGAGCCTGCTGCATGTGCCGAGCCTGCCGGTGAGTGCACCGATTGCTCGTCGTGTGAGTCGGCAGCCGCAACCGAGGAGCCTGTTGCCGCCGAAGAGTAGCCGCACCGTACGTTAAAACGGGGCCCGGTCGTTTTTGCGACCGGGCCTTTTGTTTGTAGTGTACGCAACGGGCTGAATTCCGGGACGAAGTAGGGTAGGGGGGCTTCCTGATTTGCCGCAGTTTTGCCGGTTGCGGGTCCATTTGCGTCTGCGTGTCCCCGCCGTCTCCGTCCTGCGTGCTCCTGTGTCTCCGTCCTGCGTGCTCCTGTGTCTCCGTCCTGCGTGCTCCTGTGTCTCCGTTCTGCGTGTCCCCGCGTCTCCGTCCTGCGTGCTCCTGTGTCTCCGTCCTGCGTGCTTCCGGGTCTCCGATCTGCGTGTCTCCAGCCTGTGTGTCCCCGTGTCTCTGTCTTGCGTGTCTCCAGCCCCGCGTCCCCGGCTTCCTCGCTCCTTCGCCCCCTCCCTCGCGGCAGGGGTCCGTCATCATTCCCGCTTGTGGGGATCCGAGCACGGGCATTGCGGCCTTTTGTACATCCGGCTAAAAACAGAAAACGGCCTCCGTATGTGGAAGCCGTTTTCCGTATCTGATTCCGTTGCGGGGTGGTTGTCTGCCTGAAAGTTTTCCGATTCCGGACCTCCTTTCCGCGAGCCCTTGCAGACCGTCTTCCGGTCCCGGCTCTTACCCCCCCCCTTGGGACGCTACTCGCTCAGCGGGGTAACGCTGACGTAGGATTTGCCCTCGCCCTTCTTGCAGAACTCCACGGTTCCGTCTACGAGTGCGAAGAGGGTGTGATCCTTACCCATGCCGACGTTTTCACCGGCGTTGTGGACCGTGCCGCGCTGACGGACGATGATGTTGCCCGCCTTTGCGAACTGGCCGCCGAACAATTTGATGCCGAGTCGCTTGCTTTCCGACTCACGGCCGTTCTTCGAACTACCTACACCTTTCTTGTGTGCCATGTTACTTGCGTTTTAAAGGTTTATGCAACGATTTCCTCGACGAGAATCTGCGTCAGATACTGGCGGTGGCCGTTGCACTTCTGATAGCCGGTGCGACGCTTCTTCTTGAACACCAGAACCTTGTCATCCTTCAGATGCTTCAGGATCTTGCACTTTACTGCGGCGCCTTCTACTACAGGTGCGCCGACTTTAACCTGACCGTCGTTGTCTGTGAGCAGGACTTTGTCGAAACTTACGGACGAATTCTCTTCGCCCTGAAGACGGTGAACATAAAGTTTCCGACCTTTTTCAGCCTTGAACTGCTGACCTGCGATCTCTACTATAACGTACATTAAAATCGATGGTTATGTGTTGAAACATAATTCGGAGTGCAAATATAGGGATAATTCGCGGAACTGCAAGGGGAAAGCACAAAAAAAATCGGTTCGGGCCTTTTGGCACGGTTTTGGGCGGCCGGGCGGGGGCGCCCTTGCGGGGTTGTCCTTTTCTCCTCCGAGGTTGTTCCGAAACGGCAGGGAGCAAAATATGTGGGGGAGATCGTTCGTTTATATGATAAATTCTTGCTACCTTTACGATGGAAAAGCAGATTCCGAAACTTCAAACACGGGCTACGATGATAAATGATAAGGTGCGCATGTATCTGTTGCCTCCGCTCTTCAATGCGGCGGTCCGGGCCGGGGCGGTGATCATGGGCGTATACAAGAACCGCGACGATTACGACATCAGCCTCAAAACGGACCATACGCCGATCACGATAGCGGACCGTCTGGCACACAAGACGATCCGCGAATACCTCGGTCCGACGCGCATTCCGATCCTTTCGGAGGAGGGGCGTGAGATGCGCTACGACGAACGCCGCAACTGGGAGCTCTACTGGCTCGTAGATCCGCTCGACGGAACGGTCGAGTTCATCAAGGGCAACAACGAATTTACGGTAAACATCGCGCTCATGGAGAACAACGTCTGCATGGGGGCCGTGGTCTATGTCCCCTATTTCGGAAAGATGTATGTGGCGGGCCGCGATTCGGGTTCCTACCTCAAGGAGGGGGTCTTCCCGTCGGCCGATGCCTCCTATACCTATGACGAGATCGTGACCGGATGGACCCCGCTTCCGCTGCCTTCTGCGGCTTGCCACGACCACCTGCGGGTGGCCGTTTCGCGTTCGCACCAGACCCCCGAGACCCACGAGCACATCGCCCGCCTGCGGGCTGCACATCCCGACTTGGAGGTCATCGAGCAGGGCAGTTCCTACAAGTTCTGCATGCTGGCCGAGGGGCGCGTGGACTACTACGTGCGGACGACGCACACCTTCGAATGGGATACGGCTGCCGGTGAGCTGATCCTGCGGGAGGCCGGCGGCGAGACCCGTTCGCTGCCCGACGGCGGCGAGTTGAAGTACAACGAGGAGGACCTCCACAATCCGTGGTTCGTCTGCCGGTCGAAGTTCTGCCCGGCGCTGTGACGCCGACGTGTGCCCCGGCGCCCGTGTGCTGATTTCCTGTAGTGCTGTGATCTTTCCGGCTGCGGATCCCCGCGGCCGGAATCTTTTTGCCCGTGTGCGGTGGCAGGAATGCTCCGCGCGGCTACTTGTGCTCGATGTCGCAGGCCCCGCAGTTGCCCGAGCACCCCGGCAGGGTCTTCCCCGAGTCGGAGCAGTCGGCGTGTCCGTCGGCTTCGCGGGTCTCCTGCACGGCACACTTGATGCCCAGGCGCTGCATGTTCTTGTTCGTCGAGATCTCCGAATCGATGTGGTGTCCCTTAATCATCAGTGTGAGCGACATTCCGAGAACGAAGAGTCCCACGGCCGCCACGGCGCACAGTACGACGATCAACCAGTCTGGCATGGAAAATGAATTTTTGTCCCGAAATTTGGGGGTTCGGCGGCAAATATATATATTTGTAGGATAAAATGCAAAAAAGTGCCCGGGTGTTTCCGGATAGGTTCCGCCCGGGTTCCGAATACCGATTTGGAAGTTACGAAAAACGCGGATTAGCCATGAAAATCGTCATTGCGGGAGCCGGCGAGATGGGGAGCCATCTGGCCCGCATGCTGAGCGGCAACGGCCATGAGATCACCATCGTGGACAGCGACCCGAAGGCCCTGGCCGAGGTCGCGAGCCTGGCCGACGTCATCTCGGTCGAGGGCGACTCGACGACCTTCGCCGTGCTGCGCCGCGCCGCGGTCCGCAAGTGCGACCTGTTCATCGCCGTAAACCACGAGGAGAATGCCAACATCGTCTCGGCCACGCTGGCCAAGCGCCTCGGGGCGAAGAAGTCGATCGCGCGGATCGACAACAACGAATACCTCGAACCCGACAACAAGGAGATGTTCATCGACATGGGCATCGACTACCTGTTCTATCCCGAGAAGGTTGCGGCCCGCGAGGTGATCAACCTCCTGGGCCATACCTCGACGACCGAGTATGTCGATTTCTCGAGCGGCAAGCTCTCGCTGGCGGTCTTCCGCCTCCGAGCCGGCCTCGCCGCTGGTGGGCGAGCCGCTGACGGGCTTCGACGAGGAGCAGGAGTCGCTGAGCTACCGCACGGTCGCCATCACGCGGGGCGGCGAGACGATCATCCCGCGGGTGGGCGAGCGCTACATGGAGGGCGACGTGATCTACGTCATCGCGCGGCAGGACGCCGTGCACCGGGTCATGGAGTTCTCGGGCCGCTCGAACATCGAGATCCGCAACATGATGATCCTGGGAGGTTCGCGCATCGGCATCCGCATCGCCACGGAGCTGCAGGAGGAGATCAACATCAAGCTGGTGGACTACAATGCCGAGAAGGCCTACCGCCTGGCCGAGATGCTCGACAAGACGCTGATCATCAACGAGGACGGCCGCAATACGGAGGCGATGATGGAGGAGGGGCTGTCGAACATGGACGCCTTCGTGGCGGTGACCGGGCGCAGCGAGACGAACATCCTTGCGGCGATGCTGGCCAAGCGCATGGGCGTCAAGAAGGTGATCGCCGAGGTGGAGAACCTCAACTACATCAACCTGGCCGAGTCGATCGGCATCGACACGATCATCAACAAGAAACTGGTCACCGCGTCGAACATCTTCCGCTTCACGATGTCCACCGACGTGCAGGCGATCAAGTGCCTGACGGGCAGCGATGCCGAGGTGCTGGAGTTCATTGTCAAGCCGAACTCCCCGGCCACCAAGGCGCGGATCCGCGACCTGGGGCTTCCCGACGACACGATCGTCGGGGGTATTGTCCGGGGCGACAAGGTCTTCATCGCTGTGGACGACACACAGTGCAACCCCTACGACCGTGTGGTGCTTTTCGCCATGCCGGGATCCGTCGGCAAGGTGGGTTATTATTTTAACTGACAGTTCATACCCGGGTCGCCGACCTTCGCGGGGCTCCACGACGGGGCCGGTTGTGTGCGGCGTGCGGGTTCACATAACGAGACGATACGATGTCTTTCCGAAATACGATTCTCAAGGCGTGGTTCTCGCGCCGGGCACGGGCCATCGACCGCTTCCGCCGTCATCCGATCGAGACGCAGGAGCGCATGTTCCGCTACCTGCTGCGCCGGGGGCGGATGACCGAGTTCGGCGACCGCTACGACCTGCGCCACATCCATACCGTGGAGCAGTTCCAGACGCAGGTTGAGACCTTTGACTACGATACGTTCAAACCCTACGTCGAGCGGATGCTCGAAGGGATCCGCAGCGTGACTTCGCCCGGGCGCGTGACGCTCTTCGCCCGCTCGTCGGGCACCACCTCCGACCGCAGCAAGTACATCCCCGTGACGCGCGACTCGCTCTGGTGGAACCACACGCTGGGCATGCGCGACGTGGCGACGCTCTATGCGGCGGCGCACCCGAAGACGCGGGCCTTCGAGGGCAAAACCCTGACGCTGGGGGGCTCCTGCACGCAGGAGGGGCGCAACCTGGTCGGCGACCTCTCGGCGCTGCTGATCCACGAGACGACCTTCTGGAGCGGCTGGTTCCGCGCCCCGCGCATCGAGACGGCCATCATCCCCGATTTCGACGCCAAGTGCGAGGCCATCTGCCGCGAGTGCATCGGCGAGCCGGTTACGGCCTTTGCCGGCGTTCCGTCGTGGAACCTGGCGCTGATGCGCCGCGTGCTCGAGTATACCGGGCGGCAGAACCTGCTTGAGGTGTGGCCGCAGCTCGAGATGTTCGCCCACGGCGGTGTGGAGTTCACGCCCTACCGGCAGTCGTTCCGCGAGCTGCTGCCCTCGGACGACTTCGTCTACATGGAGACCTACAACGCCTCGGAGGGCTTCTTCGCCCTGGCCGACGACCCGGCGCGCGACGACATGCTGCTGATGCTCGACTACGGGACCTTCTACGAATTCCGCGACGGAGAGCGCATCGTACCCCTCGAGGGGGTCGAGTGCGGCCGGGTCTACGCGATGCTCATCACCTCGATCAACGGCCTGTGGCGCTATGAGATCGGCGATACGGTCGAGTTCACCTCGACGGCGCCCTACCGCATCCGCTTTGCGGGCCGTACGCGGCAGTACATCAACGTCTTCGGCGAGGAGTTGATCGTCGATAACGCCGACCGGGCCCTGCTTGACGCCTGCTCGAAGACGGGCGCCGTGGTGGCCGAGTACACCGTGGCCCCGTGCTACATGTCCCTGCGCGAGCGGGGCGCCCACGAGTGGGTCGTGGAGTTCGAACGTGAACCCGCCGATCCGGAACGCTTCGCCGGGGCGCTCGACGAGGCGCTGCGGCGGGTCAATTCGGACTACGACGCCAAGCGCCGCACGACGCTCGAGCGGCAGCGGATCCACACCGTCGGCCGGGGCTACTTCCTGCGCTGGATGCGGGCGCGCGGCAAGAACAAGGTGCCGCGGCTGATGAACGACCGCCGAGTCATCGAGGACGTGCTCGCCTTCGGCCGTGAGGCGGAGGCCGCGGGCGAAGGGACGGCGTGCTGATCCGTGCGGGCGGCCCGGTCCGGACGGAAAACGGAACAAGGAGACGAAAAACAATAAGAGATATGTATATAGCCATAGCCGGAAATATCGGCAGCGGAAAGACGACGCTCACGCAGATGCTGACGGAGCGTTACGATGCCCGCTCCTACCTCGAGGAGAGCAACAACCCCTACATCGGCGACTTCTACGAGGACATGAACCGCTGGTCGTTCAACCTCCAGATCTCGTTCCTCGGGAGCCGCATCCAGCAGACGATGGACATGCTCTCGGAGACCGGGCGCGGGGACATCATTCAGGACCGCACGATCTACGAAGACGCCCACATCTTCGCCGAGAACCTGCATGAGATGGGACTGATGGCCACGCGCGACATCGAGACCTACATGAAGATCTTCCACCTGGTGACGGCGCTCATCCCGAAGCCCGACCTGCTGATCTACCTCAAGGCAAGCGTTCCGACGCTCATTTCGCAGATCCGCAAGCGGGGCCGCGAGTACGAGATGAACATCGACGAGGCCTACCTCGGGCGGCTGAACGACAAGTACAACCACTGGATCGACAACCTCTACGACGGCGAAGTGCTTGTCATTGACAAGGACCACGAGGATTTCGTCTCGGACCCCGCCGTGCTGGAGAAGATCTGCGCACGCCTCGATGCGCTGCGCGCAACGGCAAAATGACGGAGATGGAGCTGCCCCGGACATTCGTCGAGCGGGTCCTTCGCGACCTCGGGACGACGGAGGGCGAGGCCCTCTGCCGCGCCCTCGACGGTGAGGCGTGCGTCAGCATCCGTGTGAACCCCGCCAAGGCGGAGGGACTCCGCGGGGAGCAGCCCGCACGGGTGTCGGAGGTGCTTCCGATGCTCACGGCCGCCGGCCGCGTTCCGTGGTGCGCCGACGGCTTCCTGCTTGCGGGCCGCCCGTCGTTCACCTTCGACAGCGACTTCCATGCCGGAGCCTACTACGTGCAGGAGGCGGCCTCGCAGTTCGTGGGCTGTCTGCTGCAGGGGGTCCCGACCTCCGGGGCGAGGATCCTCGACCTCTGTGCGGCCCCGGGCGGCAAGACGACCCTCTACGCCTCGCTTGTCGGGCGCGGGGGACTGGTCGTCGCCAACGAGATCGACCGCCGCCGTGCCTCCGTGCTGGCCGACAACGTGCGCAAGTGGGGTACGGGCAACGTGGTGGTCACGACGTGCGAGCCGCATGCGGTCTGCGACTGCGAGGCGTGGTTCGACGTGGTGGTCGTCGATGCCCCCTGCTCGGGCGAGGGCATGTTCCGCAAGGATCCCGCTGCGCGCGGGGAGTGGAGCGAGAACAACGTGCGGCAGTGCGCCGCGCGGCAGGACGATATCCTGCGCGAGGCGTGGCGGGCGCTGCGTCCGGGCGGTACGCTGATCTACAGTACCTGTACGTTCAACCGCGACGAGGACGAAGGTTCGCTCGAGCGGATGCTCGCCTGGGCCGGTGACGAAGTCGCTGCTCCCTATCCGGTGGATGTGGACCCCGCGTGGGGTATTGCCGAGGGGGAGGTCGGCCCGTTCCGTACGTTCCGTTTCTTCCCCCACCGGACCGTGGGCGAGGGATTCTTCGCCGCCGTGGCGCGCAAGGCGCCCGACGCTCCGGGCCGGCAGCGCCTTCCGAAGGGGCGCCGGTCGATGGTCGCTCCGGCCGACCGGGCGTCGGCGGGCGAGCTGCGGCGCTGGGTCCGCGAGCCGGACCGCATGGTCTTCGGCACGGTTGCCGGCACCGGTTACGCCTGGTACGGGGAGCAGGCCGAGGCGGTGAAGACGCTCTCGGAGGCGCTGCCCGTGATCTGCTCGGGCGTGGCGCTGGGACAGCTCTTCAAGGGACGGCTGAAACCCGATCCGGCCCTGGCCTTCTTCGACGGCCTGGAACGCGGGGCCGTTCCGGTTGCCGGGCTTGACGACGAGCAGGCGCTGCGCTACCTGCGGCGTCAGGAGGTAGCGGCCGGGGCGCTGGCCGAGGGGGTGAACCTCGTGACGGCGCGCGGACGGGCCCTGGGCTTCGCCAAGCGGATCGGTGCGCGGGTGAACAACATGTACCCCAATTCGCTGCGGATCCTCCGGCAGGAGTGAACGCGGCAGTTACGGGACGCCGCGGCAGGGTGCTGCAGGGCAGGACCGCAAAGAGAGAGAATCCGAATCAAGGGAAAGGAAGTTTAGCGTTATGAGCGAGAAATTATACTATTCGATGGGCGAGGTGGCCGAGATGTTCGACGTCAATCAGTCGCTGCTCCGCCACTGGGAGTCGCAGTTCCCCATCCTGCGGCCCAAGCGCAACAAGAAGGGCAACCGGCTCTTTACGCCGCAGGACGTGGAGCACCTCAAGCAGATCTACCACCTGGTCAAGGAGTGCGGCATGACGTTGGAGGGTGCCAAGCGTGCGATGCGCGGACAGCGCGCCGGCAAGGGGGTGAGCCGCGACGTCGAACTGATGGAGCGGCTGCAGCGGATCCGTGCCCTGCTGGTCGAGGTCCGCGAGGAGCTCAAGGGGGACGGGGAGTCCGTGATGGCGGACGCCGACGCGGCGGATACGGCCGCCGACTCCGGCCTGCCGGCCGGGACTGTGCTGCCGGCCGGGACCGCCCCCGAACCGGATGTTGCCACCGAATCCGAGGCTGAATCTGCCGCCGAATCCGGGGCTCGACCCGCCGCCAAGCCGGAGGCTGAATCTGCAGCCGGACCGCTCCCGGAGGTTGCCGCCGGCCCGGAGGCCGAAATGGCTTCCGTGCAGGTTGTCGAATCCCTTTCCGGACCGGCTCCGGAGACTGCTCCCGGACCGCAGGTTGTGACTGCCGCCGAACCGGAGACCGAAACGGCTTCCGAGGTGCAGGCCGTGCCGGCTTCCCGCAAACGTGGGCGCAAGGCCGTCGTGCGGATCGACGAGGCGACGGGACAGCCTTTGGAGGAGGCGCCGTCGGATGCCCCGGGGCAACCCCGCCGCGCCGCGCGCAAACCCCGCCGCAAGAAGGAGGAGGTCGAGCACAAGGAGTTGTTCGCCTTCTACGAACAGTCGCTCTTCTGACGGCGCACCGAAAACCCCGACCTGAAACCATATGACTATGAAAATCAAAGATGTAACCTCTGTTATCGAAACCTTTGCCCCGCTTCGCTGGCAGGAATCCTATGACAATGCGGGACTTGTCGTCGGCCGAGAGGACGACGAGGTGCATGCCGCATTGCTGGCCGTCGATGTCACGGAGGAGGTGCTCGACGAGGCTGAACGGCTGGGCTGCGACCTGGTCATCACACACCATCCGATCGTCTTCCACCCGCTCAAGCGCTTCAATTCGGCCGATGCCGTGCAGCGCTGTGTCGAGCGGGCTATCCGGCGCGGAATCGCCCTCTACGCCTGCCATACGAACCTAGACAGCGCTCCGGGCGGCATGAGCTGGTACCTGGCCGACATGCTCGGCATCGGCAGCCTGCAGCTGCTGCAGCCCTCGGCCGAGGAGGGGGTGGGCTTGGGCGTCGTCGGGGACCTGCCCGAGCCGGTCCGGACGGTCGATTTCCTGCAGCGGGTCCGCGAGCGCCTCTCGGTGCGGGTCATCCGCCACAGCGACATCGCCGCCGAGCGGGTTGTCCGCGTCGCCCTCTGCACCGGGGCCGGAGCCTCGCTCATCGGCGACGCCCGCCGCGCCGGCGCCGGGCTCTACATCACTGCCGACCTCAAGTACAACGACTTCATGACACCCGATAAGGCCCTCACCGTGGCCGATATAGGCCATTTTGAGAGCGAATATTGCGCAATTCGGCTGTTATTTGATATTTTGTCGAAAAATTTATGTACCTTTGCGGTTCGCAAGAGTGAATGCTCTCGCAATCCGGTGAATTATCTGGTTTAAGTCTAAACTCTAAAAACACAATATGGCAACACAGAAGAAGACGGCCGACGTGGATTACTCGATGCAGGAGAAGATCCTTGCGCTCTACGAGCTGCAGAAGATCGACAGCAAGATCGACGGAATCAACAAGGTCAAAGGTGAACTGCCTCTCGAGGTGCAGGATCTCGAGGATGAGATGGCCGGGATGAAGACCCGCATCGAGCACATCAACGCCGAGATCGAGGAGCTGAACTCGCTGACCAAGCAGCGCAAGCGCGAGGTCGATCAGGCGAAGATCATGATCGGCAACTACAAGGAGCAGCAGAACAACGTCCGCAACAACCGCGAGTACGATGCCATCTCGAAGGAGATCGAGTATCAGGAGCTCGAGATCGAGCTGGCCGAGAAGCGCCTGAAGGAGTATGCCGGGGGCATCAAGGCCAAAAAACTCCAGCTCGAGGAGGCCGAGAACCAGATGAAGGAGCGTGAGGCCGACCTCGCGGCCAAAAAGGCCGAACTCGAGGGCATCGAGGCCGAAACCGCCCCGCTCGTCGAGGAGTACGGCGTGCAGGAGGCTCAGGCCAAGGAGAAGATCGACGAGCGTCTGCTGGCCGCCTACGAGCGCATCCGCCGCAACGTCCGCAACGGACTGGCCGTCGTGACGGTCAAGCGCGATGCCTGCGGCGGCTGTTTCAACCGCATCCCGCCCCAGCGTCAGGCAGATATCCGTCAGGGCAAGAAGATCATCGTCTGCGAGTACTGCGGGCGTATCCTCGTGGCTGACCCCGAGGCGGAGCAGGAGTAGCGCCGCACGCCGGCGGTTGTGTCGGACCATGCATGCAAGAGCCTTCGGGAGTCCCCCGGAGGCTCTTCTCGTTTGCCGAGACGGTGCCTCCGGGCCTCGGTCGGATGTTAATTTATTAACATCGAAAATTTTTCGACTTTGCCAAATAATCCTTAACTTTGCACAGTTATAAACATACCGACCTAACTCACACCCTATGAAAATAGCCATCGCGCAACTCAACTACACGATCGGAGACATCGACGGCAACACCTCGAAGATCATCGATGCCATCCAGCGGGCCAAGGCCCAACGCGCCGATCTGGTGATTTTCGCCGAACAGGCCGTCAGCGGAACGCCCGCCTTCGATCTGCTGCGCAAGACCACCTTCCTCGAACTCTGCGAAGATGCGCTGGTGGAGATCGCATCCTGCTGCGACGGCATCGCCGCCATCGTCGGACTGCCGATCCTGACCTCCGCCGGAACCATCAGCGCCGCCGCCCTCATCCAGGACCGCAAGGTGTTGCGTTACGTCGGCAAGAAATACATCACGGCCCGCCGCGAAATGGGTTTCCTCGTCCCCTCGAAGGGCTACGAATATGCCACGATCAAGGGCCACAAGTGCGCGATCATCGTCGGAGACGACCTCAGCCGCGAACACGACTTCGACAAGTCGGTCGAGACGATCATCTCGATCAATGCCCGCCGCTATGGCAAGGGTACGATGATCTACCGCTACGAGATGCTCCGCAACCTGGCCTTCGTCGAAGGCAAGAACCTGGTCATCGTGAACCAGGTCGGGGGATCGACCGAGATCGTCTACGACGGAACGTCGGGAGCGCTCAACAAACAGGGAGAACCGGTGCTGATGCTGAAGAACTTCGAGGAGGACTTCGGCATTTTCGATACCCGGGCCAAGGCTGCGCCTGTTGAGGTACCCACGTCGAGCAGCTACCGCACCCGCCTCATCTACGAGGCCGCCCGCTGCGGTCTGCGCGACTTCTTCCGCAAGAACGGCTATACGAAGGCCTCGATCGGCCTCTCGGGCGGTATCGACTCGGCCGTCGTCGCGGCCATCGCCGTCGATGCGCTGGGCGCGGAGAACGTCCATGCACTGCTCATGCCGTCGCCCTTCTCGTCCGACGAGTCGGTCGAGGATGCCAAACTGCTGGCCGGCAACCTCGGCATCAGCTACAACGTCATTCCCATTTCGGAAATCTATACCAGCGTGGTCAATACGCTCAAGCCGGTGATCGGCGGAACGGAGTTCGACTCCACGGAGGAGAACATCCAGACCCGTATCCGCACCGTGCTGCTCATGGCGCTCCAGAACAAGACGGGGCACGTTCTGCTCAACTCGTCGAACAAGAGCGAGAATGCCCTGGGACTCTGCACCCTCTACGGCGATACGGCCGGTGCCTTCAGCCCCACGGGCGACCTCTACAAGAGCGAGATGTACGACGTGGCCCGCTACATCAACCGCACGATGGGCGATCCGATTCCCGAGAGCATCCTGACCAAGGAGCCCTCGTCGGAGCTCCATCCCGGACAGAAGGACAGCGACATCCTGCCGCCCTACGAGGTGGTCGATGCCATCCTGTTCCGCATGATCGAGGAGGGGCAGCACCGCGAGGAGATCGTCAATGCGGGATTCGACTCGGAGGTCGTCGAGAAGATCCACTCGATGATCATGCGCAACGAGAAGAAGCGCTATCAGTTCCCGCCCGTGCTGCGTCTTTCCTCCTGCTCGTTCGGACACGAGCGTCTGATGCCCCTTACCAACAAATACGGAGACTGATACCGTGGCCCGGCTGATCGAACACAGCGGCGTGGTGGACCGTGTCGAGGGCGATACGGTCCGGGTGAAGATCACCTCGCGGAGCGCCTGCGGGGCGTGCAGCGCCCGACAGGCCTGCGGCCTGGCCGAGGCGCAGGAGAAGATCGTCGTCGTGCGGACGCACCGTGCCGCGGAGTTCGCCGCGGGCGATGAGGTCATGGTGGGCGTGCGGAGCAATGCCGGGGCCCGGGCCGTCCTTCTGGCCTATGTCGGTGCGCTGGTTGTCCTGCTCGCGGCCCTCGGTGCGGCCAAGCTCCTGGGCGGAAGCGACGGGCAGGCCGTCGTCGCGGCCCTCGGCGGAGTGTCGCTCTATTATGCGGTGCTGTGGTGCTTCCGCAGCAGAATCGAACACACAATTCATTTTACAATAACAAAAAGCTAAATGGAAGTATTACTTTACACGATCCTGTCGCTGTGTGCGCTGGGTGTGCTCGCGGCGGTCGTCCTCTACTTCGTGGCGCAGAAGTTCCGCGTCGAGGAGGATCCCCGCATCGACGAGGTGGAGAAAATGCTCCCCGGTGCGAACTGCGGCGGTTGCGGTTTCGCCGGATGCCGCGGAATGGCCGATGCGCTGGTCAAGCGCGACGACATTTCGGAACTCTTCTGCCCGGTGGGCGGAGGGGATTGCATGAAGGCTGTGGCCGCCTATCTGGGCAAGGCTGCGGCCGAGAAGCAACCCGAAGTGGCTACGGTCCGCTGTGGCGGTACGTGCGAGAAACGCCCCCGCACGAATCAGTATGACGGAGCCCGGTCGTGCGCCGTGGCTTCGTCGCTTTACGTGGGCGAAAGCGCCTGCGCATTCGGCTGCTTGGGCTTCGGCGACTGCGTCGTGGCCTGTGCCTTCGATGCCATCCACATCAATCCCGCCACGGGACTCCCGGAGGTCGATCCCGACAAGTGTACGGCTTGCGGCGCCTGTGTGAAGGCCTGCCCGCGGATGGTCATCGAGCTGCGCAAGAAGTGGCCCAAGAACCGTGCGGTCTACGTGTCGTGCGTTTCGAAGGAGAAGGGCGCCGCCGTGATGAAGGCCTGCAAGGCCGGATGTATCGGTTGCGGCAAGTGTCAGAAGGTTTGCGCGTTCGATGCCATCAAGGTGGAGAACAACCTCGCCTACATCGACCCGCAGAAGTGCAAGTTGTGCCGCAAGTGCGTGAACGAATGCCCGACGGGTGCCATTCGCCTCGTGGGTATGGATCCGCTGCCCAGGGAGCCCAAGGCCCCGGCCGCCCCGAAGGCTGCCCCGGCTGCCGCCCCGAAGCAGGAGGCTCCGAAGGCCGCCCCGGCTGTGGAGACGGCTCCGAAGAAAGCTCCGGCTCCCGAAAAGAAGGCTTCGGCTGCATCCGATAAAGAATCGTAAAATTCCAAGCAGAGACTATGAAGACATTTCCAATGGGCGGAGTCCATCCGTCGGAAAATAAACTGAGCTGCGCCAAGCCGATCGAGATCCTGCCGCTGCCCGAGGTGGTGACGATCCCGCTCGCACAGCATATCGGCGCGCCGGCCGTCGCCAAGGTCGCCAAGGGCGACAAGGTCCTCACCGGACAGCTCATCGCCGAGGCCGCGAGCTTCATGTCGGCCAACATCCACTCGCCGGTTTCGGGTACGGTGACGGGCGTCGATCTGCTGCCGAACGGGCAGGGACTGCGCCAGATGATGATCACGATCAAGCGCGAAGGCGACGAGTGGGCCGAGGGTATCGACCGTTCGGAGACCCTCGTGCGCGAGTGTACGCTTTCGGCTCAGGAGATCATCGCCCGCATCAAGGAGGCCGGCATCGTCGGCATGGGCGGCGCGACCTTCCCCACGCACGTGAAGCTCTCGATTCCTCCCGGCAAGAAGGCCGAGTGCCTGATCATCAACGGTGTGGAGTGCGAACCCTACCTTACGTCCGACCACCGCACGATGCTCGAGCACGGCGAGGAGCTCATCGTCGGCGTCACGATCCTCATGAAGGCCGTCGGTGTGGAGAAGGCCTACATCGGTATCGAGAACAACAAGCCCGACGCCATCGAGCACCTGCGCGGCATTGCCCGCAACTACGCCGGGGTCGAGGTCGTACCCCTCAAGGTGAAGTACCCGCAGGGCGGTGAGAAGCAGCTCATCGCGGCCGTCACGGGCCGTCAGGTGCCGCCCCCGCCCGCACTGCCGATCGATGTCGGTGCCGTGGTCTGCAACGCCTCGACGACCTATGCCGTCTACCAGGCCGTGCAGAAGGGCATGCCGCTCATCCAGCGTGTGGTGACCATCACCGGAAAGGGGCTTCGCGAGCCGAAGAACCTGCTGACCCGCATGGGTACGCCCGTCTCGGCGCTGATCGAGGCGGCCGGAGGGCTTCCGGCCGATGCCGGCAAGGTCATCAACGGCGGCCCGATGATGGGACGCGCGATGGTGAACCTCGATTCGCCCGTCACGAAGGGCTGCTCGGGCATCACCGTGATGTCGGGGCGCGACGCCGTGCGCCGCGAGGCCTCGCAGTGCATCAAGTGCGCCAAGTGCGTGGCCGCCTGCCCGATGGGCCTCGAACCCTATTTCCTTTCGAAGATGACCCAGAAGAAGAACTGGGACGAACTCGAGGCGCGGATGATCACCTCGTGCATCGAGTGCGGCTGCTGCCAGTCCTCGTGCCCGGCCTACCTGCCGCTGCTCGACTGGGTGCGCCTGGGCAAGCAGACGGTCATGGGACGCATCCGCGCACGTGCCGCCGCGGCCAAAAAGTAAACTGACAAAACTCCATGAGTATGATGAATAAACTTACCGTTGCTCCTGCGCCGCACGTACAGTCCCCGCAATCGACGGCGTCGATCATGCGCGACGTCGTCCTCGCGCTGATGCCGGCGCTGGTCGTTTCGACCGTGGTCTTCGGTCTCGACGTGCTGCGCGTCACGGCGCTTTCGGTGGCCTCGTGCGTGGCTTTCGAGTTCCTCATCCAGCGCTTCCTGGTCCGCGGGCCGCTGACGATCTCCAACTGGTCGGCCGTCGTAACCGGCGTGCTGCTGGCCTTCAACCTTCCCTCGACGATTCCCTGGTGGATCGTCGTCATCGGCGCCTTCGTCGCCATTGCCATCGCCAAGATGACCTTCGGCGGACTGGGCAAGAACCCCTTCAACCCCGCCATCGTGGGCCGCGTCTTCCTGCTGATCGCCTATCCGGTGCAGATGACCACCTTCCCGATGCCCGTAAACGGGGCGTTCGACGCCCTGTCGGGTGCCACGCCGCTGGCCGCCGTCAAGCACGGCGCCGCCGTGAACGTCATCGGCACGCAGGAGCTCCTGCTGGGCAACATGCCCGGTTCGCTGGGTGAGGTGGCCGCCCTCGCGCTGCTCGTCGGTTTCGTCTACCTGCTCTGGCGCCGCGTCATCACGTGGCATACGCCCGTGACGATCTTCGTCACGATGGCCCTGTTCGCCTTCGTCTACGCGCTGGCGAGCGGCATGTCGGGCGCTGCGCTGTGGCAGTTCCCGCTCTTCCACGTCCTGGCCGGAGGTGCGATCCTCGGTGCCGTCTTCATGGCTACCGACTACGCCACCTCGCCGATGACGGTCCGCGGCTGTGTGATTTTCGGCATCGGCATCGGTGTCATTACGATGCTGATCCGTCTGTGGGGCGCCTATCCCGAGGGCATGTCGTTTGCGATCCTGATCATGAACTCGTGTGTGCCCCTGATCAACAAATATGTGAAACCCAAGCGCTTCGGCGTGAAATAAGGAGGAAAGAGGTATGAAAAGTACTCTTTTGAACATGACCGCCGTGCTCTTCGGCATCACGCTCGTGGCTTCGGCCGGCGTCGGTGTCGTGAACATGATTACCATCGAGCCGATCGCCGCCGCGAAGGCCGCCGCAACGACCGCCGCCCTGTCGGAGGTGCTGCCGCCCTTCGATGAGACGGCCACCGAGCAGATGACCATCGACGAGCTGCCGATCACGGTCTATACGGCTACGAAAGACGGCGAGGTGAGCGGCTACGCCGTGGAGTCGATGACCAAGCAGGGCTTCAACGGCGTGGTGCGCCTGATGGTGGGCTTCACCCCCGACGGCACGATCTATAACGTCAATGTGCTCGAGCAGGCCGAGACCCCGGGCCTCGGAACCAAGATGGCCGACGAGGGCAACCCGCTGCTGGGGAGCGTCAAGGGGCAGAACCCGGCCGAGAAGAAACTCGTGGACGGCCGCCTGGCCGTCACCAAGGACGGAGGCGATGTCGATGTGCTGACTGCCGCGACGATTTCGTCGCGCGCCTGGGTCGATGCGATCAACCGCGCCTGGTCGGCCTACCGGAGCGCCGTCTCGGGCGAGGCTCCCGCCGATGCCGCTTCGGGTGCTTCGAAGTCGGAGTGGAAGGCGGAGGAGGGCGCCGCAGACGCTGCCGCCGCAACGGATACGGATTCAACTTCAACGGGCGCCGATGCGCAGGAAGGAGGTCAAGATGAATAAACTGCAGATTATTTTGAGCGGCATTGTCAAGAACAACCCGACGTTCGTGCTCGTGCTCGGCATGTGCCCGACGCTGGGAACGACGACCTCGGCCGCCAACGGAATGGGCATGGGGCTGGCGACGACGGCCGTGCTGATCATGTCGAACCTCGTGATTTCGCTCATCAAGAACATCATTCCGGACAAGGTCCGCATCCCGGCGTTCATCGTCGTGATCGCCTCGTTCGTGACGATCATCCAGATGCTGATGCAGGCCTTCGTGCCGGCGCTCTACGCCTCGCTGGGCGTCTTCATCCCGCTGATCGTGGTCAATTGCATCATCCTGGGCCGCGCCGAGGCCTTCGCCTCGAAGAACTCGCCCGTCGATTCGATCATGGACGGTATCGGCATCGGCATCGGCTTCACGCTGTCGCTGACCGTGATCGGAGCTGTTCGCGAGGTGCTGGGCAGCGGAGCGCTGTTCGGCATGCCGCTCGGAATCTCCGACTACACGCCGCTGGTCTTCGTCCTTGCTCCCGGCGGTTTCCTGACGCTCGGGTACCTGATGGTTCTGTTTAACAAGTTAGCCAAGAAGTAAGCCATGGAGATCTCCTATTTCGCCATAATTATCGGCGCCATCTTCGTAAACAACGTCGTTCTGGCGCAATTCCTCGGCATCTGCCCCTTCCTCGGCGTCTCGTCGAAGGTCGAGACCTCGCTGGGCATGGGTGCCGCCGTGACCTTCGTCATGGCCCTGACGGCTCTGGTGGCCTGGCCGATCCAGACCTACATCCTCGTGCCGCTGCACATCGAGTACATGCAGACGATCGTCTTCATCCTGGTGATCGCCGCGCTGGTGCAGATGGTCGAGATCATCCTCAAGAAGGTCTCGCCGGCCCTCTACCAGGCGCTGGGAATCTTCCTGCCGCTCATCACGACCAACTGCGCCGTGCTGGGTGTGGCCATCCTGATGATCCAGAAGGAGTTCAACCTGCTGCAGAGCGTAGCCTACTCCGTCTCGACGGCGCTCGGTTTCGCCCTGGCCCTGGTGCTGTTCGCCGGTATCCGCGAGCGGCTCGATTTCGAGGACGTGCCCAAATCGCTGCGCGGTGTGCCCATCGCGCTGATCACGGCCAGCATCCTCGCCATGGCGTTCCTCGGCTTCTCGGGTCTGGTATAGCCCGAAGCCGCAAAGCAAACCGAAAGGCCCGGAAGAGCATGCTCTTCCGGGCCTTTCCATGTGCTATCGGGCAGACGGTACTCCGGTTGCGGGGACGGGGCCTGCCGCTGCCCGGGCCCGTTGCAGGGCGGTTGTCCGCCCTTCGGCGGCAACCGTCCTCGGGCATCTATCGCCCGTCGTCAGCCCCGTCGGTCAGCCAGCCGATCGTCAGCCGCGTGAAGCAGATCTTGTAGCCGTTCTCGCCGTCAGCAACCTCCGAGAGCAGCCCGATGGCCCCGTCGGCCAGGCGGGTGAGCGCCGAGTAACCCGAGTAATCCTCCCACACGCTCTTGCGTACGGGCCAGGTGCGCCCTTCGTCGTAGCTCAGGGCCACCGAGACGTTGCGGCGCTGTGCCGTGTCGGCCGGTATCGAGTGCAGCAGCCGGTTGCGCGTGGCCCCCTTCTCCTGCAGCGAGTAGCGGAGCAGGTCGCCGTTGCAGGCCGGGTCGGGCAGGTCGCGCCATTCGGCCGCCTCGCTCCACGTCTTGCCCCGGTCGTGCGATATGGCGTAGCGGCGGTAACCCCGGTCGGGATTGCGGATGCTGATCAGCCAGCTGTCGTCGGCCAGCTCGGCCAGCTTCGACTCGTCGCCGCAGTCGGATGCCGGAGTCGGGAGCAGACGCCACGTCCGCCCGCCGTCGTCCGACTGGCAGACATAGTTGTAGAGCGGCGGCCACTTCTCTCCGGTATGGTGGGCTGCGACGGCGAAGAGCAGGGTGCCGTCGCGCAGCTGGAGCGCACGCCCCGAGCCGGCGAACATACCCGAGACAGGAGCCGCTGCGGGGTTGTCGCACCCCGGGCCGTAGATCTGCGGCGTAATGCATTCGGGGGCGCTCCAGGTCAGCCCGTCGTCGCTGCTGCGCGAGATGTTGATGTCGAGCGGGCGCTCGGCCGTCGAGGCCCACAGCCCGCAGCCCGAGGCGTAGATGCAGAGGATGTCGCCCGAGGTGCGGTCCACGACTAGCGCGGCGTCGCCGTAGCCCGTATGCGGTGTGTGCTGCGCGATGACGATCTGGGGACCCCATGTTCGCCCGTTGTCGGTGCTGCGGCGCACGACCAGGTCGATCAGGTTGGGCAGGTCGCCCTGCGAGTCGTTGCGGCGGTCGGCGACGGCCAGCACCGTCCCTTCGGCAGTTGTGGCCAGAGCCGGAATGCGGTAGTACTTCGATCCTGCATCGCCCGAGCGGAAGAGCACCGTGTGCTCCGGGGCGGGCGGTTCGGCGGCCCGGGTCGCCGGAGGGGCCGCGCAGAGCCCGAGAAGGGCGAAAAGCTGTCTCTTATACACATCTGACGCTGCCGAC